>Ga0098043_1000366_pt1 | contig 15691 bp, 18 predicted proteins | sample 9B_taG_FD_92581 | JGI IMG/M metagenome (GOLD analysis project Ga0098043, IMG submission 92581) | Marine viral communities from the Subarctic Pacific Ocean - 9B_ETSP_OMZ_AT15188_CsCl metaG | ecosystem: Environmental > Aquatic > Marine > Oceanic | place: Subarctic Pacific Ocean | collected 2015-01-10 | reverse complement strand
AGTTGTAGCACCACCACCAAGACCTATACCCGCCGGGTTATTTTTTCGGTTAAGAGGAACTACGGCTTCCGGCCCATCTTCACCAATCATTGCAAGTGTTGCTGAATTAACAATACCACCTTTTGCTAGTTTTGGGATTCTAGGTAGTTTCCATTCATCGCCTCCGATATACGGAACCCAATCGGGAATCTTGAAAGTCATCTTTTTCGCGAACCTGTTGTATATCTTAATGACACTATTGAATATCTTTTTGAATCCATCAGTAAATCCATCCGCGATAGCACCGGGTATGCTTTTGAAAAAGCCTATCAAGTTGCCTCCACCAAGTATTACATTGTTGTAAAATGACATACCGATATTGTATAATGCCATAAAGAATCCTGTTATTGCAGCAACAACGAATGTTATCAGCCCCACTATCGTACCAATAACAAGTGCAGCGATAGTAGCGAGCATCCCTACGACCGTATATCCTACGAGTGCTAATCCTTTCAAAACCCATTCATATGCTGTCGTAAGGATGCCGACAATTACATCCCAATACTTGATAAGAGCAGCAATTAAGAAAAGAACGCCCGCGATGATAGCCGCAGGTAATAGTCCGGTAGTAATGATTGCTACCCCAATAAATATAGCGAGCGCGCTTAACACACCGAGTAGTAACCCCTTGAATCCATCAGCCGCACCTGTAACCCACGCGTACAATCCCATCGCACCAGCGAGGATTAAACCAAACGAGGCGAGGAAAACACCCGTTGCTGTAATCCAAGCAGCAGATATTCCGGTAGCGGTGGCTATGGCCGTTGCTTTCAATACGATTAAACCTCCGGTAAGCGCGGCGGTCGTAGCAATCGCAACCACCATCGCTAATTCGGTATCACCTGTTGCCAATTGCACTCCACGGAATACACCTGCAATTATTATCAATGAGGCGGTTAATGCACCCATAGCAGTACCAAAAGCAACTGCGGCGATAGTTCCTGTAACCATAGCAGCGGCCAAAACATCAAACGCAGTTGATAGACCACCTTCATCGCCTTCACCGGATATGACAAATACCAACCCCTGCATCGCGTCATGTAAAGGACCTAAATCCTCAGTCATCTTGAGAATAGGACTATTCGCGCCGGAAAATGCAATAGATAGCGCAGCGAGCGCGAACCCTACAATTAAGAATATGCTAACAAGTGAGAAGACACTAATCAATAGTTTAGAAACTAAACTTTGACTTGTCTTAAACATCTTATTACTGATTTTCTGTGCCACTCCCATTGAAATTAGACTCGCGGTAAACTTCTGTAATACAGACATACCTCCGCGTAATTCTTTATTCTGCTCTTTGCTTCTAGCCGTATTCAACCCTGTAATCTTGACGACATTCTTGGTAGCATTTATCCATCCTCGCGCAGTCTGTATCATTTGATTAAGTGGGGAAGCCTTTAACGCAGTTGTTACCTTTAGTTGTTGCTTCTCAAACATACCCATTTGCTTAGTAGCACCTTGATTGACTATACCAAGTGCTTCTAACTGCTTCAGCAGTCCTTTAACGTCATCGGCGGTTTTAGCAACATCTGTCATCTAATCACCTAATTACTGAATGGCATCGGCCCATGTGTTGAGCCTACGCGTGACTTGCTTTTTGCACCATCGGTCATTTTCTGCATCTCATCAGCCTTGTGTTTCTCAGCGGCACTAGCCCAAATGATGGATTGCTCAAATGCTTCCATGCTCATGTTCCATACCTCTTCAATGCTTATCCCATAATGTTTCGCGACAAAATAAGCCGAGGCTTGAAGCCCCAACTCTATGTTGTTAGTTGGCGCGCGAAAGAAATCGTATGCTTCTTCTATTCGCTCGCCCCATCCACTAAAGGGTTAGCAAGCAAATCCTGTGGTTGCGGCAATAGCGCGGTTATCTTGAATGCTATGTCTGAGCGTAGTGATAACATCTGTGGTATAGATAGTCTAGGCTCGGTTCTTTCTATTGCTTCCGCAAACATATATTTCCAATATGCTGCTAGGTCAATATCCACAGACGCGTTTACGCCTATGTTTACGAAAGATTTGATTGCATCTTGCATCTGCATGAAGGATAATTCCTTCACCCAAACCGTCAAGATTTCATCTTCACCTATCTCAATTTCATGCTTCTCCGCTTGGCTCTTCACCAAGAGGCTGTTCAATTCGGCTATCTTCACCATTGGTTTCACTTACTCCCTCATTACTTGTTGCAGCCTCTTCTGAGGGTTCAACATCCTCGGCTTCAACTGCCTCTTCTGAGGGGGTATCGGCTTCGGTTAGGCGGGCAATGAGTTCCGCCTTCTTGCCTGTGACTTCCAAACCTCGCGCTCTTAATAGGGCTTTTAGTTCTTCAACTGTCATGGACTCGTAATCTGTCGCGCCCTCTTCTTCAAGGGGCGTTGTTGGGAATGGATTGCCGTCTGTTTTCGCGGCTTCGGGGTTGAATATCTCATCAGTAACAAAGGTGTTTTCTGCTACCGCGCGCACTCTCAATGGTCTGTGACCTCCAATATGCATACTCTTTCTCATTATTCATCATCTCCTTTTGGTAAGTTACCGGATTGGTGTACTAGATTGGTGTTCGGCATTAGCCTCATCATATCCTCTTCTGAACTGTCAACATTAGCGAACTCCGGTGCATCACCTAATAAGCCCATGTAATTGTCGGGAGGACGGTCTTGGTCTAAGGAATGTGCTTTGCTTGCTTGCATAAGCAAGTTCATTGCCGTATCGTCATCCATGTCGGGATGAGATTCTTTCATTGAAGTCATTGCTTCTTGTATAGATTTAGATTCGCGCGCAATAAGGTCTATGTTTGACATCTTGCCTTTCAGCAAAGACCATGCTTCATTCATAGGATTCATTTAATCACTCATCCTCCAATTGGTATTTGCTGTATAAGTTATTTTGCGGTTGAGGCTCTAAAGGATGAGGGGTACGACGCATAGGACGTAACTGCCTCGCATCCTTAAACTCCCTAAATTGCTGATTTCTGTAATCATTGAGTGCTTTATCTCTTTCTTCCGGTGGGGGTTGGTGCGAAGTGGAAAAGCCATCAGCAAATTGTTGGACTTGAAAAGCCCTCATATCTCTTTTTTGTCTATCTTTAAGGTTTCGCAAACCCATTTGATGATGCAGAGTTGGACGCATTTGTTTCAATAAAGTCCAAGCACTATTCATGGGGTTCATCAAGCACACGACCCTTTACCCATACATTCAGCGCACTTGCTTTTACCGCAGTTATCACAGCATTTTTTTGAACGGCAACCTTTTTTGCCGCATTCATCGCAATCTTCGCCTTTCAGTATAGTCCAAGCGTCACTCATTATATCCATAATTTATCTCTCCTTTTATTCACATATGTAGGAACGCGTCATGTGAAATTACGCGAACATGCTTTGGCATAATCTTGAGTTCACTCTTGATTACACCCTTGTCTTCCGGTATAGGCAACGGTGCTTCTGTAATAATGTAGTCATCAACTACAATGATTACTTCTTCGCGGTTGTTACCTGCGCCAGCCTTTGTCAAAGTAAGTGTGATAGGTTCGCTGAAATCGTGTGTGCGGTTACTGCGGAACTCATGCCAAATAAGAGGGTCGGAGGCTATCACAGTCATTGATAGTTCATACTCCATTGTTTTCTCAATCATAAGATTAGCGTTACGCGAACCACCAAATGGTATCTGCTCAAGTGAATCACCTGCTGTGTTACGAGATTCAGCATTACTGTTACCGCGAATAGTATAGATTGCTTCTGAGTTGTTGTTACCACTTAGAGCGAAGTTGGTAACTTGCGCGATATTGAATCCAAAAGAACTGATTTGACCGTTGTAAAAGAAGAATGGTTTTTCTGTGTTAGGCGCGATTCCAGCCTTCTTTCTTTCAACAGTGCCGTTGCCGGTGTTCTCAAACATGCGGTGCGCGGTGTATCGGTCACCCTTGTTTGAGTTCTCAAGACGGCCTGTGTCTGTATAGCAATAAAGAGCATCGAAGTTGATTGACAACTTGACTTCCGCATCTGCATCTGCCGCGAGTGAGAAGTCTTTTACTTTGCATCCTTTCCAAACGCGCGTAAGTTGTTTGCTATCAGATGCGCTACCGGGTGCTGCTTCGTTTGCTAGAGCATCAGTGGAGTTGCCGTTGAAGGAACCAACATTCCTGTTTCTAATACTTGATTCAATTGAGAATGTCGGTAGTGACGCACCGGAGAAAAGTAGGCGCGATTGTCTGTTGGTGATAGTCCCAAATGAAGCGGTGGTGGTATCGAAGTGTGGCGAACCGTTAGAAGAGGCTGCGTCATATTTGACTGCTTTGAGTGAAGAACTGCTTGCAGCATGGCTGAAGTGTAGTGGTTCCTCAAGGTGTATTCTTCTTAGAGTGGTGTCAATGTATAGGACTTGACGGATTTCATTACGCTCCGCATTTTCCATATCAATACCAAGACCATTAGCACCCCATTCTTTAGAGGAAGCGGCGTTAGTGTCTTTCGGGAATGGTGTGGCTGTACTGTCAGCAACAATAACATAGTCACCTGCTGCAAGATTTGCGAGCGTGCCTGTGTAACCAATGTAAGTGTCACCAGCAGAAATGTCAGTGAGAGCAGTATATGTTGGGTTTGTCATAAGTGTACTTGGAACATCAATGACTTCGCGACCAAGTGCGTAGTACAACCAGCGCGCGCTGTTCATCATAGTTTCAAGAGAACCACCTTCGTTAGAGAATCTTTGCGGTTCTTGAATGACAACATCGCGACCCACTCCTACAATGTGTGAGCGTTTAACTTCCACTTTAGTTTCCGGTAGTGCAACAGTTGCAGCAAGACCGATGAATTGGTCTGTAAGAACTGATTCATCCGCTGAAGCAGCGTTAGCGTGATATGTCATACCTGTGTCGATTGTTGGTGTACCAAGAGTTTGAATTAGTAACTCATCACCACTGTTTGAGGATTGACCTAATGATTCTTTCAAATTACGGTCGAGAATAATAGTAGTTCCTCTATTTTCAACAATTGTGTAAGTGTTACCTGTGGTCGCGTAGTCGTCAAGATTGAATGAACCACCACCAATGATGCGAAGTTCAGAACCAACAAGCATACCTTTCGGATAGCGCAAATTAGAACCGGAGTCGAAGAATCCCTCAGATGCGCCGCTGAAGTTTATCTTGTTACGGTCACTTCCATCAACTGCAAACTGAAGTCCACCGAAACCACCATGTGCGAGAACCAAACCACATTCTTTACCGAATGTCACTTCGCTCAAGTCGCCCTTATACACCGTCGATACCATGTTATTCCTCTCCGCTTATTCTATGCTATGAGTTCGCTAAAGATAACGATTTCCACTTGGAAGGTCATCCTATGCAGCCTCTTCGTCCGGTCTGAAAGGTCAGTCCTCATCTTATAGAGTAATCGGTCGAAGTTCTCCGCGTCGCCTTTTCTTTTACTGTGTACGATTCTGCGAACTTCGTCTTCCATTTTCATAAGATGTGACCTCCCTTTCATGGTTCGCGCATCAACGGTTATGTTGATTCGCGTGTGGACGAAATCATAGAATACTTCGGGCTGCTCTTCGTTGTGAACTGTTTCGTAAAGTAGTATAGCGTCTTTGCTAGTAAGGTCAAGACGCTTACCGCGACCCGCTTCGATAGTTGTTATATCTTCAATAATAGGTGTGCGTTGGTCCGTGTTACCACGATTCCAACCATCGCTGAGAATCTTCTTAATCAGTTCAACAGATTCAAGGGCCAAGCAAACCACCACCTATTGATGATTGAGCGCGTGCTTGCTTTTTTGCGCTAGTGACTATGATTTGGAAAAGGGGTTCGGATTCGTCCATCTTCTTACCTTTAGCATCAATGATGTTACCATCCATATCGACTGCTGCGCCATACAAAGACGCTGCTGCATCAAGGAAAACTCGGCCTTTATCAGTAAACACACTATTCTCGCGTGCTTGCATGATAGGCTCATGGAGAGCCTTGCCGATGCTCTTCTTGATTATGTCTTTCATTACAACACCGTCATTACTTCTGTATAGCGCGGTAGTGTTTCAGCCACCTGCGCTTTGAACAATTGATACTTACTACCCAAGTCAACATTCTGTGTTCCTTCGGGTAGTAGCACGCTTCGGTCGTCGGACAGTATCAAGTCCATTGCAACCAACTTGGTGCATATATCTTCAATCGCTTTCTCAACATATCTCTCACCATAGACATACGATACCTTGACCGCGTTCCATGAGAAGTAGGGGTATGAGTTGTTGAAGTAAATCACACCCAAGTCATAGTCAGCCCACCAATCGCGAAGGCGAGCCTCGTCACCTGTGGTTGTGCCAACATAGTCTATCTTGAACTTCTTTTGTTGAACTGTCGCGCCACCTGTTGCTGCCGCGCTAATGTCGCCAACAAGGTCTGCGACACCGTTGAGTGTAGTGCCTGTAATGCTTGTGTAATAACCAACAGTGCTACCAATAGTGATGATACCGTAAGGTGCGAATCCTGTTACATCAGCAACAACAATTGTAGTAGCCGTTGAGGATGAAACCGTTGTGCTGTTATCGGTAGCACCGGAGAATGTAACACCGGATGATGTGCAAGCGTAAGTAGCGTTCTCACCTGCTTCACCACGGCGCATAGAAGTAATCTTCAATTGACCGCCGCCATAGTCCGCGTTAGCGGATGCCATGAACTCATGGTGAACATTAGCAGTTATAGTGCCATCAGTTTCGGTCACATCTTCAAATGAGAAGGATGGGCTAAACGCAATTGCATCTTTGCCTTTGCGCGCATCCTTGTTGATAAGGTCCGCTAATTGTTGCGCTGTACTTACATTATCGAACTGCGCGCGAAACTTGGAGTTTCCATCACCAGCAGTCAATGTTGCTACACCACCACCACCGGGGCATAGAAACACTTTGTCTGTATCAGCAGTTAGTTGAGTAAAGTCTGAAATCTTCAAGCGTATTTCAGCCGCAGCAATTTCGCGGTAATCAGCACCTTGCCATATTTCTAAGCGAAGTATCTGCTGCGCGTTACGAAACATCAAAGGAACTGAACCAACATAGTCTGTGTAATAGCGACGACGATATGGCTTGTAAGTATCGAAGTTAAGATACTCAGCGGTTTGCAACATAGGTCGCCAAGAGTTGTTTGTCAAGTTGTCAATCTTGTCTTGTGTGCGCTTAATCAGTGTTTCAACCTGTGCTTTGGTAACACCCTTGCGCTTACCGTTAGTGAATGATTGAAGATTCTGAACATCTGCGTTTTGCGCGGTAGTGTATGTTCCTGTCAACGAACCACTAAAAGATAAACGAACATTACCGGAAGCGCGAGCAATGCTTGTAATAGTTCGCTCTTCACCCATTTCGGCATCGCTGGTAATCTCAATCTTATCACCTACTTCAAATCCTACTAATCTGTAATCTGCTGGTGCTATGTCAACATAAGTCGAACCATCGTTAGTGGCTAACGGGATAGGGTCGGGAAATGGTATCTGTAAAATGTCTGCAACTTTCTGCGCGGATGTGTAATATATACGGTCGGGGAATAATGGTCGCCCTTCACGCTCTCCTGTCTGAAACACTGTTGGCACTATGAACGCCTCCTTAATGTTTTAGACACTCTTGGAGGGTCTTGACCGTACTTCTTCCTAAACGCTTGCACCAACTCCTTAGCCTCTTTGCTATTGATTCTGCCGCCACTTGTGACTCGACGAATCTGTTGTGCGTCTATTTGTTTCTGTCTTTTCAAGTCAATTTGGTCTTGGTAATTTGCTTGAATCTGTGGTGTCATCTGTGGTGCGGTGGCTTGAGTTTGTTGTTTGATTCGTGCTTCTTCTTCTTGCATTTGACGCATCTGAGCAGCCGCTTCATGGAAGCCCGCGGCCTCCATCTCTTCGGGTGTCATTTTCAATATTCGCCATGCTTTTTCAAACACACTCATCAAATCACCTCTTCAGTTTTCGCGAGATTATAATGCATAGGCTTCTTACAAGCCCCGCATCTTTCAAGATAACAGAAGTGAAGCATACCACAGAAGCGACAACGAGTGCCACTACCGATGTTGACAATATCGCGGATGTTGCGCGTCTTCATGTTTTGACGCTTCGTTACACCCTTGAGTTTGTCACGCTCATCGGTCTTAACCATTGACTCTTCGGCCTTTTTCCAGCCTTGCTTTTCAAGCCGCTTCAGTTCTTTCAAGTCCATGTCGCTCACCCTCATGTGGTGACGACTACAACATATAGATTACCTTGTAAGATATAAGAAGTGATTGCTTCAACCGCCTTACCGTTAGTGTAATCGTCAAGAACTTTCTGAACTCCACCTACGACACTCGCGCCTGTTTCACACCCTTGTTCGGGTGTGAACTCAAACACCTTAGTATCAGTCAAGGTGAATCACCTCACGCTCTTTCGCCTAGAATCCACCAGCGTCCGTCTTGGGTATGTGTGCTGGATGCTGCACCAAGATTACCATTTCCAAAGACTACAAACTTGTTGGTTTCATCAATAGATACTGCAAGACTACCATCGTTTAGAGTGACCGCACTTTGGTCCGGTCCAATCTTGAATAGGTTCTTGTTGTTAGCCATAGCGGTCAACGCTGTGCCAACGTCTAAGGTTATTCTTGTAGCGGTAGGGATGGAATCAATTACTCCAACCCTTGCACCATTTTCGTCATAAACCGTTTCACCGACATTGAAGTGGATTCGAGCGTCCACTGTGTCGACAGTAATGTCTGTATCCCCAACGGATAAAACACCGTCGGTTTTGATTCCTGTATCGTATAGACTTGTTACATGACCACCTGCCGCGAATACTTCGCGAAGGGTGTCGCCGTAAAACACATCTGTACCACCATCTGTGAATGTTCCCACTACCATGAGCATATCACCCATGACATGTGTTCTTATGTTTGTCGTGTTACCTGCTGCCATTATTCATCACTCTCAATAATTTTTGCTTCTTCTGCCTTGTTAATAGATTCTTCGGATGGGTTCAGATGCGCGTCAATCGCGTCAATCAATTTCTTCTTAGTGGATAGAGAAGAGCCGTTCACTCCATTATCCTCCATCCATGTCAGAATATCTCCCTTCTTCCAACCCATATCGGGGATGCCGTCGTTACCCTTGTCAACACTCTTAGGACCAAATGTGTGTCCTTCGATTACGAACTCCGGGCCATCGACGGCAACGCGGTTGGCTTCTAACCATTCGGCAGAAACCTCCCGCGATTGCCCCCAAATCCACCAACCTAAGCGACCCATGTTTGCACCTGTTCGGCGCGGGCCTTTGTAGGTTATAGTAGGCAAAAGAATCACCTCAACCTAGAACTAGAAGTAGTGTCAATGTTTCAGTCGCGCTTGAGTTGTGTGTCAAGGTTAGACTAGACTTTGAAACACCACTGTCACCAGCAGTCGCGATTTCGCTGAATGCACCGTGGATAGCAGTAACTTCACCACTTAGGGTAAGTGTTGCTGCTGCGGTTGCACCCGTCCATGTCAACAAAACAAATCTTGGTGGGCGCGCATTGCTACCATCTGTCTGCCTTGCAGCAAATGATGTCAAAGCACCCGGATAGGATGTCAACCATGTTGTATCGTCAATGTCAACGCCTGTGTTTAGTGGTAGGTCTAAAACTACCGCTGCTGTACCTGCGCTTTCTGTGTAAGTAATTCCTCTATGTGTTACTGCCATTCTTCATCACCTCATTGTAAGTCGCGAATGCTACCACTAGCACCAAAGAAAGAACACCATAGTTCTCCCATAGTTCTGTAAAGCCCCTCTTGTCCTAGACGGTTAATCGCGAATGGGTCACCTGTTTCGATACCACTTTCGTAGTATTGTGTTGGAATTGCGGTTTGGAACCACAAGTAATCTGTGTCTAAGTAATAGATACGCGATAGAGTACCTGTACCCTCATCCGGCATATCCTTTGTTGGAATCATTGGAACACCATTGTATGTTGCTACAATGAATCCAGCCTCAAGACCCGGTACACCCTTCACACCGTTGTATGTTGGGGTTACGCGCTTGCTATCCATGAATCTCTGCTGAGATTGTAGTAGTTGCTGAACACGCATTAGTGTGTCATACCCTGTTAGCATAACCTTCGGGTTACCACCACGGGTCCATAGTTGCTGGAATAATCCATCCATTTGATTCAATGACAAGTTTCTGTTAGAACTTGCAACATCAACTTCAGCACTGTGGAATGCTGAACTACCGTCGCGAGTAATAGAATAGATGTCGTGGTCGGTTGTTGCGCTTACATGCGCAGTTCCGGTAGTCATCTTATCCGGGTCAGATGTTAGTCTGTCAAGTGATTCAAAGTCGTTACCGACAGGAGTGTCAACATCTTCAAGAAGCATCCTGTTGATATGCTCCGCGTGATGCTTACCCATTTCCTCTTTTAGAACCTGCCTAACATCACCAAGTCCGTCATCCTTGTCGGATAGGAACATGCTAACTTCAGATAGGTCGAAGGTGTGAGCAACAGTCTTTGGTTTTGCTGCAACATGTAGGAACTCCGGTCTGCTGGTGTCCGGTAGTGTACCGTTCTCAGCAATTCCGCCACCCTTTGCGAAGTCCGCGCGTTCTGTGAGAATACGCCATCCGCTTCGTTCCCACGGCTTCTTAGGAAGAATGCTGAACGCGTTGAACTCTTGGTTCAACTGCGACCAAACCTTTCGTCCGTAAATCGCTTGGTATGTTCCAGCGGTAGTTGACATCAAAGGCGCGTCTGCCTTTAGAATGTCACCTGCGCCATATGTGTAGCCTGTTGAAGATGCCCCACCGTAGTAGTATCTCTCCATGTCTTGAACTGTTCGTACATAGTTTCGTGCCATCAGATGTCACCTCCGTTCAACGCTTTGCCAGCAAGTCTGTGAACATCGTCCCATGACATGTTTGCTAGTTCAGCGGTTTCGGGAATAGTTACTGTCGCGCGTCCAGCGGACTTTGCGATAGTTTCAGAAGAGGATGAAACATTGTCAATCCTGTCGTTAAGTGCTAATACTGCTTTCTGCAATTCAACAAGTGGTGCGCGAGAATCGAAGTTCTGCTTCGCAATTGCGTCTGCTTCAGCCTTAGATTCTTTTAGGAATCTATCGGTAAAGTGGTTGTTTAGGTCAGCCTTGAAGTTCTGCTCTTCTGCCGCAGCCTTGAATACTTCATATGCTGCTTCAATTTCGCTAGATGAAACATTAGATGCATTAAGGTAATCTCCCTTAATGACATTCTTATTTCCGCTAGGGGCGGAACCAAAGTTTGGTTGCGGCCTCTTACCGGAGTCGTCTTCACCTGCACCTTCAAGTGAACCCTGTCCTCTCATATCGAAAGCGGATTCGCCCGGTCCATATCCCTTGCTAAAGTGGTCGCGAGCCGCGAGTGGGTCAAAACCAGCACCCTTTGCGGTTTGCTCCAACCAAGCAAGATAGTCTGTTGTTATCATATCGTCTGCTTTGTTTGTCATGTCCTCACCGTACATCATTTCTTCCATCGACTCGTCTTCTTCTTCTTCTTCCTCGTCGCGTGGAGTTTCTCTTTTCTTAGGTTTACCGAAGGGTCCGGGTTTGCCATCGTTATCCGGGTCTAATGGACCCAAATCGCCCGCGTCTTTCTCTTCGTTATCCTTTTTCTTCTTGGAGTCGTCAACATCCATTGCCGCATCCTTGTTTTCCTTGTCGTCATCATCGTCCTTATCGTCTAGTTTTTTGGATAGACGCTCAAGAACGCTCTGCAATTCAGTCATTGTGTTCGTCATGGTATCACCATTATCTTCCTTGAGAATACGAAACTGTGCTTCGGGATTAATCCCTTTCTCACAAATTGTAACCTCATGGAGTTCCATGCGACGAATCTCGCGGTAATCTCCGCGAGTTTGGTCGCTCTTATTGACGCGCTCAAAGGCTTGACCGCCTATTGAGAACGACCGAAGGTTGCCCTTTCGGATTTCAGAAGCCACTTCGCGTGCCTTCTCTATGTCGCCTCTTAGTTTGATGACAACAAACATACCTGTGTCATCAACTTCGGACTTCCATATTCTGCCGGATGTGTCCGTGTAAGAAGGAATTACAGTTCCTACCTGTATATTGGAGTGTGCGAGTTGAACATTGCGGAATCCATCTGCTTTCATAAACTTACCAAAAGCATCTTTCAAAGCACCGCGAGTGATTAAATCACCCTGCTTGTCAACCATTTCGACAGAAGCGTAACCTGCAACAACAAGGTCATCACCAATACCCTTCAAAATAACAGGGTCGGATGAAAGACTCGGTGCTGCGAGAATCGCCATTGCTCTTCGCGACAATTCTCATTGTATATCAAAGGAACTGTTTTCAACCGCGATAACACCATCATCTTCTAATGTAGCAGTTTCACCTTCAGTGGAACGCAGTCGCTTGGTTCTCTTACCTTTAGCCGGTTTAACTTCGTCATCTCTCCGCGCTTGTGGGTCGAAATCGGGCATGGTGTCGTCGCGAATATTTTCTGTTGGTCCTCGCGGCGACTCAACATCAGCACCCGCGTAATCAAGACCTAGACCTTGAACACCTGTGCTTGTAATCTTCTCTTTAGCAAGATGTTCTAATCCGCGCTCAACTAATTCAAGCCCACGCTTGATGACTTCTTCTTCATCATCAAGAACCTTCTTTGGCTTCTTAGAATGACCTGCTGGTGGTTCGGGGTCAACCTCATCATACTCCGGTTCATCTTCGGGTTCCTCTTTCAACAACCACGCGGCTTTCAACTCCCAATATGGTTCTTGGTCGTGTGCTAACTTAACAAGATACTCATTACCCCATACAGAAGATTGCGGTTCAACCATCCACACACCTTCTTCTTCGCGCGTTTTACAGATTACTTCATCATCAAATGCAGGGAATAGGATAGTGATTTTACCCTTCTTCATATTGACTTGTTGAGGAACATGGTGGTCACCGGACATGATTGCTAGTGTTTCAACACTATCAGCAGCAAGTGGCTCATTGTCTGTTATCTTTGCCGAACGCACTCTATACACAGGATTGTCACCTTTAGATGCACTAACCCCTGTGCATCGGATAGTGGCGAAGTCACCGACTTTCAAACCGCGTGGACCTTTTGCACTACCTACATTCATGTAATGTTCATCACCAACTTGTTGTGCGCGCTTACCATAATTTTCGGGGAACATCAATGGACCAACGCCAACTGAGTAGTTCTTACCATTGCGCGATAGAATCACTACATCAACCATTTTTTCTTTACTGAGTAACACCCACTTTGGATGTCGCGGTTCACCTTTCATGTATGTAGCGTTAGCATCGCGCAGAAGAATATCCATGTTGTTTTCACTCATCAACCTATCAACTGCAACCTTCAAACCTTCATCATCACTACGCTTAGTGTTGATAGGTTCGGGCATCTTGATATGTTCACTCGACTCATACTGAGCGCGTAGGTGTCTGATTCTATCTTTGGTCGGCATATTATGTGTATCTTCATCAGCCGTCTTCAGTAAATCAATAACTGTCATTATTCCATCATGAAGAATCGCGTGTACCGTGAAGTCTTTCTCGTACACTTTCTCCACTTCCGCCAAAATATCATCATCTAATTTCACTTCTCCTTCTGTGCTGTAAGCACTCAGTTTTTTACCTTTTTTAGTTGCGATGACATGCTCACCTTGAGGGTATAGACTAATCACCCAATCTCCTGTAAATCCGCGCAAATGCTGCATGTCTTCTAAATCAAAGATGCGATGCATGAACTTGACAGGTTGTGGTTTACCGTCATCTTTCATAATGAGTGTATCATCTAACGCTAAGTCAATATCAGAATAATGGAATAGGCTTTCATCGTTAACATTGACACCACCTTCTTGAGCAGCACCCATCGCTTGATTCGCGCTTTGACCTATACGCATGTTAGGGTTTGGTTCACTTTCAAAGTTAGTGTATTGAACAGTGTTATTTGGATTAGTAGCATCAAGTGGTTTCAAGTTGGGGTTAAGATGAATCATAGCATTCCTCGGCATGTATGCCTTCATAGCCTTCGGTGGTGTGTTGTATGTATGCGCGTCATCATCTTCTAAGTACAAGTTACCGTCCGCTAATGCTTCGGTGTTAATGACGAATGGTGGTTTGATTACAGTACCATAGTGGAACTTCTTATCGCGACTTGTGTAAAGCGGCATTGGTTGAGCATTATTGAAATCCATACCCCCCATTGACTTATCTTCATCTTCACCACCTAACTTAGTTTTCATCGCAGTTGTTGTAGGACTAGCGAGCGTAAGACCAATCTTTTTCCATTGGTTAGGTTTGTTGAAGTTCATTGATTGTTTAGCAGTCATATTTTTACGCAAAACTGATTTGTTCCAAAGAGGCGCGTTTTGTAATGATACATCACTACCCATTCTTGTTTCCTCTAGTCCATGCTTCAGCATTTGAAAAATAATCTCGCGCTCTTTACCCATGCTGATTGGTTTACCCTTCTTTGTTGTGACCGAAGGGCCGCCGTGTAACAATCCAAACTCTCGACCGTCATGGTATGTGCCACCATCATTGTGCATGAAATTGCCTTGTCTGTGCCTTAATCTAATCATATCGTGACTTGCTTTTCTATCCTTGATAGGCTTTCTATCAACCGCGCTATGTGGATAATATCGCGCAGCAAAAGCATCTTCAAAACTAATGCCTTGCTCACTCGCCGCCTCCTTGACATTACTGATTACTTCATCGAATATTCTTCTATCTTCCGAAGTCATGTATTCATTGCTTTCTGCTAGTTTAGATAACATCGCGTGACCTTTAGGTTGCACTCCACCGAAATGACTATGTTTCATTTCTCTCGCGACACTTGTGTTTTGCTGATGTGTTTTACGCTGAGTTTTCAAATGCATCAAATCTTGCACCTGTTCATTGTCTAAGTCAAAAGACAATCTTTTACCACCGATTCTGATATTCTCTTTTCCACTAAACAATAGACCTCTTTGTCTAGGTGATAGCGCGGAGATATATTCAGCCATTCTTGCAGTATATGCGGTAGCATCCCACGCGTTATCTCCCTCAAACACACCGGGGTACACTTTTTCAATAACAGGTCGCAAAGCGTCAAACACTTTTTTCACCGCGTTGTGTGTATCAGCCATATTGTTTAGACGCTTTTCGTGATAATTGAGTGACATAGGACCGCCTTCGTGAACTTCGCGCAACCCCATCAACTTCTTCTCTAACATCTCCTGTTGTATATCATCACCGCTACCTTTAGCCATTATCACCATTCGACTCAAATGTGCTTCATCCAAAGAAGATATGTAACTAGGGCTTGGGGCTATGACTAATGGTTGAACCTGTGTAGTACCGTCTTCATCTTCGTATTTGTGATAAGCAACTACTTTGCCGTGTTCGGCTTGTTGACCTCCATCCATGCCTAACAATTTGCGTAACTCATCTTCGCGCAAACCTTTTTCTCTAGCGGTTGTCGCTTCTTGAAACGCTTGGTCTTTGTTTTTCAATTCTTGCAGCAACCTGCCTCTAGTCGCTATACCATTCTCTTGACCGACTAAAGCGACGGGTGGTGAATACGGAATATCTTTTTTCAAGAAGTCATGGAAGTTTCGTTTGTATTCTTCATAATCTTGCGCGTCATAGATAGCATACTTTGTGTCCGGTGTCTGCGTCGCGCCACT
>Ga0098043_1000365_pt1 | contig 15717 bp, 12 predicted proteins | sample 9B_taG_FD_92581 | JGI IMG/M metagenome (GOLD analysis project Ga0098043, IMG submission 92581) | Marine viral communities from the Subarctic Pacific Ocean - 9B_ETSP_OMZ_AT15188_CsCl metaG | ecosystem: Environmental > Aquatic > Marine > Oceanic | place: Subarctic Pacific Ocean | collected 2015-01-10 | reverse complement strand
GAAGAAAGAAGAATACTTTGACAAATACAACTCAGAACATTATCATGATAGTGCAGCTGAGATAAGTGATCAAAACTTTGACTTTTACAAATACATAGAAGTTGTAGAGATTTACGATCTCCATACAAAACTTTTACATTTCTGGTCGCCAAACTGGCAAGACGGCAACAAAATGCTTCTTACAGAAGAGATACCGTTTAGAGATGCCAATGACGATCCAGTTGCACCTATTGTTCCATTATACTTCAATCGACTACCTGATAAGCCACTTGATGGTTATTCAGCTATGCGTCGTATTTATGACCAGATTTATGAAACCAACATGGTTCGTACGTATCAGGCTAACGCTGTCCGGAAAGCATCTAGACAATACCTAGTAAAGAAAGGTGTGTTGGATGAAGAACAAATGGCACAGATTTGTAGTGGCATTGACGGCTTGTTTGTGGAAATAGATGAAGAGAATCTAGGTGGTGTAATGACTGCTTTACCTCAGAATCCAACTCCACCAGAACTTGAGTTCTATGTGAATCAGGTGCAGCGAGACAAGGACAAAGGCTCTATCTTGGCTCCCTTCACAAGAGGTGAGAGTTCTAGAACAAGTGCTACTGAAGCAGCAGCGTTAGCCGCTTATACATCATCAGAAATAGGACGACTTGCAAGAGAACGTGATGCAACCATTGAAAACATAGCACGTGTGTATCTGTCAATGCTTTCCTTGTATGTTGAAGAAGATAATGTGCGACAAATAGTGGTTATAGATAATGAACCTCAGATTGTATCTGCAAGAATGTTAGAAGAAAACTTCCACATTTATGCAATGGATCAGGCATCCACACCTCTTTCAGAATCTGTAAAGAAGCGTGAGTTTATACAATCTATTCCAATGCTACAACAACTAGGCGTTCCACAAAAAGATTTATTATCAGAACTAGTTCGATCACTAGGCCTACCAGAAGATTTTGTTAGTGCCGCAGAAGCAGCGAAAGAACAAGCGGTATCAGCAGCCAAAGCAAGAGCATCAGCCGAAGCAGTTGGAGCAGATGCTGCTGAGCAAGCAGGAGGATTAGTTTCTACTCCTCAAGGGCCAGCAAACTTACAAGGCGTCCTTCCAGGCGCACAATCGATTTCATAGGAGCAGACAATGGGATTTTATAAAGTAGGATGTAAGAAATGTCAAAGAGAATGGGAAGTTCTGTGTAGTTTTGACGATCTAGAAGAGATGATTTGTGGTCAAACAGATTATTATGGTCGACCAATGCAGTTCAATCCTAAAACAGAAGAAGAAAACTCAGAAGGTTGTGGTAATCTAATAGAACAGATTTATGTTCCACCTAGTTTTGCCATCATGGGTAAAGGATTGCACGCTAATGGGGTGCATAATAGTAGAGGACACTACTCACAAGCATTTGGTCGCTATTTTGAAGATAAACGTGCAATGCATGAGTATGCAGAAGCAAATGGTTATCGATCAGTTAGTGCATCAGAAGCAGATCAGGCAATGGAAGCACAAGCTGACAGATTAAGAGCAAAAGATAAGTTATCAGAACAATGGACAGACAACCTTAAGGCAGCTGGAGGCGACAAAATCGAAGCAGCTGCAAAAACATTCGTATCTAAAGACATGCAAGACAAATAGGAGATTATTATGCAAGAAAAAGTAGAAGAAATGGCTATGATGGCCGACATGGCGGAAGCAGAAAAGGTTGCTGAGTTTGCACCGGAAGGTAGCTACAAACGAGACACAGTTAATCGATTCATTCGTTCTGTTAATAAAATGCTGGAACACTTTAGCGCACCAAACTTAGGTGAAGTAGCTGAAGACGTTGAAGGGCCATTACCTCAGGATTTGGTAAAGGCACTGATGATGATAAATGCAGCACTGGAAGACGCTAAAATGAGCGAATACCAGATCAACATGGAAGATTTAAAAGATGATAGAGATCTAATGATGGCTAGAGGAAAGATAGATTCCGGTGCCAAAGACAGATCTTTTATCGCATTTTTACGAAAGCCTATGCCAGAAGCTGGGACAGAAGTAGAAATAGAAGTCGACGTAGAGTCGGTTCCAGAAGGTATGCACAGAATGCCTGATGGAAGCTTAATGGCAGATGACGATCCTTCAATGAAAGAAGGTAGTTATGGTGAAGAAGAAGACATAGACAAGATTTTAATGTCCCGTATGTAATGGGACGCTAATAACAATCATTCAAGAACGTAGGAGAAGAAATGAGTGAAGAACTAAGCAATAATCCGAAAGGAACTGCAACTACTACAGAATCATCTGTTAGTGAAACGACGTTGAACACAGAGTCATCCTCTGGTGATACTAATGAAAACATAGGTAATGAATCGTCAAAGCCTCCCAAGAAGGTATTTGGTGAAACAGCACAAAATCGTCAAGCGGAAGCATTGAGGAAAGCAAAGCTGGATCAAGCGAGAAAACCTAAAAGTATTTCATTAGAAGATCTAGCAGATGAGGATTTACCGGAAGGTAAGGGTGTTGATTTTAGACAAGTGTTAGAGGTATTACCAGACGATGCAAAAACATTGATTGGAAATCTTCGAGCTGATTATACGCGGAAAACTCAAGAGTTGGCATCACAACGAAAAGAGTTAGAAGCGCAAATGAAGGCACTTACTGATGGTGAGTTTTTTAAACGAGTAAAGGAACAAGCATCTCAACCTGATGTTGAACTTGATCCCTATCGAACAGAAACTTTTGAAGCACGCATACAGCAAGAAGTAGCAAGAAGAATGCAAGAAGCGTTTCAACCATTACAACAACAGCAAGAACTACAAATGAGACAGTTGAAGCTACAAGAGTTCAAAACAAATCATCCTGACTTAGATGACATGAAACATGACGTCGCTGATTTACTTAAATCAAACCCGTCTTTGTCATTACAAGATGCTTACTTTATAACCAAAGGCAAAAAATCTACAACACGTCTTAACGCACTCGAGCAAGAAAATGCAGAAAGAAAGGCTAGAATGCGTGAGATAGGTTTGAAGATCGGTCAAGGTAAAGATGTTAATCCAAATAATCCACCAAAAGGTTTAAAAGGTTATGATCTCTACCAATGGTTTGAGAGACAAAAACAAAAAAAGATAGGAAAGTAGGAAAAAAACTTTGCTATTTATGAAAGCCCCACTTGGCGCATCGAAAAGTGGATAAGCTACGGATTCGAAAGAACAACCCATGCTGATGTAAAAAAAACAAATAACATAAACGACTAAGCCGAATAATAGATTGGAGGAAACAAATCATGGCGATTTCAAATGACGTATTATCATCGACCCTCCGTATCTTACTCGAAGAAGAAGTAGACAACCTTTTTAAGGCTGTTCCTCTTTTAGAGCAGATGCGTCAGAGTGGCGGTGTAGAAACTTATGACGGTGGACAGAAACTAGATGTTCCACTTATTTTAGCTGAGCATAGCTCAATCACACAACTTTCTAACGGGTATGAACCTGTTAACCTCGCAGTAAAAGATGCACTTCGTAATGCTACTTTCAACTGGTGCGACTTTGTTGCTCCGGTAGTTATTACCAGAAAAGAAGAGCTTTCTAATAAAGGGCCTCGCGCTATCGTTTCTATTGCAGAAGCACGCATGAAGTCAGTTATGGGCCTTTTACAGCGTGAAGTAGAAAAGCAACTTATTGCTGGATCTTCGACTGTATTGTCGGATCTTAACTCTTTGTATTCTAATACAGCTGCACGTGGAAACGGCGGATTCATGGCTGGTGGTGCTTATAGCACTGGACAATCAGGAACTGTTGGTGGAATCGATACTGCAACATTCTCTACTTTCAATAACCATTGGAAAGAATCTGCAGCCTTTACGATTTCAGACATGGTAGATTTATACATCAACTGTCAAGCTTATACCCCTGGTGGTGGAAGCCCGAACTTGATTATAATGAACTCTGATACATACAAAGAATACAAGCAGGATCTCTTCACTAATGAAAGATTTATGGCAGAAGACAGCCTTGATGGTGGTCGTCTCTCATTAATGTTCCACGGTGCTAGAGTATACTACGATCCATTCATGGACGGGCTACAAACCACTACCACAACTGGTGCTGGTAAAGATGTTCGTGCTTACTTCTTGAATACTGAATACTTGAAACTTGCTTTCGACCAGGATGCACAGTTTGAGATGGAAGATTTTGAACACATTAGTGGTTATGCTTCTAGATCAGCTAACATCATGACTCGTATGCAAATGTATGTTCAACACCTCGGTGCTCAAGGTTTACTTACAAAATAATAGGAGATTATCATGGCTACAAATACACTTTTACAAAAACTGGACATCTTGGACAGTGATGGTGTCGCATTTTCAGCAGATACCTCGCATCGACGACAAGTTGAAACCTTTATTGCAGATGGAGCTATTGCTCTTGGTGATTTAGTTACGTTTGACGTCGTTACGGGTGGTGGTGCAGAATGTGTGATTAAAGTAATAGAAGCAACCGCTAACAAATCAGCTATTGGAGCAGCACTCAATGCTGCTGCAGCAGGTGATCAAGTTAGAGTTTGTTTAAGCGGAATCTGTGAAGCACAGGTCGAAGGTAAGAACCAAGCAGGAAACTCTGCTATTTCTGCTGGAGATTATTTATGTGTTGGTGCTGTTGCTGGAACTTTATACAAGTTCACAGCTGATCAGGACGCAGTTCCTCATGCTATTGCCGTTGATGACGTTAGCTCTGCTGCTGCTGCAGCTCAGTCAACTGTCATTATACTTAAGCAGTTCTAAGAGACACACGAATACCTTGCGCCCAGGGTTAAGGGCATTATCTAAATGTTTCTAGACATTTCATTTAGATTCTCCTTGAAAACAGTTGGCCCTGCCTCTTCTGGGGCAGGGTTTTTTCATTAGAGCACAGAGGTAATAAATGAACTTAAAACAAATGCGAGAAACGGTTGCTTCTATTCTGGATTACGATCCTGATGTGCAATCTTATCGTGATGAAATAAACCGATACATCAACAACACTTATAGAAACTGGTTTGCTAGTCGTCCTTATGAGTTTTCACAGAAGACAGTAGATGTTTACACAATGCCAGATGCAACTGCACCTGGAGCAGCAATAACATCATCTACCACAGAAGTTAGAAACTGGGCACAATGCACAGCACTTGACAGAGACGACGACACAGAAATAGGATTTGTTAACAGAATCCGATTATCACATGAAGGTAGTATTGCAGTTATTACAGATTCTTCAAACACAAGTAATAACGGCACATACATGATCGATAAGGTAGATTTTGGAGACAACAGAGTATACTTCAGTAAACTTTCTTCAACACCACAGGTTGACTGGTATACAACAGCTTTGGATAGCATTACAGTATCAGTGCGACAACGATTCCTTACACTACCAGCCGATTGCACAGACATACTTGGTGTAGGTATTAGAAACGTTTCAGAAACAGGATCTGGCACAAATGCTCTAGGTAAGATACAAAACCTTACTAGACGAAGAGATGAAGATCTAAACTTACGTTATGACTTGGAAGGCACACCAACAAACTTTGTAGTTTATGATGGTTATCCAGAACATACAGTAGACATTGATCAGTTCGTTCCACGTGCTGGTAAAGATTTTACTGTTGAAGGTGTCGCTTCTTCACCAGCATGGCCAGCAGGAACTTATGAGTTTAAGATGTCTTATGTTTGGAGAGGAGTAGAATCACAACTATCAGATCCATTTGAAGTTATACTACCAGGCACACAGAAACCACGCTTTAAAACATACGATACAACCAAACAAGGATTTAAAGGATTAAGAAAGAAGTTTTATGTTCGACTTAAATCCATTACAGGTAAAGATACCAAAACACACGAAGAAACATTCTTCAGAGATTTAAGTAGTGTTCCAGTAAAGACATCACCAAACGCAGGTGCTAGTCAATACTCATACTTCTTGATTGATGATGATGAAGTTCAAGTAGATTGGACAAACACAACCAACTTAACCATCGACACTGTTGATGATTTTTTTGGGTTTGCTAGAGAAGAAGTAAACGTTGGATACAGAAAGAGAATACGACTTTATCCACGACCTGCTTCTATCACTCCAATAGAAATAAGATACATTTACACACCTCCAGAACTATCTGATGATTTTGACAGGCCAAATACGCCTGATGATACACACAGATACATTGTTTATCGAGTGTGTTCAGAAACATTTATGAAACATAATAATCCTGACATGGCAGATTTTTACGACAGGAAAGCAGAGAAAGAACTACTAAAAATAGATAACAAGTATTTGACACAAAGGTCAGCATACTACATCAAAGATTCTTTTATTTCCGGCCCTCTAAGAGTTCGTCCATTTCAGACGCTTACTAGATTACCGGATGCATAATGAAAACACCAGGCAAACTTGAAATAAAACCATTTGTAGGTATAGACGAACGTATACCAGCACCTGCTACTAGCACACAGCTTTTAGAAAATCTGACCTATGATGCTCATACAAAAACTTGGAATAACTTTCTTGGTTATGAAGAGTTTTTTCATACGACAAACAGGCCTGTTGGTAATAGTGGTATCAATCAAATCTTTACAGCAAACTCTGTTGACAGTATTTACTGCTACCAAAGACACAACTCAGCACAACAATGGTTTCTATTCGAGCAGAACGGTAGCCTTAAGTATTTAGTTAACTCTGCAGGACAAGCAGCTAATCAGGTTGCACAAACTCTACAAGATGAAAGACATGTGCCAACTATACAAGAAGCACATACAAACTATACACCTTATGGTCGTTATGTTGTTATAACAAATGGTGTAGATGGCCCACTAAAATACAGAGGTGGTGATCGGATCTTTCCACTTGGCTGGGATAGACGACCAGGTGCACCAGAAGTTATAACACCAGACACATACGATTCAGGCAATCGACCAATGACTTATGTTGAAGCTACTTCAGATTATGAACTAGGACAAGATGAGTTAGGTGGTAGTTCGCTTTACAAATCACAAGTATTTCAAGGTGTAGGTTTCGTTACGGGATCTGATGGAAAGAACGAATACAAATACAAGATGAGTTTTGTTAATGAAGCAGGATCAGAATCACCGATCTCAGAAGCTTCAGCTCCTATCAAGTGGACAACCAGAGACATTACAAAAGGCACAAACGAGTATGCAAATAGAGCATGTCCGATTATGGAAATACCAGTAGGGCCAACAGGTGTCGTCGCTAGAAAACTATACAGAACCAACAACGGAGGTTCTGATTTCTTTTTCTTAGATCAAATCGATAATAATACAGATCCATTCTATACAGATTTTAGACAAGACACACAGCTAGGATCTTCAGCACCATTAGATTCAGAATCTATTGTAATGCCAGCAAATGGTGGTAGATTTACTGCTACATTTAAGAACTGTCTATTTATCGATGGTGGTATTTCAGACGGAACACGAATCTACTACTCACAACCTAATCAACCTGATACATACAAAGATACAAACTTCTTTGATGTTGGAACAAGAGAAGGTGGCGACATTACAGGCTTTGAGGTGTATTATAACTCACTTCTAGTGTTTAGAGAACAGGCTATTGACTTGATCCGTGGTGATGCTCTGAATGGCTTTGAGTTGGTGCCTTTTATAACTGGCATCGGCTGTCGTTCACCACACTCTATCGTTAACGTGCCTACCATAGGGATTATGTTTTTAGGACAAGACGGCGTCTATAGAATAAAAGGTGGTTTGGATGGTGGTGCAAACTTAGACATTGATAAACTATCAGATCCAATACAACAATACATCGAACGGTTAGCATTAGATGGCTTATCAAGTGCAGTCAGTATTTATTCATCACAATGGCGTGAGGTGCATTTCTATGTAGCAGCTGATGATGGACATAGATTAACAATGGGTTTGATTTATCACATCGATTCTGCTAGTTGGTCATTTAGAGATAACAAAGAATGGGGTGTAAACTGCATTACAACAGACAAAGACAGTAATCTTATTTACGGTAGATGGTATGATGAAGATCCACTTACAGTAGGTCAAGTCAACAGAGGTATTTATGTCATTAGTAGAAAACGAACAGCTGGATCATTTAACGCGGGAACGGATGAGAGCCCGAACTATAAACCAAGTAAGATTACTCCTGCAAAGATTAGAACACAATGGCTAGATTTTGGTCAGCCATTTATGAAGAAGAACGTCAAGTATGTTTATCTCTACATCTTAACAACAGGTAATCAGGTTCCAACAGTAGATTTTTACAAAGACAGAGAATGGGACAACTCTACAGATGGACAAAGAAACTTAATGCAACGTGCAGATCACGCATCTCAACCAGTTTATGAGCCAACAGATGACGACCAGAAGGCTTCATTGGCAGTATGGGATTCATCAAAGTGGCAAAGCAAACTACTAACACAGGTGCGGTATGCTGTAGATTTAAAATCTGTTTCAGAGTTTGCCTTTGAACTGACAGCAGATGAAGCTATTACTATCATGGGATACGCAGTAGAATACACAAGCAAAGGCGCAGAAACCATAAGAGGAAGGCAGGCATAATGGGATACAGATGGAGATACAATAACATAACAGGATCGATGATCGTTGATGGTAGAGAATACGACAAAAACTATTCACAATACGTTTCAGTGCTAAATGGTGGTATGGACAGGGATAACCTTCCTGTTAACTCAATAGTATACACCGACTTTGAAGATAAATCAGTAGGTAGATGGCAAACTGTAGACAACATAAACGCACAAGACGATTATGGCACATCACAGGATTCTAACTTTACAGGTGGAACAGTTAATCCACGAGGCAACAGTATCAATGGTTTGAAATACGGATCAGCACCAATAGAAGGTGGTGGTTTCTGGTTTCCTATTGGTGAAGCACTAAACATGCCTTGTGAAGAAGGAATGGCAGTAATCAGATTCCACATTAATAGTTTCGTTCCAAAATACTACCACTTCTACAAAAGAGGCACAACAGATAGAGTTGTAAGAAGATCTCGACAATGGAAACTAGAAGTTGATGGTGTTGAAGTTGCTAGAACATCAGAAATCTTTCCTGCTTTTAACACATCACAGATCTTTACACAAGTGCCAGTCAGCAAAGGTAAGCATGAGTTTCGTGTTTATTGTAAAGTTCCAGTTCAGAAAGAAGCAGATGATGGTTCTGCTGTGCACTTGAACTACTGGGGTGGCCAACTATCAGTTCATAACAGGAGAAGATAATGAGCAGAATAAAACTATTTAACTTTTACCCGAATAACGACACAACTAGCGCAACAGAAGCCAATGCAAATAATACTGCAATCAATGGATCTACGCAAAAGATTGACAAAGAAAATGTAAGAAATCAAGGTGCTGACATGGTCAACCTTGGTGATAATCCACATCTAAGATTTACAGCTAGGCAAGATAACTTTGCTTATGTAGCAGCAGGAACTGCACCAGCAACACACAACGGATGGATTTATAATGCATTTACTATTGGAGGTACGCCATCGGGTCAGCACTATAGCCAAACAGGCTCTGTTAACGCTCAGTTTGAGTATCCTATTAATCACGATAATACTCTGGCTATCAATACCGCACACTCAAAAGGCACAAAAATCCAAGTCAACGGAACCGACGGAATAGTGCTAGAACATCATCAAAAAATACAAATAAACTGGAATGTAAATGTATGGGACATCTATCACAACGGAAACAAATCACGACTCTTACCCCAGTTCTACATGAGCCAACTCGTGGATACCTCTCTATCAGGTATAGGTGTAGGAGAATACTATTATCTAATCTACCCAAAGTTCGACACTGTATCAAATAGTTTGACTGATAGCAACTTTAAAACTGCAGATGATGCAGGTTTCTACCAATCAGGTGTTGGTGGATCCTTAGCTTATTTCGATCCATCAGATCTAACTAATGGAAACTCAGATGTGCAGTTTTCATACGATAATAGAAGATTTGATCACTGCTCTGTTGTTCCAATGCACTTGATTACAGCTACAGAAACTGCATCAGGTGGTGGTAGATTTGCTGCTTATTCAACATACGACTTCTCAGCACAAGATTTTGCAACAGCTGGCCCTTCGACTAACATTCATGGACAACACACCTTTAGTGTTAACGTCGCAGGTGGCGGTGGGAAGACGCTGTTTGGCATTCAGATGTTTATAAGTGGGCCGTATAGGGTTAACTCGACTGGACAGTTTCTTGAATCACAGATCACAGATCCAGCTGGTACGCCGGCTAGAAATGGTGTTGATGTTTCAGTAGTTTTGGAAAGAGCAGCAATAGAAGTAGAAATCATTAATCCACAATCAGGGAGAGCGTAATGGCTTATACGGCACCTAATACATTTTCAGCTGCAGCTGTTATAAACGGATCAGCAGTAGAACAAAACATTGATGTATTACAATCTTATGTCAATGGTGGAGTATCTGCATCCGATGTTAATCCACAATCTGGTCATGAGTTTGGCTTAAAACATGTAATGAAAGGCGAATACTTTCCTACAAATAATCGTTATGAGTTTTCTACTGGCACTAATCAAGGCACACTTGGATCAAACAATGCAGGTGGCTTTGGTGCAAATGTTATCGGTGATAATGTAGCTACTGGAACAGGTATAGATTTTTATCTAGAAGAAGATGCTGATTTATACGTCCACATCACAGCTTATCCACGATCGTTAAACAGTTTGGATCTTGCTGAAGTAGGATTATCATCTAAAACAACTACCATTTCAATCATAAAAGTAGGTGATGCTGCTAGTAAAGCAACAACCACCAATACATACATGACAGAATCAGAGTTTGGTGTTGGAACAGGTGCATCAAATGATGGTGGAATACAAGGATTAGAAAGAAGACGACCATTTACTGCTATGTTTTCAGGGTATCATACAGCCGGTGAGCATAAGTATAGATTACAGGTATCTACAGCAGAACGTGCAGTTCCGCTTTTCTTTCTTCAAGTAAACGTTTACTCATACTATCGTCCAACAACGGCATAGGAAAAATAAAGAGCAATAAATAGGAGGCTATAATGGAACCGTTAACAGCAATCGCACTCGCTACAGGTGGTGCAAAACTCTTAGGAGGGGCAATCAAAGGGGTAGGCGACTACCGTGCTCTCCGACCAAGTGAAGTCATAACCGACAGGATTGAAGAGCTACAAAGATTACAAGAAGCAGATGCATTAGGATTAACAGGACAAGAAAGAGCTGCTTATACTTCAGCATTTATGGATCCGCAAAGAGCATTGGCATCAGAACAAATGGCACAATCACAAGCATTGTCTTCTATGGGCCAAGATTCTGGTGAACAGCTAAGAAGAATCCGTGCACAAGAAGAACAGGTGCAAAGAGCACAAGGTGAGGCAGGTCGACAAATCGAAATGCTTAACATGCAACAAGCAAGAGCACAAGAAGCACAACTCTTAGAACTACGGACACTGGAAGAACAACGTGCTAGAGCACAAGAACAAGCAATGTTTAATGCCATCGGTGGTGGTGTTTCAGATGCAGGAGCTCTAGCAGGTCAAATGGTCGCAGCTGAAGAGATGATGGGTGCAGATTCCGGTCAATACAGTGCAGTTCAACTACAGGCACTTGGTTCTGCTTACGGATACTCATACCCACAGTATACTCCACAAATGGCACAACCTTTCAATACAAATCAAGGAATGATGATGATTCCTGGTGCACCTTATGGCTATAATCCTCAGACAGGACAACCTATAGCACCAGCACCAGCACAAATCGGAACAGGAGAACAACCATAATGGCACCTCAAGCAGATTTTTACACCAACGCTTATTTGACAACGCACATGAAACGTTATCAGATGGCATTACAAATGGTGCAACAACAAAAACAATCTGAGTTTATGATAGCTCAAATGTTAAACGATCAAATCAGAAACTTAGACAGACAGATTGCATCAATCAAAGGTGCAGGCTCTTCTTCAGAGTTTAATCAACTTATCAAGGCTTATCAACTAAAACAATCAGTAATCGGTGATGCGACTAAAAGACAAATACAAGTTTATGACTCAGTCGAAGACATGTTTGATGTAAGCACATCACTACCTACAATCAATAATGCAGCTGATACATTTGCAAAATCATTAGCAACAGCCGGTTCTGTAGAATCTAAAGCAAGAAGATCAGCTGGATCTGTTGGTGGTTATAGTAGAGGAACAGAACAAGCCAAAGCCGTTGCTGCTGCTACATACTCAGCGATGAAAGCCGACGCTTATAGAAATGGTCAACAAATAAAGTTTGATGCAAATGATTCTGTAATCAGAGCAACTATAGCAAAAACAATGAATGTTGCAGAATCTGACATAGACACAGTCGACATTCAAAAACAAAAAATGCTACAACAAAGATTAAATGATTTAGGTGGTGCAACTACAGATGAAAAAACATTGGATGCACTTATTGCAGAAGTAGAAGCACGTGATTCAGGTCAGGCAACACCTAGTGGTAGAAAATCTGCAATCGATCAGTTAATGACACAAAGAACAGCTTTGGCAACTCAACAAAATACGGCTTTACAAAAAGCAACTGCGACACCTGAAGCACAAATACAACAAGCAAGACAACTTTACAGATCACAGTTCGCACCACGTGCTACTCAGAAAAAACAAGCGTTTGAAAACTACTTGTTATCATTAGACAAGCCACAACAAATGATCGCATTAGGTTATGAGAATACTAAACCTAGTCAAGTTAAGTTTATGTTTCAGCCAAGAAACAAGATTGCTGGTAATGATGCGAAGGAAGTTGCTTATGATCTATTCTATGCTGCACAAAAAGAGCGAAGAGAAGGTAAGAAACCTAGCTATTTGATTCATACAAAAGTAGAAGAGGCGTTTCCAAACAATCCAGCCAAACAACAAGAAGTTTTAGGCTACATCTTTAGAGCCACTGAAGTAGAAACAGGCACAAAGATTGAAGATACTATGGAAAGAAACGCAAAGATAAAAGAAGCTGCTGCAAGAAAAGAAGCAAAAGCGGCTGCCAAAGAGCAAGACGAAAGAAACTTAATCCAAAAAGGTTTCGATGCATTTACTAGTTTGTTTGCTGATAAGATACAAGTAGATCAGCCAGCAGCAACACCATCTGAAGAAGATGTTATCTTTGATGAGAGTGGTGGATCAATAGACATACAAGGTGATCTGGAAGAACAGAAACCAGAAGAGATTCCGGAACCACCACCAGAAACAGAAGCAATCGTTGTGCCTCCATTTGATAAAAGCATCTATACAGTAGATAATCCATTCGTTACGAAACCATTCAGAGATAAGAGCTACTCATACTTCATTAAACCTGATGGTAGTTATGGTATGATTGGAACATCTGGTAAAGAAGTAGACATTTCCGGTAATCAAAGGGCATTGGATGAGGCTGACGCAGAGCTTAAGAAGATAGAAGCAGCACAACAAGCACCAGCGGAGGAATAAATGGCGACACCTGGCAATCCAAATGAGATGCTCAAACCTGGGGATCTAACTTCTTATCAGTTGATTTTAGAAACACAAGGTCAAGAAGCAGCTGACTCGTTCTTTACAGATAAAGTTAATCTTTATTTGCAACAAGAACAAGCATCAAAAGCATTGAAACAGAAAGAAGAGATTGAAAGACAGAAACTAGCTGGTGAAGAAACCATTGATTTTAACACAATCTCTCTGACACCAGAAGAACAGCTAAACTATTCTAACATGGCATCAGGTATACCTCTAGAAGGGACGAGAAGGGTTCTTCCTGGAATGGAACCGGGTTTGCAACAAATACCTATGGAAGAAGTAGTTGACCTACGCAGAGAATCAATACCAACACCAGATGACATACAAACAGAAGCTGAACAAGTTGCAGCAAGTATTACAACTCAACAAATCGGTATGGGTTTTCCATCAAGACAGAACTTAGAAGATCAAATCTTTGAGCAACTCAAACAAAACTACAATCAACAAAACCCAGGTAGAGAGTTAGAGATAGGTAAACTATTCGAACATGAGATTGCAGTTATTGAATACGATCTTAGAAATCTTGCAAAAGCAGAAGCGGCTAAATACGAAACAGCAGAAGATTTTGCACAACAAAAGATTGAAGGTGAGTTTGGTGTTGATAGAGCTAGACAAGCCGGTAATCCATTCGAATCACCTCCATCACCATTCAAAGAAGGTGGTAGGCTTGCAGTAGAACCAGAAAAGGCTCAAACCGCAGATTTTACAATGGATCTTAATCCGTTTGTAGAAGGTGAGACAAGCATGGGTGGCTTTGGTGCCATTTATGAGTCATTGTTTCCACAAACTATTGCAACAAAATCTCAGATGGATGCACAAAAAAGTGCTAAGCAAAGAATGCAAGACAACTTTATTGAAGACATTGAGAGAGACATTGCTAAAGGCATAAAGACAGGTAAGTATCAACCGGTTGGAACAGGTCAAGGTGCAGAGCTTCGTAAACAAAGCTTACGTGAAGCAGAGATTAAACAAAAGTTAAGCGACTTCTACTTCAGTGAGTATGACAGGCTTTATCGTGAACTAAAACGATCAGGTGCAGAAGAACAAGAAGCACAAAGAGAAGCAAAGAAAGCAGCGACGCGTCTAACTAGTGCACAAATAGGTATGATACCTGATCCTGAACTAAATCCAGATTATGCAATAATCCATGATGAGATGACACAAAAATACGGTCGTATGTCAGAACTAGCAAGAACAGATTATGCACCTTATCATGTTCTAGAAACTACATACGAGGCAGCTAAAGAAGGTGGTGCTAACTTACTAACAGATTTTGCAACAGAAGAAGATCCATTTACAGGTGAGTTGGTAGAATCTGTTGGTATGACACTCATTAGAGATCTTAACTTACCATTTAGATTAATCCTCAATCCTATTGAAGAGGTTGCAGAAAATACTATTTTCGGTGGAACCAGTGGTAAAAATGTAGGTGATAGTTTCTATGACCTTGAAACATACGACTTTACAGAAGAAGCAAAAGGTTTCTTACCTACAATGGACGCTTATTTAAGAGAAGTTGCAGTCGAAACAGCTAAAGGCTACGGTAGTGGAAATGCACTAGCCAACTACACAGCAACAGAATCTGGATCAGATGGTTTGATGATTGGTGGAACACTTGTAGAAATGGTATTGCCTGTTGGAGCCATCGCAAAAGGAACACAAAAACTAGCAACAACTACACTCGGTTTAAACAAGATAGCAAGAGGTTTAGATTTGGCTGCAGATAGCACGAGGTTGCTGGACGTTGTATCCGAATCAGGTCAGCCTAATGTTTATAGGTATTTGGAACAAGTAAAACCTGGTGAATCTGTAGGGTATTTCCAGTCGACATACAAAGTAAATGAAAAGATAGCAGGTGAAGCAGCTAGACAGATGGAAGTATTGGATGCAGCTCGTATTTATTCTATGCATGTTGGGCAAGAAAGCAGAATAGGTGCACGAAGAGCACAAAATGAAGCAGCAAGGATTGCTTCAACGATGGATAGTGATCCATTACAAAAGAGTTTATTCAAGCAGTTGGTTGCTGATGTTGATGAAACAAATGGGATGGCTAAATACAGAGAGTTTGATCAACTGCTTGATGACATTGGTAAACAAGATACAATGTATGGCGACGTCGCACGTGAAATAAGAAAAGAAGGCGGAACAAAAATAACATTAGATTCT
>Ga0098043_1000364_pt1 | contig 15719 bp, 22 predicted proteins | sample 9B_taG_FD_92581 | JGI IMG/M metagenome (GOLD analysis project Ga0098043, IMG submission 92581) | Marine viral communities from the Subarctic Pacific Ocean - 9B_ETSP_OMZ_AT15188_CsCl metaG | ecosystem: Environmental > Aquatic > Marine > Oceanic | place: Subarctic Pacific Ocean | collected 2015-01-10 | reverse complement strand
GATTGGTGTGAGCGTCATGGGTTCCTGTATGCTAACAAGTACATTCCTGATGAATGGCTTGAGGAACCTGAAGTTGAGATGAGGATAGAGGAGACTAAGGGTGACTAAACTTATCCAGTTGCTAGAGACTAACAACATTAATCTAGAGGACGCTTTGTTTTACCTCAGTGTGCATCTACAGGAGAAAGAGTATGCCTAAAGACATTCTGGTGTTCAGTTGCGCACATACGGACCCGTCAGTGGGAAATGAGCGTTTCGATTGGCTAGGTCAGTACATTGCTGATGTTAAGCCTGATATGGTCGTGGACTTAGGCGATGGTGCAGACATGGGTAGCCTCAACAGCTTCGACAGCCGCTACCCTCAAGCAATCGTTATGCAGAACTATGGCGAGGACATTAATCATTACAACGAGGCTATGGACAGGCTACGAGCGCCCTACCGTAAGCTTAAGCGTAAGAAGTTGCATTGGGTAGGCTTTGAGGGGAACCATGAAAACCGTATCAAGAAAGCCGTGGCTGAAAACCCCCGAAACGAAGACAGAACGGGACAGGGCTACGGGGTATCCTTTGGGCATCTTCAAACAGACCAATGGTTCAACGACTACCACGAATACTACAATAGCGCCCCCGCCATTGCTAACTACTGTGGTGTTGACTTTGCTCATTTCTTTAGTTCTGGGAACTATGGGACAGCTACTTCTGGTATTCACCATGCCTACACCGTCATCAACAACCGTCACAACTCTTCTGTATGCGGTCATAGTCATAAACGTGATGTGTACTTTAAGGATGGTGCGAATAGTATTGGCTTGGTGGTTGGCTGCTACAAGGGACATGAGGAATCTTGGGCGGGGCAAGCGAACCTAGACTGGTGGAATGGTGTAGTGATGATGAAAGGGGTTGACAACGGTATGTTTGAGCCTATGTTTGTGTCTATGGATATGCTTGAGAAGGAGTACGGTAATGGCTAAGTGGGTTGTGCCGAAGGAAATGTTCACAAATAAGCCTGTCGTGAAAGAGTGGGCTAATGGCGATAAGTATTGGTACTTGGACGGTAAGCTACACCGTGAAGATGGGCCTGCTGTAGAGTATGCTAATGGCTCTAATCTTTGGTACTTAAACGATAAGCTAGTGACTGAAGAAGAGGTTATGGGTAATCAAAAAGACAACGTAAACAGCCCTAGTCACTACAATCAAGCAGGTATCGAATGTATTGACGCTATCAAGGCTTCTCTTGGCGATGGTTATCAAGACTACTGCAAAGGTAACGTAATGAAGTACCTCTGGCGGTACAAGTACAAGAACGGCATTGAGGACTTGAAGAAGGCTCAGTGGTATCTTAACTCAATGGTGGAAAGCGTAGAAAACAATGGCTGAAACAATCTTTATGGCTCTGACTGTGGTTATTCTGCTTTACGTCGCCTACATCAGTTATAAGACCTACCTAGTAACTCAGGTAACACTTGCTGGTATGGTTATGTTTCTAGAATCACTTGAGGAGGATGAGTATGGGGAAACGCAGCAACTACACTAGGGTTGAACGGGACTACTATCCGACACCTCTAGCTGCTGTAGAACCTCTTATTGACCATCTCCCGTATGAGGACTTTACTTATGTAGAACCTTGTGCTGGGGATGGTCGCCTTGTGAACCACATCTCAGAGCTAACTCAAGGTTCTGGGGTGTGCCTTCATAAGAGTGACATTGAACCTCAAGCAGAGGGTGTTGAGAGGTACGACGCGCTAAGCCTACAATTCTACGGTCAGGACTCCTGTATCACTAATCCACCGTGGGACAGAAAGTTCTTGCATCCGTTCATTGAGTGGTATAGTGTTCAGATGCCTACTTGGCTGTTGTTTGATGCCGACTGGATGCACACTAAGCAGTCCGCACAGTACATGGCGTATTGCAAGAAGGTTGTATCTGTAGGTAGGGTCAAGTGGATCGAAGGAAGTAAGAGCGTAGGTAAGGATAACTGTTGTTGGTACTTGTTTGATTGTGACCACACAGGTTCAACTAAGTTTTATGGGAGACTAATATGATTGAGTACACAGTAGAAGTTTTTGATAACGGCACTAAGTATTGGTACTTAAACGGTAAGCGACACCGTGAAGATGGGCCTGCTGTAGAGTTGGCTAATGGCACTAAGAAGTGGTACTTGAAGGGTAAGCTACACCGTGAAGATGGGCCTGCCGCAGAGTATGCTGATGGTTATAAGTCTTGGTACTTGGACGATAAGCTGCACCGTGAAGATGGGCCTGCTGTAGAGTGGGCGGATGGCACTAAGCAGTGGTACTTGGACGATAATCTACACCGTGAAGATGGGCCTGCTGAAGAGTATGCTAATGGCGATAAGTTTTGGTACTTGGACGGTAAGCTACACCGTGAAGATGGTCCCGCTGTAGAGTGTGCTAATGGCGATAAGCGTTGGTACTTGAACGGTAAGCTAGTGACTGAAGAAGATGTTGTGGGTACTGAAGATATTAACTACCCAGAGTTCGTAGAGTCCATGATTATCACCGAGGGTAAGGACCGCTTGGTAGAGAACATACTAGGACTCGTAGGGGAAGCAGGTGAGGTAGCCGAGAAGATCAAGAAGTATATCCGCGATGGAAATAAAGACTTAGAGGCTATCCAGAAGGAACTAGGTGACGTAATCTTTTACTGGACTGCCTTGCACGGAGCCTTGGGTTTGGAACCAGAGGATACTATTACGACGAACGTAGGGAAACTGTCTTCACGTAAGGAACGTGGGACTATTCAAGGGTCAGGAGATAATAGGTAATGACTTGGTTCTGGAGATACATGAACTACTTGGCTACTTGGCGGGAACACCGTAAGGCCATCAAGCAGCTTAACCAAATGTCTGACCGCGAGTTGAGCGACTTGGGTATTAACCGTGCTGACATTGATCGTCTGGTGTGGCTTGAAGAAGATAAGCAGAAACGAGGAAAATCTGAATGACTGCCGCACGAGATATAACCTATGAAGATTTCTTAAAATGGTTTAACGACCCCGCTAATGAGGAAGAGGCTCGCATGTTCTTCTACGATGCTATTTTAGATAGGGTGGAGCAATTTGAGCAAGAGGACTACTTCGGAACAGAAGGTTTTGACTATCGTTTTCGATAACAAAAAGGACAAATAAATGACAAACAACGTACTACCAACTGACTACCAGAACTTCATCGCGCTCAGTCGTTATGCCAAGTGGCTTGACAAAGAGGGACGCCGTGAGACCTTCGCTGAGACTGTTGATCGGTATATCGACAATGTGGTCCTAAAGAAGGTAAAGGACGACACTCTTGGTCTTGATGAAGACTTGTGGATGGAACTTCGTGACGCCATCCTAGACCTAGAAGTTATGCCTTCTATGCGCTCCTTGATGACAGCAGGGGCAGCAGCTAACCGTGACAACACTTGTATGTACAACTGTTCGTACTTGCCAGTAGATGACCCTAAGTCCTTCGATGAGGCTATGTTCATCCTTCTGTGTGGCACAGGGGTAGGGTTCTCAGTTGAGCGTCAGTTCATCAGCAAGTTGCCAGAGGTTCCTGACCAACTGTTCAACAGCGATACGACTATCGTAGTCAAGGATAGCAAGGAGGGTTGGGCTAAGGCTTACCGTCAACTGTTGTCTCTGCTGTGGGCTGGTGAAGTACCTAAGTGGGACGTGTCTAAGGTTCGCCCTGCTGGTGCCAAGCTTAAGACCTTCGGTGGCCGTGCCTCTGGTCCTGCTCCTCTGGTTGACCTGTTCCGGTTCACTGTAGACAAGTTCCAAGGCGCTGTTGGTCGTAAGTTGTCCTCTATCGAGTGCCATGACATTATGTGCAAGATCGGTGAGGTTGTCGTTGTAGGTGGTGTACGCCGCTCTGCTATGATTAGCCTTAGTGACCTTGACGACAAGGCTATGGCCGAAGCAAAGAGCAACTACAAAGTAGACGAGTATTCTTTGTGTTCTGAGACAGACGACGAGTGGGTGTACACTATCACCATGAAGAAGCATCCTGCTGTTCGCCCAACGTACCGGGTGTCCTTTAAGAAGGGTGTTGATGATTGGAGTAAGCAAAACCTTGAGCAGAACAAGACTATTGCTTGGTACTACGTTGAGCCTCAGCGTGCCTTGGCTAACAACTCTGTCGGCTACACGGAGAAACCCGGCGTGACTACCTTCATGGGTGAGTGGCTTTCCCTCGTAGAAAGTTATTCTGGTGAGCGTGGTGTGTTCAACCGTCAAGCAAGTCAAAAGCAGGCAGCTAAGAATGGACGACGAGACCCTAACTTTGAGTTTGGAACTAACCCGTGCTCAGAGATTATCCTACGTCCGTATCAGTTCTGTAACTTGACTGAGGTAGTTGTACGAGCGACAGATACTATTGAGGACTTGGAGCGTAAGGTTCGCCTTGCTACCATCCTTGGGACTATCCAGAGTACGTACACACACTTCCCGTATCTGCGTAAGGTATGGCAACGTAATACTGAGGAAGAGCGCTTGTTGGGTGTCAGCCTGACAGGTATCATGGACAACCCGCTGATGACCTCAGCTAACGAAGGATTGGAGGAAACCCTTGAACATCTACGTGGTATTGCTGTTGCTACTAATGCTGAGTGGTCTGATCGTCTTGGCATCCCTGCTTCTGTGGCTATCACCTGCGTTAAGCCCTCTGGGACAGTTTCTCAGTTGGTTGATAGTGCTTCAGGTATTCACACCCGCCATAGTCCTTATTATATCCGTACTGTACGAGGCGATAACAAAGACCCACTGACGCAGTTTATGAAGGACCAAGGTATCCCTAATGAGCCTTGCGTCATGAAGCCAGATACTACTACGGTATTCAGCTTCCCTGTGAAGTCACCAGAAGGCGCAGTGGTTCGTGATGATGTTTCAGCTATGGAACAGCTCAAGACTTGGTTGATCTATCAGCGTCATTGGTGTGAGCACAAGCCTTCTGTCACTGTGTCCGTCAAGGATGACGAGTGGATGGAGGTAGGCGCTTTCGTCTATGAACACTTTGATGAAATGTCTGGTGTATCCTTCCTGCCGTATGACGGTGGTACATACCAACAGGCACCTTATCAGGAGTGCGGTAAGTCAGACTACGAGGAACTTAAGGCTGTCATGCCAAAGTCTATTGACTGGTCTAAGCTTTCTGAGTATGAACAAGAGGACAACACATCGGGTATGCAGACCATGGCTTGCTCTGGTGATGTCTGTGAGATTGTTGACTTGACTTAATTTACTCTATGGCGTATAAATCATAAACTTACGCTATGACGTAAAGATCATAAGGCAACCCTGCGGTTCTCATGGGGTTGCCTCTAACTCAGAGAAGGATTATAGGTGTGGCTAAAGAGAAATACTTTGTATATGACAGAGGGGGGCGCGAGATGGTGAGTTTCAACAACAAGACGGAAATGTCACTCTGGTTCAACAGTCAAGATTGGTGCGATAGTGCCCCCGACAAAGTTTGTACTGTGTTTAAGGGTGTAGAGATGAACATTCGTGTTAAAGTTGTGGTGGAGGATAAACAGTGAAAGCAACATACATCGACCATATGGGAGACGACCTGTCTGTAGTTAATGCAGCTAAGGTTAGCTTCGGTAAACGTAGTCAGTGGGAAGGCGGGAGTCATCCATATTTTGATAAACCTAAACACCTATCCAAGCGAGACCAAGGGCTAATCCAGTTCCTTGCTCGTGGTTGTACGTCTGGCGATTGGGATAACCTGAAAGGAAACTTGACTCAGCTTGTATCCTTCCATGACGACATTGACTGGCAGGATATTGAAGACCTCCTCAACCACATCAGACGTATGCCTAGTCATTGGTCCCCCTTCGCTCACACAGCTATCACGTTGCACCTCAAGATGCCTATCTTCGTAGCTCGTCAGATCATGAAGCACACCACAGGCATTGAGTACAACGAGGTTAGCCGTAGGTACGTCGATAGTGAACCTGAGTTCTATGTGCCTGATGTATGGCGTAAGAAAGCTGACAACGTGAAGCAAGGGAGTTCTGAAGAGGCTGTGAATGACACCTTTGGGTTCAAGTTTGCAGTCATCGGCCAGAACACTATCCAAGACGAAATGCGGAGAGAAAGAGAGTCTGTTCTAGACCTTTACAAAGAAATGTTAGACCACGGAGTAGCACCAGAGCAAGCACGTATGGTCCTACCACAGTCCATGTACACTGAGGTAATCGCTACTGGCAATCTGTATGCTTGGGCTAACCTGTATGTCCAACGTACTGACAGCCATGCACAGAAGGAGACACAAGACTTGGCTAAACAGATCGGTGAAATTATCCAACCGTTGTACCCTGTATCGTGGGATGCGCTGGTAGCTTAAAGGGGAGCTGACTAATGGGTGCCGATATTAAAATGTGGGTAGAGGTAGAAGTTCCGAGAAAAGAGTGGCGTGAAAGCTATGGGGTTACTTATGATGATGCCTTGAAAAACGTCGATTTAGAGTTGGGAGAGCGCCTTACTGGAAAGGTGCAGGAAAGAGTTGACTGAATAAACAAACACCCTTAAACGACAAAAGCCTCCCTCTAGGAATCCTGATGGAAACCCAGAGGGAGGCTTTTGTGATTCTAACGTCCTCTAAGACGCTGGATATAAGTATAGGGGGTGTCCGTAACCCAGCCAACAACGAATAAGAACAGACCTACAATCCAGACCCACACGGGAAGCTCGTAGTTGTTTACCGTATCATTGCTTTGGTCGATAGTGTCAACTCTAGCTTTAGGTCTTAGGCTAACAGAGGGTGAGATGTTGTTAGTCTGACCAATGGTCTGAGTGTTAGTCTTACCCACCTGAGTATTGGCGGCTACGTTAGTACCCCCGGATAGGAATGAGGGCAATTTACCGCAACTGCTTAACGGCATCCAAACCAAAAGCAGCAGCAGCAAAGCCCATGATCGGCCATACAATCGCATTTACCATCTCCAAGTTACCTGTGTACACAACGTAACCTAAGCCTAGCAATAGAACACAGGCTACCTCACGCTTGTACGTCTTAGTCTCTTTACTCATGCACCTAAACCCCCTTGGATTACCCAAGCTAGTACAGCAGAGATTAAGCCCCCGACTACAAACAGAATAGACCTATCTACAAACTGCTGCTTCTTCTCTTCTCTCTTAGACATGACCTCTACTGTTTGGTTCAACAGAGCTATGGTCGTGTTTAATTTGTAAAGGCTGTCCTCAAGGGTCTGGTGTGACTCCTCAAGGCGGTCTATACGGCGCTCTACATCTTGTTGTGTCATTAGGGGTAGCTCTCCCTCGAAAGTTGCCAGTGGGGACCATCCTTAAAAGTATTCCAGTCTCCACCCCACTCAAGGTCTACATCAAGCTCCTCTGCGGCCTTCTTCATGGCATCTTCAATAGGGTAGAAGTATTCCCATTCCCAAGACAGAGGGTAAGGCGCAATGTCTACCGCATGACCTGTCAGGTGCCTAGAGTTCATCGTTTGGGATGCCCCAGACTTCACTAGCTGCCTCTGACGATCAATATTACGGATGCCTTCGATAACACTAAAGTCTTGCTCGGTGATTTCGATTGCACGTTTAACTACAGCCACAAGATCAGGGTGAACACCTGAAAGGTTCTGTAGGCTTCGTTGTCCTAGTTTGTATTTCATTATCTTTCCTTATCTTGGGCTAACTTGTCCGGGGCTGAATGCAGTTATTTTCCTGAGAGTCGAACCTTCAACACCGAAAATATTTACGGGTGTGTACTTAAAGTCATCTAGGATGTCAGGGTAAGTAAAAGAACAAACACCAGAGACAACAGGCACCTCTGCAACCACGGGGTTACTGCCGCTTATTTTTATTAACACCTTAGACACTAGGTTAATGTCGTTTGCCTCTGTCGTGGTAAACTCTATTGTAGTTGAGTTAAAGAGGGTTCTGTGCGTAGTTGAATCTGTATCTTCCCACTCCTCATAACCCCTACCAAAACTTACAGAGGGGCTAACAGTTGGAACCGAGAACGGGTCTGTCAGAGTAGTGTTGTCTCTCTCATAGATTACACCATCGTCTATATCGTCAAAGACACTTTCAGAGATTTCCCGGAGTATCATCTGAACTTGTAGATCACCCTCGTCAACCAAGCCGAATGTCCAAGAGGTGACTTCAAACTCTTTGTCTGTCCAACCGAACCTAGCGTTGTTGATCCTTACGTTATCGCCAACCTGAAGCTGAAAAGCCCTCATGCCAAAAGAGGCCGTAATAGTAAGCTGTTGCCTGTTACGCTCAAGGGCTACGTTAGCGATCCTACGAGCCTCTACAGTGGTATCTGTGAAAGGTAGCGTTAGGTCGATAGAGGACTCTTGACTGTTATCAGCAGACAGGAAAGCAGAGTTGGTAACTTCGGGATAGTCCGTTACTTGCCAATTACTCTCCTCCCCCCTGAACGTACCTCTGACAGTGTTATAGTTGTCTCTACGGCTATGCCTAGTGTTAACTGTTATACTACCTCTAAGGTCGTTCTCGTCAAGTGTGAGATTAGGTTCAGTCCAGTAGGCAGGCTTCATACGCCACTCACCTTGGGCATACCACAGCAGACCACCCATAGAGGTTAGAAGGTTGCTAAGGGCTTCGTAAGGCGTAGAGGCGGTAGTGAATGCCCCGTTGCAGGTGTACCTAGTGCTGCTGTCTGGTGTATCCGTAAGGTCGCACACATTAGCTGCCATAGAAACCCTTACATCATCTACGTTGACTTCTTCCTCACCCAGACCGTATGTGTCGTTAGTAAGGTAGTCCCTCAAGCAGAGTGCAGGGTTATCTGACCAAGCTGTAGAGCCGTTACGGGGGTCGTACACCTTCTTACCTTTGATAGTAGCAGTAATCTCAGGTACACCGTTAGGAAAGACGTTAGGGTCATACTCGAAGGACATGTAGAGGTATGCGATACCCCTAAGTCTGTGTTCGCTTGTCCAAGAGCTTACAAAAGAAATTAGCTCACTGTCTGCGAGTTGGTCGGGTTCTCCCAAGTGCTCGTACATACGGATTCTACCGTTGTACTTGGCAGGGGAGGTTACATTACCAGCGCCGTCAATGGTAGCCACTTCGTCGTTAATGTAAATTTCCTCGAAAGACTCAATCTCATGCCCGGTGAAGGCTATGATCCTATGAAGGAACCTGTTGTTCGGTCCTGCGGTGGCGTCAAACACACGAACACCCCCGACCTTAACCTTACCGTATATAACCTGATGGTCTAGCGCCGAACCTGTCTGAGTTACTTGATAGCCCCTGTTGCCTCCGACTGAAGGCTTAGGGGTAAGGGCGTTAAGGGCTGCCCCTAGTGCTGTGGTTGCTAGGAAGTGGGTAAGGGCAGCCGACCCGAGCACCTGCCAGCCCGCCACGGAACCCAAAGCAAAACTGCCCGTACCAAGACCTGAAATCGTAGAAAGTAAAGCTACGCCTACGTCAGCCATGCTAGTCTCCTATGTATTTAGAGTGTAGAACCTCTGAAGACGAGAATCCAAGGTATCTCATAACGCTGTCAAAAGGTTTTCGGTTCGTAGTGTTCACAGTCAGGACAGACACACCATCTTCCTTAAGGCAAGCCTCTGCAAACTTAACTAACTTAATACCGGTGAAGCCTTTCCTGTGGCTAGGTGCTAGATAGATCAAGTCGTTATTAGCAAACAGGTGGTCTTTGTAGTGGATGTGCTGAGAGACAAAAACAACAAAGTAACCCACTAGAACACCTTCGTCTCTAGCGGTAAAGATGTCTAACTTACCTTGCTCTTGCAGTGCATAGTAAGCGTCCCAATCGGGGTTAATCTTAATCTTATCCTTGTTTAAGGCAACCTCTTCCCAATGAGACTCAAGCAAATGTCTGATGTCGCCCACTACACTGTCAAGAAACTCCTGTTGGTACTTAACCGTCATTGCTTCTGCCCCACACAATATCTTTGTCCTGCAAGTCCTCAACGAAGTCTAACCCAAGGTCTCCGGGGTAAAGAGACTTCTGGTAGGCAGAGGTGAACCTAGTAACCCTAGCCCTCTCAAGGTCAACTAGCTTATTCTCTAGGGTTAGCTGTACCGTACAAATGTCTGGGCTTTCCTCAATGTTCATCTGGTCCATATAACCTGAGAAGATTTGAGACAGGTTCGTACTGCCAGATTCTAGGCTGATCTTAGAGCCGTCTTCCAAAAGGATATAATCAGAGTTCTCCTGAAGGATAAGACCTTTTGAGAAGTTGCCAAAGTAGATGTTGGCCTTACGTCCTTGGTAGGGCTCACTGAGGGCCAAAGAAAGAACCTCTTGAGGGATACCGCTAAGAGTAACAGAGGCACCTTTAGCGGCTATCTCTGTGGTCTCCTCTACGGAATCAATCTGAAGCATAGACCCTGTGCCGTACCAGTCTTGACCCTGATACACCAGAGTGCCGTAACCAGTCCAAAGCCTCAACGTCTGGGCTCCATCAAACAACATCTCTACAGCAAAGAAAGGGTAGAGGGTGTCATCGTCCAAGCTGTCAAGGGTAGACTGTGAGATGTCCCTGTACCGAAAAGAGTTTATAGCTAAGTTTATACTGTCTACTATTGACATGATTGAAGTTTCCCTTTATGACCAACGCCCGATTGCAATACAATCAACAACTTGCTGCTGACGGGTTCCACTTAGGTCATAAACATTTATGTCAACAGAGGCGCTTCCTCTGTTAATACCTGTAGCAATCCTGACATTTCCTGTGATAACGTCAAAGGAATTCCTTGGGGTATTTGAAAAAGAGGCAGGGTAGGTCCACGTAACAGCTCCACTTGTGGAAGAGGTTAAGGAAAAGGTACAAATCTGAGTGCCGTCTGGGAATTTAACGTACTCTCCATTAGCGTCGCTGCCTCGCTCTGCCGTAACGCCTAATAGAAGTTCCTCACGAGTAATCTTCTTGGTTTGCCCGGCTGAGGTGTCTACAATAGCAAGGGTGTCATTAGCGTCATCTACCTGAGAGTCTGTCATGCTCGTAAGTTCAGAGATTTTCTTATCAGCCATATTCTTATCCTGTGATTACCTCTACAGCCTCAAAAGAGATACCGTAGAAACTTGCGTTGTTGATCGACCAAGTAGATACGTTCTGGTTCAACCTGAACACACCTTTAGGGCTATCGGTTACTGCCGTCTCAGAAGTGTAGTCAGACCTAAGAGCTGGCCAGATTTCAAGTTGACCGTTGCCCGTCTGATCTATTAGAACCTGATGAAGTTTAGCAGAAGAGCCTGAACCTAACTGAATGTAGTCGCCAGCCAGAAGGGAGCCTGTCATAGTAACACTAACCGTGTCTTCACCAGCATTACCTGTGACAGAGCATGAGGATACTGTGCCACGAGGTGATACATAGTCAGGGTCTCCCAGTAGGAAGGTGCCTGTCTGACCTTTAAGGGCCACAAGCATAGCCTTCCACTCCGCAGCCTTATCCCTACGCACCGAGGGAATAGATACTGAGGCTTCCCACTTCTGGCCCGTGTGGGCGATAATCTGCTGCTTGTAAGTAAAAGGAGACTGAGAGGTAGAGACGGCATTAACTGCTCGCAACTCAATACTCTCAATCCCAATAGTTGTAGGGGTGTTTAGCGGGTAACTAATAGCCATATTATCCTCTTGTATCTAGTAGCCTTAACCGAAGGCGTTCTTCATGGCACCACCGCGCCTACGAGCGTCTACAACCGACTGTTTAGCCATGCTGGCAATAGAGGGTGCCATTTGAGCAATGATCTTCTTAACCGATTCATCACCGTTAGCTTGGAAGTGGAAGTTCTGAACTACAGTGACATTACCTTCAGTAGAGCTACCGGCCTTAGTGTGATCTACAACAGTTTCGTTAGGGTGCATCATGGCAAGGAAACCGCCTCGACCATCCATGCCGCCGGAACGAGGTCCCGAGCCTGTGTATCCACCCCCGTCAAAGCTGATGCCTCCGAAGGGGTTGAAACTAAGCCCTCCCCCCAACATTCCGGCCAACCCTGTGCCTCCTCCGACACTGCCAACCATACGCTTAACAACAAGGACACGGTAAAGTTCTTTTATAATATCCCTCGCCATATCCTTGAAGGCGTCTTTGACAGACTTAGTTCCCTCAACCATAGCCATGAAGCCGTTCTCCATAGAGGACTCTATCGTAGAATTAAGGGACTTAAAGGTTTCCTTTAACCCCTCCACAGCCTCTTGAGCTTTAGCCGACCCTTCCTCAACCTTGCCTGCAACTTCTGTAAATACACTAGATACATCAAAACCCGCACCTTCTAGTTGTCTCATGTTGCTAATAAGTTTTTCTAGCGTAGGGTTAGAAGACTTAAACTCATTTAGTGCACCCTTAGCGATCTCTCCAAGCTTTAGGGATTGCATCTCTAAGTTTGAGATAACACCGTCTAAGAAGTTTACACCTGCGGGGATGTAGTCTTCGTTCATAGCTGAATCAAAAGCTTCCTTTGCCCTGCCAACAGCGGTAGATATGGCATTTACAGTAGGTTTCATGTCAGGGGTTTCAAACAAGGATTTTAGTATAATCGGTTCTTGACCTAGCTTTTCCCTAAGCCAGTTAACCCCTTTAAGGGAGGCTTCTACAAAACCTTGAACCCCCTCTTTTACTTTCTCTACAGCCAAGTTGAACACTTCAACAAAAATATCTGGCAAAGACAACCAGATTTCCCTTACTGCGTCAATGGCACCCTTAAACGCGCCGATGACCTTATTTACAAACTTTGGAATCTCCCCGACCATACCTTTCAAGCCAGTAACCCAACTTGTAACCATGTCCGCGACAATCTTACCCCATTGGAATTTTAAGTACACCATAAGGGTGGGGATAGAAAAAAAGACCTCTTTTGCAATCTGACCCAGAAGGTACAAGGCTTCGCTCAGACCTCCCGAGGCTTTTACCAACCTTGTAAATTGAAAAACTACCTCACCCAGAGCTACAACAAGAGCGCCTATTCCTGTGCGGATAAGACCTTGCCTAAGAGTCTCCGTAAACTTACCTGAAGCTGCTGCTGCCAAAACAAAGCCTTTAACAAGTTTAACGCCGAAAACCGTCGCGGCTGTTATACCATAAGTTATGACCCGCGCCAAGTTATCTGAGATAAAACCCAGAGAAGTTTTAGCAGCCGACCCTATCGAGGTCAAAGCCGACCCTATTGCTGACAGGAGAGGTTGTATAGGTTCCATTGCCTCTATAAAAGCTGAACCTAACTTCTTAAAGTCAATTTCTAAGTTTTTTGCCTTAAGCTGAGAGCCTAAAAGTGCAGTTCCCAAAGAGAGCCCTATTCCTAAGACTGCACCAGCAAGGCCCGGAAGGAGGCCCGCTAACTGTGTTCCCTGCTGACCAAAAGCTACAAGGGCATTAGTGCCCGACTGAACTTGTACTGCAAAGTCTCCAACCTGATACCCCACTTGTTGAGCGAACATACCAAAACGATTGGTGCTTTTGCCTGCCAAACGCTGTCTTTTGGTGAGCCTTTCTGCCGCCTCTGCCGCACCTGACATTCTTGTTGCGTTTGCCGTAGCTGCGGCACCTTGAGATTTAAGATTGGAAGTAGTTCTTCCTAGCGTAGCGTAAAGTTCAGTTTGTTCCTTGTCCAACTGCGCCGTCAGTTTTGCATACTGTTGAATGTCAACCTTACCAGCGTTGAAGGCGGCGTCTAAGAACTTAAAAGACTTATCTAGACTGTTAGCCCGAGAGATAGACCTAGAGATAGAGGAGCCAAGGCTTTCAAAACTTTTGCCCGCACTCTCAGCGTTGGTCTGGACGGTTATCTGAATGTTGTTGTTAGCCATTAGCCACCCTCATATACACTGCATCAATACGCATGACACCCTGAACATCTCTGCTGTCAAGGGGCGTATCGGTCAGCTCTTTCCACGCTTTAATTTGTTCGTAAGTAATCGGGTTAGGTCCGCTAAACCCAGCCGTTCGACTGTTGCTTAACGAAATAAAGGCAGACCAGACATGAGACACTAACTGAGGAAACTGCGGTCCCTCTAGCTCCTGTGGCTTACGTCCGATCTGCCTTTCAACTTGTTCTAGGTGTTCCCTTTGAGTTACACCATTCTGATCGGGTTTGTTTAGTTTGAACGTATGTTCAGCAAAATCTTCTAACTGCCCAATCAGACGTTCGTAAAAGCTTGGGAGTTACTCAGTGCCCCCTCAAGTTGAGTCTTGAGCCAGAACAGTTCCTCGTAGATAGCTTTAGCTTTAGCGACAGTCAGCTTAGGTTGCTTGTCATCGTAAGTAATCTTCCAAGACTTAGTGGCCTTCGACAGCAGCTCTAGGCTGGCTTCCTCTAGGTCTTGTGCGGTAAGGTTCATGTCACCGGACGACTGTGCAACCTTAAGTCGCTTATTGGTCTGTTCGTACATTGCTTCCTTGTAAGCCTTAGAGTGAGGCGCATGAAGGACAACAACCATATTGCTACCGTCCTTGTTAGTCAGAGGTTCACCGTTCTTAGGGTGCTTAACTAAAACCTCTACTTCATCACTCTTAGGTGCAAAATCTTTCAAATCCATTGTCGGGTTCCTTTTGTATAGTCGGGTATGAGATAATTGGGGCCAGCACCACCCGACACAGCGCCAGCCCCTCCCTTGCGGGATTCTTATGTACGGGTAATCTTGAGGTTAGTATCTTCGGTGCTATCGTACAGAGCAACGAAGGACATATTGATGATACGGCTGTTAGGACCGTCAACGCCAACGTCAGCACTGTTGATCTTGACACGAGGGAACAAGAAGGTGTACAGACCAGTACCAGCAGGGTCATCCACAGATACAGAAAGTTCACTCTCGGTTTCGTTCAAGAAGCGGTTGACCAGCGCAGCATCTTCAAAGTATGCCGTGATAGTACCCTCAACTTCTGCGCGACCGTACTCAAGGCAAGGAGCAGAGTCAGAGCCTACGACGAAAGTAGGCGCGAAGGAATTGTTCAGGGTGAAGTCAATACCCGTAACAATGGTAGAGGTAGTAGAAGACCCTACGTTACCGATAGCCAAAGCGCCAGAGTAAGAGTCGAAAGGTGCATTACCAGAGGCAGCATCTTGGGTCTTCTCTCCGTCACTGATAGTCATGTCCTTGCCGATAATACCGAAGGTGGTAGTTACCATCTGGTTAGGGGCGATGGAAATAGCCATCGTAGACACCGTACAACCCGTAAACACTCGGGCTTGGTCAATGTCAGCAGCGTAGTCTTCAACAGAGAAGTATTTAGCCGTTGTGCCAACCTTGAGTACGTCAGCAGTCCAAGTGTTCAGCATGGCTGACTCAAGGAAAACATCATAGTCACCTTTACGAAGGTCAGCTACAATGTCACCACCGGATTGACGGTTGCCGTGACGATCAACACGAGGCATACGGTCAGCTTGGATGTCGTTACCAGCAACACGGTCTTTGGTTAGGTTCAGCGAGTGGGTGCTGAAAGGTAGGTTCGTAAAGTTACCCGCAGGTGTAGTGCCGAAAGTAGATTCGACGATATACGAAAGGCTGGAACGCGAACCTTGTGCGAAACAATCAGTCATCTAGGTCTCCTAGTTGTAGATGAACCAGCCGATGTTGACTGGAATTAAAAACCAAGGAGCATCAGTCAGTCCGATGTCTCTCTCAGCGTAGTCAATACAAACAGAGTAGTTGTCACTGCCGTCATTGTAGGTAATGTCTGTGGTAGCCTCAAAGCCCTCTAGCAGCTTCTCTACAATCTCTTCACAAGCAGCGGGTCCAGAGCCTTCAGGTG
>Ga0098043_1000363_pt1 | contig 15756 bp, 17 predicted proteins | sample 9B_taG_FD_92581 | JGI IMG/M metagenome (GOLD analysis project Ga0098043, IMG submission 92581) | Marine viral communities from the Subarctic Pacific Ocean - 9B_ETSP_OMZ_AT15188_CsCl metaG | ecosystem: Environmental > Aquatic > Marine > Oceanic | place: Subarctic Pacific Ocean | collected 2015-01-10 | reverse complement strand
GAAATGTTAAATACCACGAAGAATACAAAAAAGTTTTTAAAGATATCTATGAGAGTCTCGAGAACGACAGACCAGACTATATTATCCACACCGGAGATATAGCACACACAAAGACGCAGCTCTCACCAGAGTACTTCGAGATGTGTGCGGATTTCCTTAAGAATTTAGCGGACATCGCTCCGACCTACATCATCCTAGGTAACCACGATGGTAACTTAAAGAACGATGACAGGCAGGATGCAATCACTCCCGTGATAGACGCGCTACAACACCCTAATTTACACTTATTAAAAGACTCCGGAGAGACCCAGCTAGACTCTCTATTCTGCCTAAATGTCCTCTCGGTATTCGATAGAGACAACTGGGTCTCTCCCTCTAATAAGGACATGGTCAATATTGCACTGTATCACGGAGCAATCCGTGGCTGTGTAATCAACGATGACTGGTCTCTAGAGAACGGAGAAGACGATATCAATATCTTTACGGACTTTGACTATGCAATGCTCGGAGATATCCATAGGACTCAATACCTAGACACAGAGGAGAGAGTGTGGTATGCCGGCTCAACAGTCCAGCAGAACTTCGGAGAGTCTTTGCTTAAGGGCTATTTGCTATGGGACATCCGAGACAAAGACACATTTAATATTGAAAAAAGATTATTTATGTCTCCTCGACCATTCTTCACGATTGAGATCAATCAAGACGGAACCCTGCCGAAAGTGGATGTACCAAAGAACGCAAGGCTTCGTTTGATCTCAAATTATAATTTGCCGCTCGTTAAACTACGACGGGCTTGTGACTATGCTAATGTAAAGTGGAGTCCATATTCGGTCAACTTTGTTAACAAAGCAGGATACTCATCTAGTTCAACCGTTCAGACCGACGGTAAGGCTATGAATATGCGAGATCAAAATATTCAAGAAAAGTACATCAAAGCGTTTCTATCGAACAAGGAAATATCTGATGATGTCCTCGAGAGAGTCTTGGAGTTAAATCGCAACTATTCAAAGCAAATCGAGAGCACAACGAATGTTTCTCGAAATATTGTATGGAAATTGCGTAAAATGAAATGGAACAATCTATTTAACTACGGCGAAAAGAACGAGATCGACTTCGAGAAGTTAGATGGGCTTGTCGGGATCTTCGGAAAAAATTACTCCGGTAAGTCAAGTATTATTGACTCGGCTTTATTCGGACTATACAACACATCGTCAAAAGGAGAAAGAAAGAATGTTCATATTGTTAATCAAAATAAACAAAACGCTAAGTGTCAACTCGAGATCGGAGTCGGTGATGATACCTACAAGATTACTCGAAATCTCGAAAAATACCAAAAGAAGTTAAGAGGCAGAGAAACGACAGAGGTCAAGACTGAACTTGACTTCACCAAGTATGCCTTGGGCGATATCGCTGAGAGCAAAAACGGCACAACCAGAAATGAAACAGATGAGAACATCAGAAACACTTTTGGTTCATTCTCTGACTTCTTGATCACTTCAATGGCTTCACAGACTGACGCCTTTGGTTTCATCAACGAAGGCTCAACAAAGCGAAAAGAGATTCTCGCAAAGTTTCTCGATCTTAAAATGTTCGAGGAAAAGCACAAGTTGGCGAAGAAAGAATCTGCTGAAATGAAGGGCGTAATCAAGCACCTCAATTCAACGGACTGGCGTAAGAAGCTGCAGTGGAACCAAGAAGCCCTCGCGGAGATTCTAGAGGATATAGCAGACCAGACAGACCTATGTGATAAGCACACCGCTAGAATCAAAGATCTGCTTGAAGAGCGACGAGTAATTGAAGATCAAATCTCTGCTGTTGGAACAGACTCAATTGATATTGATGTGCTTAATAAGTCACTCTCTAGTAAGCGTAAGCAGGTCTCTAAGGCCTCTCAAATAATTGAGAAGGGTATCGATAGGCTTAGTACCCAAGAGGCCTTACAAGAGCAATTACAAGCCTTTATTGAGGGCTTTGATATCACTTCTTGTGAAGAGCAAATTGAAGAACATAAGAATCTTTTGAAAGATATTTCAATTATAGAAAGAAATACTCGTTCAACTAAAATGGAGATAGCAAATTATCAGAACAAGATTGATCTGCTACACGACCATGAGTACGACCCGGACTGTCAGTATTGCTCTAATAACCAGTTTGTAAAAGAAGCAGAAGAAGCAAAAACACTGATTGAAGAGTCTCGCGCAACTCTAGGGCGCTTTGAACAAGACTTGGCCTCTATTGTGGAGAAGAAAGATGCAATCAACATCGTTCGTATTGAAGCAGAGCTGAAAGACTATAGTGCAAAGACCAGAGAGGTAAAAACAAATGAAGCAAAGATCAAGAGTATTAAAGCGGAGATCTCAGCGAGCAAGAGCAAAAAGGCTCTCGCTAAAAAAGAGATCGAAGAACTCGAGAAGAAAATTGAGCACTATTACGACAATCAAGAAGCCTATGATAATTTGGACTCCCTGCAAAGAGACCTCAAAGCAATCAAGTTAACCATAGACAAGAAACAAGTTGATCTTGAAAAATGCAATAAGAAGATTATGAAGTTGATGTCCGAAGAAGGCACTACTCGTCGTTTGATTGAAGAGTCGCGAGAACACATCAAGAAGATTGACGATGCCGAAAAAGAATTCATTGCCTACGACCTTTATATCCAAGCGATGCATGCAAACGGAGTATCCTATCAAGTGATCAAGTCAATGTTGCCGATTATCAACAAAGAGATCTCTTCCGTTCTTAGTACGATTGTTAATTTCGAAGTATTCTTCGATAACGATGATAATAAACTAGAAATTTATATCAAGCACCCAAAGTATGAGCCTCGGCCTTTATCTATGGGCTCCGGAGCGGAGAAGACTATTGCTTCTATGGCGATAAGACTCGCATTGATCTCTGTGACCAATTTACCGAAAAGCGAACTATTTATACTAGACGAACCAGCAACTGCATTGGACGAAGAGCATATGGAGGGCTTTATCCGCTTACTCCAGATGATCAAGAGACAATTCAAGACGGTTCTTCTTATCTCCCATCTCGAATCTCTCAAAGATATTGTCGACAAGACAATTGATATTCAGAAACTAGATGGGTACGCAAAGGTGAAAATCTAATGAAGAAAAGAAAATTTCGGAGACTGATGATGAAAAAAGAAGATGTGAAAGCTGCCCTCGGAACAGCGGTTGAAAATATTTCAGATGTTGTAGAAGAGGCTTCCGAGCGTGGGCAAGTCTTTATAAAAGACGAACTGTATCTAGGTAATTCCGAGAAGGGCATCTTAGATGCAGCACAGGAAAAACTAGCGAGTCGAAAACTACTCGTTTTCCTTACTGCAACCGCTCTTATGCTTTGGGCAGGGCTTGACGCTGATATCTGGGGCATGATTGCTATGTGTTATATCGGAGGTCAATCCGCAATTGACTTTGCAAGATCTTGGAAACATGGAGGATAACAAGATGAAAAATGAAAACAAATGTTGTGATAACTGCTGCCCTTGTTGCAATTGCACTTGTTGCTAGGAGTAATAGATATGCAAATTACAGAAGAACAACTTAAGCAAATTATCAATGAGGAATATCAGGCCGTCATTAATGAAATGGAATCTCCCACTAATATTTTTATGGATTTCATTAAAAGAGGCGGTTGCAAAAAGTTCCACCCAGCCAGAGGTTGCTTTGATGATCCCGTTCGAGCAGAACAGGCACTAACGGCATACCTAAATGAAATGGGCAAGGACCTAAATGATTCGCAATACAAAATGGTTGTAAACTTAATCATGAAGGCAAAATGAATGGTTGCTTCTTGGGCTAAAATAAAATTATGGTGCTTCCATAACTGGAGATTTCTGGTTATCGGGGGCGCCATTCTTTTGGCTTACTTGCTAGGAGGGAAGAAAGTTAAAGCCCTCCAGACACAACTAAGGATGTCTAAAGAACTGTACAAGAAAGAAATTGACGCTATTGAAGGAGCCTCAGACAAAAAAGCAGAGATGGTGTCGGTAGCAAACTTAAAATATCAACGAGCTCTAGAGATCGCCCACCAGAGCGCAATGGAATCAAGCGACCACGCCGAACTAATCAAGGCAGAGAGAATGCGAAGGCTTGTTGAGAGCAACAAAGAGAACCCAGAAGAAATTGACCGTATTCTCAACGAAGAGTTTGGTATCCTTGTTATGGACCCAAAGGACAAGCCATAATGCTACTAATATTGCTTTCCTCAGCGTTAGCGGCCCCTTTAATGGTTCACCTTGAAGAAGGCGAAGCAGCACCCTTTAACGGCCGTCTAATGAATGATGAGGCGGTAGCCAACATCATTGCTGGCAGAGAACTATCTGCTGAACAGTGCGAGATACAAAAAGAACTTCAAGTTTCACTAACAAAAGCAGAATTACAACTGCAAATAGACTATTTAAATGCAGAGTTAGAAACTGAAACAGAAAAAAATACAACCCTACTGAAACTGCGAGACCAAGAGATTGAAGCACTCCGTAAAGAAATGAAGCCCAACAAAACTATGTGGGCGTTCTTTGGAGGATTCTTATTGGCCTCGGGTACATCACTAGGGACATATTACGCTGTTAGAAGTATCGACTCTAACAATTAAGAGGTATTAATGAAGAAGAAAGACCCAAACTACGCAGTGAAAGTAGAGCAAGCAATTGCAAAGAAATACGGCGAAGAAACTGTTGTTAATCCAAAGTCCCAATGGGATGACGAAAAAGAAAAGCAGTATCTCGAAGACCTAAAGACACTCCACTATATCAATGTGGACAAAGAGGACCTTGAGAAAGAAGAGGTCAATGGTGTTTTTATACCAAAGAAACTACTTAAAGAAGAGTCTAATCGCTCTTGTTCAACTTGTAACACATATTCCTTTAAATCTAGAGACGATGTTTATATGACAAAGTTCGGCTGTTGTTTTAAGTGTTATGTGCAATATGTTGAGGGGAGAGAAGACAGATGGAAAAACGGATGGAGACCAAATAAATGAGTTCAACAACTTTAGAAATTATCAGAGGACTAGCCCAAGCAGCTTCAAATGCTTATGACGGCGGTCACGATGAGAGATATTCTTTTGACGGCCAAGCAAGACCAGTGGGTCTTCGTCGTGAAGAAGGACATCCAATATTAGATAGCCGAGTGATGGATGGTTTCTCTGTTAAGTTCATAGCAGATTCAATCATAATAAACTACCAATCTGATGTTCGTATGCAAGAGGTCAAAGATCCAAAATTTGAACAAGATATCGAAAGAATGATCAATGAGATCAAAAAGTTCTTACAAAAAGAATACAAATCAATCACCGGTAACAGCGTCACTCTCACCAAGAAAGGACCAGCCTCGATGATCGTTCAAACAACTTCTCGAGTTAGAACCTTTGTACAAGCATACCAGCACTTCAAGATCTCCGGTATCAAAAATATGGACCCTGTTCTTGATCCTTCCAAGGATACCACTCGCGAGGTAACCAGAAAGTTCCTAGCGCAAAGCACAGACAAGCGACCATCTAACGATACACGCAAGAAGGGCTAATGGCCTTTAAACTCTCCAAGCAAGAAATTGTAAAAGAGATTGTGAAGTGCGGGAAGGATCCACAATTCTTCATCGATAACTATTGCCGTATCTCACATCCTCTCAAAGGACTAATCCCCTTTAAAACTTTCGACTATCAGAAAGACCTCCTTAAGGACTTCAACGATTATCGATTCAATATTATTTTGAAAGCCAGACAGTTAGGTATCTCGACAATCTCAGCGGGGTACATTGTCTGGTTTATGCTTTTTCACCGAGACAAGAACATTCTTGTTATCGCAACCAAATTTCAAACGGCAGCGAACTTGGTGAAAAAAGTAAAGGCGATCATGAAGCACCTTCCAGACTGGATTAAGATCGCGAGGATCATCACAGACAACAAAACTTCATTCGAATTATCAAACGGCTCTCAGATCAAAGCTGGGACTACCTCCGGAGATGCCGGTCGTTCGGAAGCGCTATCACTGCTCGTTATAGATGAGGCAGCGCATGTCGACGGCCTCGACGAGTTGTGGACAGGTCTTTACCCTACTCTGTCTACTGGGGGGCGCTGCATAGCCCTATCGACCCCTAATGGAGTTGGAAACTGGTTCCATAAGACATACATTGATGCAGACGCAGCAGAGAACGATTTCCATCCAATCAATTTACCTTGGGATGTTCATCCTGAGCGAGACGATGTTTGGTTCCGCAAAGAGACAAAGAATATGTCTCGGAGACAAATAGCGCAGGAGCTGGAATGTAACTTCAATACTTCAGGAGACACAGTCATCCACCCAGATGATATGCAGTGGTTGTTCGAGAGCGTTAAGGATCCTATATACCGGACAGGATACGACAGGAACTTTTGGATATGGGAAAAGTATCAACAGGGTGTCCCGTATGTTTTGGTTGCGGATGTTGCCCGTGGTGACGGTGCCGACTATTCCGTATTTCATATTTTAAAACTTGATACACTCGAGGTCATCGCCGAGTACCAAGGTAAGCCAAATCTTGATCTATATGCAAACATCTTAAACGAAGCAGGTCGAGAATATGGCGACTGCCTTTTGGTCGTTGAGAATAACGGAATCGGAATTTCCGTGTTGGAGAAACTAAACGACCTCGCTTATCCAAATATATACTACTCTATCAAATCAACACACGAATATGTTGACTCTACAATAGCGGAAGGAAACGACCGAGCTGTTATGGGATTTACCACAAGTACTAAAACTAGGCCTTTAATTGTTGCTAAGTTGGAAGAGTACATCAGAAACAAACTAATTAGAGTAAATTCTAACAGATTGTTTCATGAGTTAAAAACTTTTATCTGGCATAACGGAAAGCCTCAAGCAATGCGATCATACAACGACGACCTAGTGATGTCTTTGGCGATTGCCTGCTGGGTCCGGGATACGGCACTACAGGAGAACCAAAAAGACATCGAGTACAAAAGAGCAATGCTAGACGGCTTATGCAAAACAACTACTACGATGAACACACAGATCAAAGGGCAACAGGGCTACGCTCAAAACTTAAACCAGAAACATGAAGAAGAATTAAAAAAAATGAAAGAATTTTTATGGATTTACAAAGGATAGAAAATGGCTCGTAACGATAGAAACCCAAACAACAACGAATCAGCGTTGTTCAAATCATTAACAAGACTACTATCTGGTCCTCTGGTCCAGCGACGAACACAGTCAGGTCGACAGTTACGCCGTCGACATCTAGATATGTACGCGAAGAGATTTAAGTCCGCTTCTGGTCAGCAGTTCAAGAAGTCTGAGTACAACCCGATGAACATCACTGCTCTCAATGCGATCTCTAATCGTAACCGTGGAGAGCGGTATGTTGACTTTGACCAAATGGAGTATACCCCAGAGATCGCTTCGTCCTTGGATATCTACGCAGACGAGATGACCACACACTCAAGCCTTACCCCAATGCTTCACATCAAATGTCCAAACGATGAAATCAAGTATGTGCTTCACTCCCTATACTATAGCATAATGAATGTCGAACACAATTTGTTTGGTTGGGCTCGAACGATGTGTAAGTATGGTGATCTGTTTTTGTACCTCGACATTGATGAGGATCTCGGAATCAGAAACTGTATCGGATTACCACCGGAAGAGATCGAAAGACTTGAGGGTGAAGATCCAACAAACCCGAACTACATACAATTCCAGTGGAATCAAGGTGGTCTGACTTTAGAGAACTGGCAAATCGCCCACTTCAGAGTTCTTGGTCACGACAAGCATGCCCCATACGGAACATCGGTTCTAGAGCCCGCTAGGCGTATCTGGAGACAGTTGACTCTGCTCGAGGATGCAATGATGGCTTACCGTATCACAAGGTCACCAGAACGGCGTGTATTCAAGATTGATGTCGGTGGTATTGCACCTCAAGATGTCGAGACCTATATGCAAAAAGTTATGACTCAAATGAAACGACATCAAGTCGTCGACCCAACAACCGGTCGAGTTGATTTACGCTACAATCCTTTATCAATCGAAGAAGACTACTTTATCCCAATTCGGGGAGGACAGTCATCTACCGATATCTCGAACCTTCCGGGTGGACAGTTCACAGCACAGATCGAAGATGTAAAATATCTCAGAGACAAATTGTTCTCCGCACTCAAAGTCCCTCAGTCCTACCTCTCAATGGGAGAGGGAGCAACAGAGGACAAGACAACACTTGCTCAGAAAGACATTCGCTTTGCTAGAACCATCCAGAGACTACAACGGGTGCTCATCGCAGAACTCGAGAAGATCGGAATCGTGCATCTTTATACAATGGGATACCGTGGAGACGACCTCTTAGGGTTCAAACTCGCATTGAACAATCCCTCGAAGATCGCAGAGATGCAAGAACTCGAACATTGGAAGACCAAGTTTGATATCGCCGGAGCAGCGACAGAGGGCTACTTCTCGAAGCGTTGGGTCGCCGAGAACCTTCTTGGATTGTCCGAGGACGAATACATCCGTATGCAGAGAGAGATGTTCCACGATAGAAAGTTTCTTGCTAGTCTCGAAGCAGCAGGTCAACCACCCGGTGAAGGCGGCGGTGATCTAGACATCGGAGGAGATGCTGGAGGCGACTTGGACCTTGGAGGAGATGACCTTGATCTTGCAGGAGATACACCAGATATAGACACAGGAGCAGACGCTGCACCAGCAGATGATACCGGTGGTGAAGACGATATTTTATTAGCAGAACCACCCGGAAAACGGGATGATAACGCCGGCCCAAAGAAACGAGGACCGTACAAGAGCCACAAGCTAACCTATAGAAAAGGCGGTATGAAAAAGCAAATGAACAATACTGCCTCTGGAGAGATCGGTACATTGCGCAAGACCTTTCCGGGCAAGGTTGGGTTTGGAGGCCTAGATTCACTAGCTCGAGGTATTACCGAGGCGAAAAACTCCGACATTTTAGAAGAGGACAAACTATTTAATACTGACTTTGAAATCAAGTCGTTACTCGAATCACTAACCAAAGGAAAATAGCATGAAACATAATAAGAAAAGAAACACCGCTTTTCTTTACGAGTGCTTAATAAAAGAACTTACAAAAGCAATCGTCCGAGAAGACAAAAAAAGACAAACAATTACAAAAAATATTCTTAAAGAATTCTTTCAAAAAGGCTCTATTCTAAAAGAAGAGCTTACCCTGTACAATTCGCTCCTTGAAAGCAAAGGGCTTGAGGCCAATTTCTCTCGTCGTCTATTGACCGAGACTAAAGTGGATTTCGATTCACTTGATCGAACGAAGATCTTCAATCAACAGACAGACTTGATAAACAAGATCAACAAGCAACTAGGGCACGGCGTGTTCTCGAACTTCGTTCCTAACTACAAGGATCTTGCGACACTAGGCCTATTCTTCCAGAACTCAAAACTCGGAGCCAAAAAGAGAATTATGCTTGAGAACAACCTCGTTAACTTCTTGGGAAGAGATGAAGAGATCATAACGGAAATGAAGCACCTTGATAATCTTGAGTACAAAACCTTTATCAATAAATTCAATAACGCTTACGATAGAACTCTACAGAAAGAACAGAAAGATTTGCTAACGAATTATATTGTCTCTTTCTCAGACAATGGAGTGGGTCTCAAAACTTTTTTAAATGAAGAGATTGGACGCCTCAAGAACGCCGTACAGCAGCGCATCGTAGAGGGCACCAATGACCCTAGATCGGAAAATTTTAAAAAAGTTTACGCCAAGCTGGACAACTATAAGAAACAGCCTCTAAATGAGCAAATTGTTGAAGAGATTTTTTACATTCAAGATCTAATTGCGGAGGTATCCAAGAATGACCGTCAAGATTAAAGTAGGATCAAGCGACCAACCCCAAGCAGCCCCCGAGGGAGTCAAGATTGAAGTTGTCGAGAAAGACAGAATAGAAAAAAAACTAAATCTTCGCTCTGCTCTTAATGGAGACCTTATGATCTTAGATCACAAGGACATAGACATCGTTGTACAACCAACCTCCAAGAAGATTGTTACCTTTGCAAAAGAAATGATGTCTGATGCCGTTTATGGAGCAGAGTCAAGACTGCTTGAGTACCTAAGGCGTCAAGGCGTGATAACCCACGACTCAATTCAAGGCGGAAATGTATATGGCTCTCTAGAGGGTCAAATAATGGATTCTAAGTCTCACGATCCAATCAAGGTCACATTACTCAAGATCTCTGAATGGATGGATTCTGAGCAGCCTTACATTGACGGAACGACTGCTTATGATGATATGCAAGACGATGCTCTTGTGGAACCAGACAATGAGTACTCAACAGAGTTCGATGCAAGTCGACACTCAGATACAAAAGGCTCTATGCAACAGCGCGATATGTTCGCCCCTTATCTATATGGACGGTACACATACTAATGAAAGCTCTAATGGAAAACTGGCGTCGCTTTGTGTCGGAGAGCGAACACAAGAAGCCCATTGATTTACCTTCCGGTGATGATATAGCACTATTCCACGATGAAGACATAGATAACCACGAATTGGTTATTTACCAAATGATCAAAGGTGCCCCTTTTGTAGTGGCTGGCTGTACAATAGACGCTCTCTCCGAGGACGACGCTCCTTGTATACCCGATACATTTCAGATGTCCACAATATACACCCACGAAGACCACCGAGGAAAAGGGTACAGCAAATTACTATATGGTCTCGCTTTTTATATCGTCAATAAGCAAGGCGCTGGGCTTACTTCTGACCACTGGACTTCCACATCTGATTCTGCAAAGGATAGGGCTTGGAACAAGCTAATATCCAGAGGCGAAGTTGTGCCCCGTAAAACACCCGGAACACCTCCAACCGGCGGACACTCAGAGTTTGACTACGGCGAACCGGGATTCAAAAAGACCCCATTGGACCCACTGGACGATTGCGAGGAACCGGCCAAGCCACCAGCAGCAACCGACAGTAGTTTGGTATTAAAAAATTATACTAAATTTGAGCCTATTTACAACAAGTTGTCTCAAAGACACGATAGTATTATGTCTGCTGTTCCGAACAGAAAGCAGGTCGAGAAAGACCTGTCTGATGATAACGCTAATAATTTTGAAATGTTTTATATGGGGTAAAAAATATGTCCAAAGAAATGAAAGTCATAATGGAGAGTTGGCGCTCTTGGGGAATAACCCAAAAGGTTTTCGGAGACAAGTTCAAGCTCAATCCGAGAGAACCAATCACTATACCCGAGAGCGAAAGAGACCTTGCTTTGTTTATCAAACCAGCCGGTGTTAGCGACTATCATAAGTTGATTATGTGGAGACCAACAAAAGTCAATCCGAGAAAACTAATCGTACGAGGCGAAGTTGTAGGGATGATGTATATATCCAAGACCAAAGAGCCCTGTATACCGGATACATATCAAGTAAATTTTAGTGCAATAACTCAGTCGTTAAAAGGTAAAGGCTTTGGATCACTCCTGTACGGCCTTGGATTTCATTACGCCAACAATGTACTTGGCGGAGGACTCACCTCAGATCACGACTCAAGCACTAGTGCAAAAGCACAAAAGATGTGGGACACATACGCAGACACCAAGGGTATGGCCAAGCAACAGACCGCTGCTGGTAATAACGAATTTGACTACGATAACAGAACAGACGATCCCGATGACGACTGCAGTGTTGGAGGTTCGCTTAAGACTTTTAAGTCCACTGCTCTAGGAGGCAAGTACCGCAAGGGTCTCGCGGCTCACAATAGTTGGGTAATGCAAGATAATAAGTTTTCTCCGTTGTTCGACAAGTTGTCTAAAACACATCAAGAGTACAGAAAGCAAGCCAAGAACTATAACCTGCTTGAGACAACATTGTTGGACAAGGCTGGTGATCTCTTCAATGATTCATATGGTAGTTAAGTGGATTTACTAAACTTCATACTTACATCTTACGGTTTAACTTTCATTTTGGTCTATGGTAAAATATTCGAGGACATAAGACCAAAGAAAGACTACACGAAAAAATGGAACACTTTATTTCACTGCCCTTTGTGTGTTGGCTTCCATGTTGGTTGGTTTCTATTTTTGATAAGTCCTTATACTCAACTGTTCTCTTTTGATTATACACTAGCAACTGCTTTTTGCTTATCTTGTATTTCAGCAGGAACATCATATTTTATTTCAATGATCGTTTCAGATTCGGGGTTTAACCTGAACATCGAGCAGCCGGGGGATATCGAATAAAATTGTTCTGTTAGATCTGATTTTTCAAACTATTTATATAACTGGAGTTTGAAATGTCATTGAAAGAACAAGTACCCAATGTTTATGGGGTTAGTATAAACAGCGTGGGCTCTTATCGGGTTTCTGGTGTGCCTCATATATCGTCATTAACAGTCGCGACAACAGCAGAAGAGAAAATATCCTTCCCCACTGTATCAAAGAATGTTGTAATAAACAAGACATCAACCGGTGGAGAACTACGAGTCCACTTCGCCTCAGAGGGTTCAGCGAAACCAGCGTTGGATTTTAGAGATGTAAACACTAACTCTGTTCTAGACAACTTTTTTACAACGCCTGTGAATGTCCCGTCCGGAGGCACCTTCACTATTGAGTGGTGGTTTAAGTTCTCAGGATCAATCCCCACGGGACAGATTAGTTTTTGGAATGTGCCTCACGCTGGTCCCGGAACATTTACGATCAACGCAAAAATTGTTAACAATGCAAATGGTTCTGTGACCTTTAGGACTGACCTGAAAGACTCAACGAATGTTGCTCGACGAGTGGATTCAGTTGTTGCCGCTGGAGATATAGACCTAGCAGATTGGAACCACTATGTAATGTCGGTTGATTCTGGCTCTTACAAGGTTTATATTAACGGATCTGATATGGGCATTTCTAGTACATCTTTGACTGGTGGTGTCGCCCCAGTTACTACCATGGTGTTCCCTAGAAACAATACCATACCCGTTTCTCTTGCTCAAATTACTTTGTGGGACAAGGGCTTAACCGACGGTGAGGTTTTTGAATTATATAACGGAGGACGATGGAAGAGTCCAAAGAATCACTCTGCTGTTTCAAATTTAACTAATTGGTATGCCTTTGATAATACAGCCACCCCTGCGGATACAACAGACCTTATACTAGATCGCCACGGATCTACAGACATAACAGTCAATGATACATCAGGAGAGGCCGACACGGCTATATTCACCGATGGGCCGGCAGACTTTTTAACAGGTAGTAATGTCGTCGGTGGCCACCACTACATAACTTTGACCGATGGATCTCCCAAGATAAGCTTGAATTTAAAATGCACAAGACTGTTCTTATCAGCCCGTGATGGTACCCAAAAAGCCAATGTGACCGCTGGTCTAACAAATATACCATCAGCCAGAATGTTTGCCTTAACCGGCTCGGGGATCGATGAATAAACGATTACAAATTTCAAATAGTTCTTTTATTAGCATAAATGACTATTCAAGACTATTTAATGTTGAAAGTTTTAATAACTTTCATTATATATTGCTCTGTCTCGAACAGAGTATCGTCAAGATCAGGAGGTGATTATGTTGACGATTAAACGATGGATGATTCAACCTGTCCGCCGTTGCTGCAGCGGAAAATGAATCGCGCCGGTAGCGCCGGCTTTAATTTTATTTGAGGAAACAATGTCTAAAAATTTATTAAGAGAATTTTATGCCTTATGTGAAGGTGGTATCTGCGAAGATCTACTGACTGAAAACGAGAAGATGGAAATGCAATCCGGAGTTCTTTATTTATCAGGTCGTTTACAAACTGCTGATAAGAAGAATGGAAATGGTCGTGTATATCCACACAATGTTTTGAAGAGAGAAATCGGAAACTATATGAACATAGTTAAAGACAACCGTGCTTGCGGAGAACTAGACCACCCAGATGACTCTGTTGTAAACCTCAAGAATGTTTCTCACATAGTGACGGATATTTGGTGGGAAGGAAAAGATGTTATGGGGAAGATCAAAGTGCTCGATACTCCTTCTGGTCGCATCTTAAAAGACCTAGTAAACGCTGGTGTTAAATTGGGTATATCTTCTCGCGGACTTGGATCGGTAAAAGAGAACATCAACGGAACAGTAACAGTTGAAAATGATTTTCAATTAATTTGTTTTGATATGGTTTCTGAGCCTTCGACACCAAACGCCTATGTATATCCAAAAGGTGACGGAAATGTCTCGACTCGTTTGCGCGAGGTCAAAGAAAACAATATTAATAATCTATTTAAAAAGATTCTAGGCGAATCAAACACCAGAGGTTTAGATGAATAAGACTGAATTAAAGAAGATGCTCAAGCCAATGATCAAAGAGTGCATTAGAGAGGTTATCTTTGAAGAGGGATCTCTATCTACTATCATATCAGAAGTGGTCAAAGGAACATCAGGTCAACAGGTTGTAACCGAGTCTAGACAACCACAGGCTACTAATAACCAAGCAGCTGAACAAAGACGCAAGCAGCTACTTGCACAGAAAAGAAAGGTGCTTGATGCAATTGGTAGCGATGCTTACAATGGCGTGGACATCTTTGAGGGAACAACCCCAATGACTGAGAGCAGAAGGACATCTTCTGGACCAGCAGGCTCCGGAGCACTAGACGGTGTTGCTCCAAACGATCCCGGAGTGGATCTATCAAGTTTCGGTATATCCGCAAACACAATGAAAAAACTAGTAGGAAATTAAATGGCTACCAATTATGTAGAGAAGCCTCGAAAGAACGAGGACCCAAATCGATTTATCAAAAGGTTCATAAAGAAGTGCAAGAAACTTGGCATCATTGATGAGTACCGAGAGAGGAAACACCACATTAAACCTTCGGAAAAGAAACGCCTTGCAAAACAAAGAGCTGTTGCAAGAAATAAAAAACGATTGCGAAAAAGCAGATCAAACAACTAATTAAAGGCAGGAGAGATTATCATGGCGTTAAAAGAACAAGTATCAAATGTATATGGCGTAGGCCTCAGAAATGTTGGATCGTACCAAGTATCCGGAACTCCTTGGGTAACGGGGTCTGCGATTGCTGTAGACAAATCCCAAAGACACTCCCTGCCGCTTGTTCCTAAATCGTTCACTTTTATTAATACTGGGAATCCTGATTTGTATGTACATTTCATTGACGGTGTAACAAATGCTATTACTGCCGATGGAGATGGTGGTGCTCAAACATTTGATCCAAGCGCTGATCTTTGGTTTACGAGAAACCACTTCATAACAGTGGCCAAAGGCGCATCTGTTACTTTTGATGTTAAGTGTAAATTCATATTTATAACTAACGATTCTTCATCTGCTGGTGCTGGTTCCTATCAAATATTCGCCGAACTAACTAATATTCCTGCTGCTAGAATGTATGAATTGACCGGATCTGGTATCGACGGTACATAATTTAGGTATAACCTAACTTTTCATTAGCACTGTACTATTTACAGAGAACACACTATCTCTGGAGGTATAGCATATGGGTAGATTTGTACCATCACCTACGGTCTTAACCGACCTACAAGTTGACGGAACGACAATGGTCGTTGACGAGAGCAACAATCGATTAGGAATTGGAACAGCGACACCACAAGCCGCCTTAGATGTTGCAGGGAACATTTTTCCATCTGCCGACGCTACTCATGACCTTGGATCTTCATCTAAGAGGTGGGACAATATATTTACAAACGACCTTCACTTGGCGAATGATCGAGGAGACTGGACCATTATTGAGGAAGAGGAGTATCTTAGCATCCGGAACAACAAAAACG
>Ga0098043_1000362_pt1 | contig 15759 bp, 20 predicted proteins | sample 9B_taG_FD_92581 | JGI IMG/M metagenome (GOLD analysis project Ga0098043, IMG submission 92581) | Marine viral communities from the Subarctic Pacific Ocean - 9B_ETSP_OMZ_AT15188_CsCl metaG | ecosystem: Environmental > Aquatic > Marine > Oceanic | place: Subarctic Pacific Ocean | collected 2015-01-10 | reverse complement strand
TTTTCTACTGGTATCAACATTAAAAACCTCCATAATGTTATCTTTGCCTCTCCAAGTAAGTCCAGAATCCGCAATCTTCAAAGTATTGGACGAGTTCTTAGAAAAGGAAAGGACAAAGTAAAAGCAACACTGTATGATATAGCAGATGATTGCTCCACAAAAACAAGAAGAAATTATACTTTAAACCATCTCATTGAAAGAATAAAAATCTACAATGAAGAGAACTTTAATTATGATATCATAACCATTCACTTAAAAAGCGTATGATTGAAGACGATTTCTATGCAACAATAAAACTAAAATCTGGTGAAGAGATCTTCTGTAAAGTAGCAGCAGAAGAAGAGGAAGATAGGACCGTGTTAGTTGTTTCCAATCCTATTCTCATTAAGGAAGTAAAAGGTAGAGTTGGAATGATAGGTTACAAGGTAGAACCTTGGTTAAAGACTACTACTGAAGATATGTTCTTTCTTAATTTAAATGATGTATTAACTATGTCTGAGTCAACTGATATTGAAATGATATTAATGCATCAGGACTATGTTAGAAAAGCAGATACCAAACAAGGTTCATCTAACCATAAACTTGATAAGAAGATGGGTTATATCTCTAGTGTAAATGATGCTAGAGAAGTTCTAGAGAAACTCTATAATACTCCTTCTAAAGATATAAAGAATTAAAGCTTCCTTATCAACCTCCACAAAGGTATTCTACACGATATTTGAGACTTGTCAAGTACATCGATAGATGATATACTTTATACATAATGATGAGATATAGTTATGATACAACCAGGCATGACTAAGAGAAAAAGATCCGAACACTATGTAAATAATAAGGAGTTCCTTGCTGCTCTGATTAAGTATCGGGAAGATAAAGAGATCGCTGCTGTTAAAGGTCTTCCGAAACCTCCTATCCCTCGCTACATCGGGGAATGTTTTCTGAAGATTGCAAATCATTTGTCTTTCAAACCAAACTTCGTGAACTATATGTTCAAGGAGGATATGATCTCTGATGGTATTGAAAACTGTGTGCAGTACATCCACAACTTCAACCCAGAGAAGTCACAGAACCCATTTGCATATTTCACACAAATTATTCACTACGCTTTCCTGAGACGTATTCAGAGAGAGAAGCGTCAGTTGGATATTAAGAACAAGATCCTGGAGAAGTCTGGGTATAGTGAGGTGTTTGATGATAACAATACACTTGACGGATCAAACTTTGCTGACTACAATAGCATCAAAGATGCTGTTCACTCAAAACTTCGTTATTGATGAAAGTTGCCATTATTACGGACCAACACTTTGGTGCGCGTAAGAACTCTAAACTCTTTCATAACTATTTTCTAAAGTTCTACAATGATATCTTCTTCCCGTATCTAGAGAAGCATGGTATCACCACTGTTGTGGATATGGGCGACACCTTTGATAGTAGGAAAGGTATTGACTTTGGTTCTCTTGCCTGGGCAAAGAATAACTATTTCGATAGACTCGCTGAAATGGGCATTACAGTCCATACTATCGTTGGTAACCACACAGCATACTATAAGAATACAAATGATGTCAATGCTGTAGATCTTCTTCTACGTGAGTATGACAATGTTCGTGTTTATGCTGAACCAGAAGAGGTTAAACTAGGTAAACTCAACGTTCTTTTCATACCTTGGATTAATGAACAAAATTTTGAAAATAGTCAGTTATCTATTAAAAGTTCAAGTAGCAAGTGCGCGATGGGGCACCTTGAATTGCGCGGATTTAGAGCTCATCGCGGATGCATCATGGAGCATGGTTATGAGAGCGACTTATTTACGTCGTTCACCAAAGTCTTCTCGGGACACTACCACACTCGATCAGATGATCAGAAGATCTTCTATCTAGGCAACCCTTATGAGATGTTCTGGAATGATGTAAATGACAAGAGAGGGTTTACTATCTTTGATACTGAAACCCTGGAGCACTTCCATGTAGATAACCCATATCGGATGTTCTACAACATCTACTATGAAGACACCAACCATCAGACCTTTGATACTAGAGAATATGATGGTAAGATTGTAAAGGTCATTGTTCGTAAGAAGACCAACTCTAAGAAGTTTGAGAAGTTTATTGATAAACTTTACACATCTAATGTAGCAGACTTGAAAATTGTAGAAAACTTTGAAGTGGGTGACCCTGAGGAGTTTGATGTCTTTGAGTCTGAGGACACTATTTCTATTTTGAATAGATACATTGAAGAAGCAGAAATAAAACTTGACAAGTCAAAATTACAAAACATCATGCGGTCAACCTATCAAGAAGCATGTGAACTAATCTAATGTTTATTCTTACTGTGGAGGGAAAAGAAGACCAAGGAGCATACTCAGTTGTTGATCACAACGGTGAAAAGATCTTGTACCTTTTTGAGGAAGAAGATGATGCCACTCGGTTCTCTTTGCAGTTAGAGGACTATGGATATCCAGAGATGAATATCATCGAAGTTGATGATGACGTAATGTTGAAGACATGTCATATTCATGAGTGTGAGTATGCTATAATATCTAAAAATGACATCGTAGTGCCGCCCGATACTGAGACGTATGATTTTATTTGAAAAAATTCGTTGGAAGAACTTTCTTTCAACGGGTAATCAATATACTGAAATTTGTTTTACTGAAAACCCAACCAACATCATCATCGGTGCCAACGGTGCAGGTAAGTCAACAGTGCTTGATGCACTGACTTTTTCCTTGTTTGGTAAGGCATTTCGTAAAATTAACAAACCACAACTTATAAACTCTGTCAATGAAAAAGATTGTAGAGTTGAAGTAGAGTTTTCTATCGCTCAAACGTCTTGGAGGATTGTTCGTGGCATCAAACCTAACGTATTTGAGATATATCGCAACGGTGATATGCTCGATCAGTCTGCTGCAGCACTAGATCAACAAAAATGGTTGGAACAAAACGTCTTGAAGATGAACTACAAGTCGTTTACACAGATTGTAATCCTTGGAAGCAGCAGTTTTGTGCCTTTCATGCAACTTTCTGCTGCCAATAGACGCGAAGTTATTGAAGATTTGCTTGACATTAAGATATTTACGTCGATGAATATCGTGATTAAGGAGAAAATTCGTCTAATTAGAGATGAAATTAAGACTTTGACGCTCAAAAAAGAGTCTTTGAGTGACAAAGTACAGATGCAGACCAAGTTTATTGACGATATTGAGTCCCAAGGCAAGGAATCCATCGCCACAAAGCAAGAAAAGGTTGAAGAACAACTTAAATTGGTCGATCTTTATCACAAAGAGGTCACTTTAGCAGAGGAAAGAGTCCAAAAGCACCTCAAAGAGCAAGAAAAAGTCTCTGGAGCGACTGAAAAACTGCGTAAGTTTAGTGGTTTGAAGGGTAAGATCACTCAAAAAGCAGCAACGCTTACAAAAGAGCACAAATTCTTCACTGAAAATACGGTTTGTCCCACTTGTACGCAGTCAATTGAGGAAGAGTTTAGAATAAATAAGATTAACGACGCTCAAAAAATAGCAAAAGAGTTGCAATCTGGTCTAACAGAACTGGATGAGGCAATTAATGAAGAACAGGAGCGAGAGCGTCACTTTCTTGCCCTATCGAAGGAGATTTCTAAACTACAGAATGGCATTTCTCAAGACAATGTTCGGATATCTGGGTGTCAGCGACACGTCAGAGATCTGGAATCGGAAGTTCAAAAGCTTACCGAGCAACTTGCAAACAGAAATACTGAACATGAGAAGTTAGAAACCTTTAAAGACAACTTAAGAACCACATTCGACACGCTCGCTTCTAAAAAGGACGAAATAGACTATTTGGATTTCTCTTATAGTCTTCTGAAAGACGGTGGAGTCAAAACAAAGATCATCAAGAAGTATCTGCCTCTGATTAACCAGCAGGTAAACCGTTATCTACAGATGATGGACTTCTATATCAACTTTACTCTTGATGAGGAGTTCAACGAAACCGTACAGTCCCCTATACACGAAGATTTTTCTTATGCTTCTTTCAGCGAGGGAGAGAAGATGAGAATCGACTTAGCACTCTTGTTCACCTGGAGAGAGGTGGCAAGGATGAAGAACTCTGTCAGTACAAACTTACTCATCATGGATGAGGTATTTGATAGTTCTTTGGATGGTTTTGGTACAGATGAGTTCTTAAAGATCGTTAGGTTTGTTATTAAGGATGCTAATATCTTTATTATCTCTCATAAGGAGTCTTTATATGATAAGTTTGAATCAGTTATCAAGTTTGAGAAAGTTAAAGGTTTCTCGCACATGATGTAAACTATTACCATTCTTCATGAAGAATTTGAAATATTATGGTTTCAACACTAAATAGTGACAGAATTGGAGACAGCAATGATCTAAACCTCTTTGTTATTGTTTTTGTAAATGGAGTAGAATCATGCATAACATCATCTCGCACAATCAACTAGCCGGTTGGAAACAAAGCATCGATCACTTGGCAATGACGCTGGAAGACATTAGTGATCAAAGCGATGTACTAAACGACTACTACAACTGCCTGATTGAGTGTGATGAGAGGCAACATATCTGTAAACGTATTTGTAGTTCAGTTTTAGAGTAACCCCTATGTAAACCCATAGACACTAGGAGAACTGTCACTGAGGACCCTCTGCTACGGCGGAGGGTTTAGTATTATAGATACATCAACAGAAGACCGTATGACAGTCTCTAAGGAAATCAAGTCACAACTAGCCAAACTGCTTGCCACAGAGGATCTGGTGGTAGAGCACAGGCGGGTTGCGACTGCTCAGTTTGATGTTCATACCCGAGTTCTTACCTTGCCAATGTGGGAAAAGGCAAGTAATGTAGTTTATGATATGCTCGTTGGTCATGAGGTGGGTCATGCTCTTTACACTCCTGATGAGAACTGGTTGGAAAAGAAACGTATTCCCCACCAGTTTGTGAACGTTGTAGAGGATGCCCGCATTGAGAAACTGATGAAGCGTCGTTATGCTGGTCTTTCAAAAACATTTTACAATGGGTACAAAGAGCTCAACGAACAGGACTTTTTTGCTATTGCTGACAGCAATATTGCTGATCTCAACCTTGCTGACCGTTCAAATCTATACTTTAAGATCGGTAATTTTCTGAACCTCACATTTACTGAAGAGGAGAAGGTTATTGTTCAAAAGATCGCAGAGGTAGAGACCTTTGACGAAGTCCTTGATGTGGCAGAAGAACTCTATCTCTTCTGTAAGAAAAAGGTTGAAGAACAAGAAGAGGTAGAAGTCCCACCGTCTGAACAGAACTCTCCTGAAGCAGAGGAGGAGTCTGAACGTTATATGCCTCAAGGTGAAAATGAAGATACCGATGTCGAAGAATCTGAGCAGCAAACTCAACAGATAGAAGAACCTCAAGTTGAAACTGCTGACTCTTTGGCAGATAACCTTGAAGAGTTGATAGATAAGCATGGTTCTGAAAACATCTATTGTGAGTTGCCTAAACTTGATCTGAAAAAAGTCATTGTAGACAACTCTAAACTTCATCAGTACATTGATGCATTTGATGCTCGGCAACTTGAGAAGGGTGCCTCTTTTGATTTTCCTGATGCTTCCTTCCGAGAGTTTAAGAAGTCTGCACAAAAAGAAGTCAACTATCTGGTTAAAGAGTTTGAATGTAAGAAAGCGGCAGACTCATATGCTCGTGCTCAAACATCACGCACTGGTGTTCTTGACTGTACTAAACTGCATACCTACAAGTACAATGAAGATCTTTTTAGGAAGGTCACCACATATGCTGATGGAAAGAACCATGGACTTATCTTTGTTCTAGACTGGAGCGGATCGATGCAGTATGTCCTAGAGGACACCTGTAAGCAACTGTTTAACCTTATCTGGTTCTGTAAGAAGGTTAATATTCCTTTCGATGTGTATGCCTTCACTAATGAATACAGAAAGGTTGCTAGTGACTGGCATCCTGATGAACTGTATAAGAAAAAGGTCGGTCTTTTCGCTGTTGAAAATGACTTCTCTATGATGAACCTGCTGACAAGCAAGACCAGCAGTGCTGTTCTTGAAAAACAAATGCTGACCATTTGGAGAATGGCACTTGCCTTTGGTAATGCTTATCGGACGCAATATACCTGGTCCCCTCAAATGTGTCTCTCTGGCACCCCATTGAATGAGTCTCTTGTCGCACTTCATGGAATCATTCCAAAGTTTCAACGTGAAAACAAACTTCAGAAAGTGCAGTGTATTATCTTGACTGATGGTGAGGCAAATCAACTTAATCATCATGTAGAGATTAAACGTCATTGGGAATGTGATCCTCGTATTGTCTCAAGACGTTTCGGTGGTGACATGTTCCTTCGGGACAGGAAGACTGGACACACTTACAACATGGGATATTATTGGCACCACTTTACGGATAAGATGCTTCAAAACTTGAGAGACAACTTCCCCTATGTAAACTTCATTGGCATCCGTCTCCTTGCCCCTCGCGATGCTAAGTCGTTTATGAACAGGTATGGTGAGGATGATACAGTTGCTAAGTCTTGGAAAAAAGACAAGAGTTTTGTCATCAAAACTTCAGGATATGATGCATACTTTGGTATGTCTGCTAATGCCCTATCCCAAGATTCTGAGTTTGAGGTTGAAGAGGGTGCCACAAAAGCGAAGATCAAGTCAGCGTTTGTTAAGAGTTTGAAAACTAAAAAACTAAATAAAAAAGTTCTTGGTGAATTTATTTCTTTGGTTGTATGACAAAAAAGTCTGACTGGAAAGAGATAGCAATGGCATCAGAGAGTAATAAGAAGGTGCTTAAAGTTCTTAAAGAGGGACCAAAGTCTCTAGCACAGGCATGGATGTTACAGGCACTTAAAAACAAGTATGGACGGTAAGATAAGTGGTACATGGGGGGTTCAAGACCCCCCTTTCTCATCTATAATAACTTCAGTTAAACAAAACAAATGGGTCTCTCCAAAAGCAGCATCATCGAATGTCTCCGTGAAACTTACGGCGAGTCAGTGACATCTGCCGAGATCAAGGCATTCTGTCAGATGAATGACTTCAACTATCAAACTATTACTAACAAACTGACTGACTATAAAGTCGGTCGTGGTAAATGGAACCTGGAAGTAACAAAGGAGACTGTAGAGGAACTGGAAGTATCGTATAGTGCTCCTGCGGCAATGCCTGCTATCGAACAAAACCTTATTCCCCAGAAAGATGATACCTTCGTCAAGTTTGGTAATTTCAACAATCTTAAAAAAGTTATTGACTCCCGTCTATTCTATCCTATCTTCATTACGGGACTGTCCGGTAATGGTAAGACTTTCTCGGTGGAGCAAGCGTGTGCTCAAGCGAATCGAGAACTCATTCGTGTAAACATCACCATTGAAACTGACGAGGACGACCTGATCGGTGGTTTCCGTCTTGTAAACGGTGAGACTGTATGGCACAATGGTCCTGTGATTGAAGCACTTGAGCGTGGTGCTGTCCTGCTACTTGATGAAGTTGACCTTGCATCTAACAAGATCCTTTGTCTGCAGTCCATCCTTGAGGGTAAGGGCGTCTTCCTGAAGAAGATCGGTAAGTGGGTTGCACCAAAGCGTGGGTTTACTGTTATTGCCACTGCCAACACTAAAGGCAAAGGTTCTGATGATGGTCGTTTCATCGGCACCAATGTTCTGAATGAAGCATTTCTTGAGCGTTTTCCTGTCACTTTTGAACAGGACTATCCCACCCCTACTCAAGAGACACGGTTGCTGACGCTTCACTCTGCTTCTAATGGTGTTCACGATGACGTGTTCATTAAGCACCTTGTGGACTGGGCTGATATTATCCGTAAGACCTTCTATGATGGTGGCATTGAAGAGATCATCTCTACTCGCCGTCTGGTTCACATCATTCAGGCATATTCCATCTTTCGTAGTAAGGAGACTGCCATTGAGATGTGTCTTAACCGCTTTGATGATGAAACTAAGCAGGCATTCATTGAACTCTATGACAAAGTTGACGCTGATTTCAATCAGTCTGTTGACGTACAAACCATTTCTTGATAGACTTTATTATGACTAACGCATGGAATTTCTTGTCCGACGCTATGGATGAACTAAAGAATGATGTTATCGTCCTTGGGGGCGAAACTATTAGTGAAGCAACAAAAGAAGACTGGAATGATTTCTGGGAAGGCGATGGTATTAGTTTGACTGGTAACCCTTATTACGGGTCAGACCTTCTTGACTTCTCTAACAACTACACAGGGTCTCGGGTTGTTGGTGGACTGAGTGACGATACTTTTGCACCTGCTAAGAAATACAAATATGATGAGGAAGCAATCCTTAAAGAACTAAAAGATTATATCAACGGAACTTACAACCAGCATTATTCTGCTGGTGATGATAAAATTCAAACACTTGACCTGATTGAAGCATGTGGCGATGGTGAATCTTTCTGCCGCAGCAACATCCTCAAGTATGCCTCTCGCTATGATAAGAAAGGCACCGCTCGACGTGACATCATGAAGATTCTGCACTATGCTGTGCTTCTGATGCATTTCAACGACAAAAATGCAAAACGTGAAACCTATCCTCAATAATGATGAAAACTCGTCCATCAATGAAACTGTCTGACTCTACTCTCTCCCTGCTCAAGAACTTTTCTTCTATCAATCAATCTATTCTTTTCAAAGAGGGTAGTAAACTTCGCACTATCAGTGTGATGAAGAATATTCTTGCTGAAGCAACTATCACTGAAGAGTTCTCTAGGGACTTTGGCATTTATGATTTGAACCAGTTCCTCAACGGTCTGAGTTTACACCAGAAACCTGAACTGGACTTTGCTGCTGAAGGTTACGTTGTGATTCGTGAAGGTCGGTCTCGCTCAAAGTATTTCTTTGCAGACCCTTCTGTCATTGTGACCCCTCCTGACAAAGCGATTGAACTTCCTAGTGAGGACGTTTGCTTTGAACTTTCTACCACAGTTCTTGAGCGACTGCTGAAAGCAGCAGCAGTGTATCAACTGCCTGACTTCTCTGCTGTCGGTGAGAACGGTGTGGTTAAACTGGTGGTGCGTGATAAGAAGAACGATACATCTAATGCTCATGAAGAAGTAGTGGGTGAGACTGATAATAACTTCTCTTTCAACTTCAAGGTTGAGAACATCAAGATCCTTCCTGGAACTTATGATGTAGTTGTATCTCAAAAACTTCTGTCTCGTTTTACTTCTAAGAACCACGACCTAACTTATTACATCGCTCTGGAACCTGACTCCACTTTTGGTTGATTAAACCTTTTATATTATGCGTGATGAATTTCTGTGGGTGGAGAAATACCGCCCCAAAAAGATTGAAGATTGTATTTTACCAACAAATATTAAGGAGACTTTTCAAAACTTCCTAGATAAAGGAGAGGTTCCCAATCTGTTGTTGGCAGGTCCTGCAGGTTGTGGTAAAACCACTGTCGCTAAGGCGTTGTGTCACGAGTTGGGAGTAGACTATTATGTCATCAATGGATCGGATGAGGGACGCTTTCTTGATACGGTCAGAAATAATGCAAAAAATTTCGCTTCGACCGTCTCACTTCAAGGATCTGGCAAACCCAAGATCATCATCATCGATGAAGCAGATAACACAACCAATGATGTACAACTCCTCCTTAGGGCGTTTACGGAGGAGTTTTCTGGCAACTGCAGATTCATCTTTACCTGCAATTATAAAAACAAAATCATCGAACCCCTCCACTCCAGATGTGCCGTCGTCGAGTTCTCCATCGGAGGAAAGCAAAAACCTGCCATCGCCGCCCACTTCTTCAAACGTGTCCAACAAATCTTGGATACAGAAGGTGTTGAATATGATAACAAGGTCCTGGTAGAACTAATCAACAAACACTTCCCAGACTGGCGACGTGTCTTGAATGAGTGTCAGCGATATTCTTCAGGAGGTAAAATTGATGCGGGTATTCTTGCACACTTCTCCGATGTAAAGGTAAATGATCTTGTTAAAAAACTCAAAGAAAAAGACTTTTCTGAAGTACGCAAGTGGGTCGTTTCTAATTTGGATAACGATACTACTGTACTCCTTCGCCGCATCTATGATGCTCTATATGATGCCCTCAGTAACTCTAGCATTCCTGCTGCTGTGCTTGTGCTTGCTAAGTATCAGTATCAAGCTGCCTTCGTCGCGGACCAAGAAATAAACATGCTTGCATGTCTGACAGAAATTATGGTGGAGTGTGAGTTTAAATGAAGTCTTTGAAAACACCTCTCAGGTATCCTGGTGGCAAGTCTCGTGCTTGCACCAAGATGGATCCATACTTCCCTGACCTTCGGGAATATAAAGAATACCGTGAACCATTTCTTGGTGGCGGTAGTGTTGCTATTCATATTACAAAGAAATATCCTCATCTAGACATCTGGGTGAATGACTTCTATGAACCTCTGGTCAACTTCTGGACTACCTTGCGGGATGATGGATATTCTTTATACAAACGACTTCAAGAACTGAAGTCCCGGTATCCTGACCCTGCTTCTGCTAAGGGTCTTTTTTTAGAAGCAAAGGAACTTGTAAATGACTATACCATTTCCCCTCTATTTCGTGCTTGTAGTTTCTACGTTATTAACAAGTGCTCTTTTTCTGGTCTCACTGAGTCCTCATCCTTTAGTAGGCAGGCATCTGACAACAACTTCTCAATGCGAGGAATTGAAAAACTCCAAGGATACACTCAGATAATTAAAAAGTGGAAAATTACTAACTGGTCTTATGAATCACTCCTTACAAACAATGAATCCGTATTCACATACCTTGACCCACCCTATGACATCGGGAGCAACCTTTATGGAAGGAAAGGGAGTATGCATAACGGATTCGACCACGATAGTTTTGCTAGGGACTGTAGCAGCTTTACTGGTGCTCAACTCGTTTCTTATAACTCGTCTAACCTCATTCGTGAGAGGTTCCAAGGATGGCAAACAGCAGAGTTCGACCTGACGTACACCATGCGTTCTGTAGGCGAATACATGCGTGAACAGAAAGAACGTAAAGAACTTTTGTTATTGAACTATGAAGAAAGTTTGGGAAATCTGGAAGTACTCAATAGGGAGTTTCAGCGATGACAAGACAGCACCATACGATAATTATGTTGCTGGCATACGCACCATTATATTTGTTAGTTACATGGTCACTAACGCTTTTATTATATCTGGAGTATTGAGGCATTGGAATAATGGAACTGAAAGACTGGTTGAATTCAATCAACTTCACGAAACAAGATCTGAGTGAAGACATTAGCTCTTACCCTCCATACATTGTTAATCGTTGTCTGTCTGGTCACGTTGATTGTGTCCTCTTTGCTAATGAAATGAATAAGTATAACTTTCTTGATAAAGATATGCAATATTCTTTCTATCTAAATACTTTGAGGAAAAAGAAGAGATTTTCTCCCTGGCTCCGTAAGGATAAAGTCACGGATCTCGAAAGTGTCAAAAAATACTATGGTTATAGTAATGAAAAGGCATGTCAAGCTCTGAAAATCCTGACTACAGAACAGATTAATTTTATTAAAAAACGACTTGACGTTGGAGGCACAAGATGAGTAATACGGTGGAACCTCAGTATCACTGGACTCAGGAGCAGATGATTGAGGTGTTTCTCAATGAACCTGATGATTTTCTGAAAGTCAGAGAGACACTTACACGTATTGGAGTAGCGAGTAGAAAGGAGAAAAAACTCTATCAGTCTTGTCACATTCTGCATAAGCAGGGCAAGTATTATATTGTTCACTTCAAGGAGTTGTTTGCGTTGGACGGAAAACACGCAAACCTCTCTATCAATGATGTTCAACGTCGCAACCGCATTGTGCGTTTATTGTCAGACTGGGGTCTCATCTCTATTGCTAATGAAGACACCGTTCTTGATATTGCACCTTTAAACCAGATCAAAGTCTTATCCTACAAAGACAAGGGTGATTGGATCTTAGAACAGAAGTATAATATAGGTAAAAAGGGAAAAGAAAATGCCCAAGCGCAGTAAGAGATATCCGAAATCAACATTTGATTTTGGCAATGATGGCATATCGATTGCACATCTTGGGCAAACAATTCAACTATTGACTGAAGATGGAAAAGACTGGTATGCCAGTATGATTCGTAAAAACCTTACTGGCGTGGAGGGCAATAAGTTCAGAATGATATTTGAATTCGAGGATACTGTATATTGAGGGGTTGACTCCCCTCTTTTTTTATGTTATAACTAGTGTACGGACAACGAAAGAAGTCCAGTTCGCCTGCAAAGGTTTTTAAAAGAACGCCCGTAAACCAAATAGGAGAAAACATGTCTAACATGGATGAACTTCGCTATCTTAAAGATGTAGCGAATGATCCCGCACTTGAAAATGCGAAAAGAAAATTCAAGAAGGGACTTAAAAAGCACAAGAAAAAACTTAAAAAAGGCACCCGCAAATCATCCGAACTCCAGACCGCAAGAAAGTGGAATAGGACGATTAGTGGAAACGCCATTATCAAATATGAGCAGTACGATCCAGAACTTGCCACAGTAGTTGTGGTATCTGTTAGACCGGAGCATCTTGGTGGTGCTATTGTTGTTGTGGATGGACAACACACTGGGATGATGGACATTTTCGGTGAATGTGATCAGGATCTCGATACTCTTGAACTGCACCACAGCGAAGATGCGACACTTGAAGAAGTTCAAGAGGCAGAGGCACGTCTCTTCAAAGCACTGAATACCCAACGTAAAAATCCCTCTAAGTTGGATATCATTCGCAATGACATCTTTCTGAAAGAACCATATGCAATTCTGTTTGAGAACATTTTAAAAGTTTGCAACCTCAATGTTGATGGAATTGGTGCTGTTGATGGTGACGTTATCAGTGGTTCTGGTGCCCGCATTATCAGAACAATTGAACAATATGGTGATGATTTTTCTAGTTACATTCCGAGAGCAGTAGATTTTATGCGCGATACTTGGGGATCTGATGATAATCCTCTCCTTAATATTCGTGATGATATGATTTATGGTATCACTACACTTTTTGTATTTCTTGATAAAGCAGGAAAAGTTGAAGGTGGAACTTCAAATGGATTAAATGGTAAGAAAAAGCAGTTTTTATCCTGGATGAATTCTGAAATGGGCAAAACATCTATGAGAAAGTATCATCACAATTCTGTTGGTGGCAACACTCATTTTAAGATCGTACATAATATAGTAAATGAGTATAACTTCTGGGCGGAAGAAAATGCACCTACAATGACTATCACCAAAGATTATTTGCATCAGAATGGTATTCTTGATCCTTCTAAAATTCTATCAAAAGAAGAAAGAAAGAACATATCATCTTTTCCTGCAGATATTCTGATTTGATGTAAACCGAATAAAAATGAGCGGGTATCAACACCCGCTTTTTTTGTGTTTGTTGTATAATTAGTAAAGGATGCCGTAAGGGTCCTCACAACACACTCTCGCTTAAATAAGGAGAAGTCAAATGACTAACTTAATGAAGTTTAATGCTGCCGATTTGGATCAGTTGATGGATAAGATCACCCGTAACTCTATCGGGATTGATGACTATCTTAACAACGTCTTCCATACCCAAACACAAAGCAACTATCCCCCATATAATGTTTTACAATTGAACAATACAGAGACTAAACTTGAGATTGCTCTGGCTGGTTTTACAAAAGATGAAATCAAAGTTTATACAGAGTATGGTAAACTCACAGTCAAAGGGGAGAAAGAAGCAACAACCGAGGAGGGACAATACCTTCATAAAGGACTTGCTTATAGAAACTTTGAGAGATCATGGACACTTGCTGAGGGAACGGAAGTTACTGATGTGACTTTTGAAAATGGACTACTCAGTGTGCTTGTGAAGAAGATTGTTCCTGAACACCATGCTCGCAAGGACTATCTCTAAATAAAAGTGGCTACCTTGTAATATCGTCGCCGCAGGGGGGCAACTGGCAAAATCCAGTTGACGCCCCCCTTTTTTATTGCTAAACTACAGGAAGGTAAGAACTGACAATGACCGTAAAACTTTTGCTACTGAAGTCTGGCGAAGATGTCATCGCTGATGTAAGTGAGATGGCAGTGGGTGAGGAACAAGACCGCAAAGTTCTGGGATATTTCTTGGACCGTCCTTGTGTGGTGAAGATCCTCAACGCTGAGAAGGGTGAGGATGAGAAGTCCGCATTCAATGTGTCACTGTTTCCCTGGTGCCCTCTCGCAGAAGACAGCGTTATTCCTCTGCCAGTGGAATGGGTTGTGACTATTGTAGAACCTAAACAAAAACTCAAAGAAATGTATCTGGAGGATGTAATTGGAAAAGATAGTGAAGATAGTGTACCTGATGAACAAGCAGACACTGATCAGTGAGATCGAAGAAGTCGGTGCTGATGTAGGGGAACCTGACTGCAGACTTATCAACGCTCAAATTGTTGGTGAGGATCTTGGTCTTGAGCCCTTTTTACTAGGTGTCACAATGCAAGACACTTTCATGATCAGTTCTGATAAAATACTTACGTTGGCGGACCCGACTCCGACCCTTCTTGAAAAATACTTGAAACTGGCTAAAGAATGAAATTTTACACCAACGTTCAACTAATTGGTAATCAGTTTCTGGTTCGTGGAGTTGAAAATGGGAGGAGATATGAGACGAGAGACGACTTTCGTCCCACCCTTTTTGTAAAGAGTAAGAGAGACACAAAATATAAAACGCTAACTGGTGAACCAGTAGAACCCATCCAACCTGGCAATGTTCGGGACTGCCGTAACTTCTACAAGAAGTATGAAGACATTGATGGGTTTGATATCTATGGCAATGATAGATACATCTATCAGTATATCTCAGAAAAATATCCTCAAGATGAAATTAAGTTTGACATTAGTCAAATCAAACTGATAACTCTTGATATTGAGACTACAGCGGAGAAAGGATTCCCTGATGTAGAGTCTGCTTCAGAAGAAATTCTTGCCATCACCATTCAAGATTACACTACCAAGCAGATTACAACTTGGGGCGTAAAACCTTTTGTCAACAAACAGAAGAATGTAACCTATCATCATTGTCCGACAGAGCAACATCTATTGTCATCCTTTATTCAATACTGGATGCAGGATGTTCCTGACGTGGTGACTGGTTGGAACATTCAACTGTTCGATATCCCGTATATCTGCAAGCGTCTCAACAGGGTGCTTGGAGAGAAGTTGATGAAGAGGTTCTCACCATGGGGTCTTGTGACTGAAGGTGAGATCTATTTGACTGGACGCAAACACGCTGTCTTTGATGTTGGTGGTGTTACTCAACTTGACTATCTTGACTTGTATAAGAAGTTCACTTACAAGGCACAAGAGTCTTATCGCTTGGACTACATTGCTGAGGTAGAACTGGGGCAGAAGAAACTTGACCACAGTGAGTTTGACACCTTCAAAGACTTCTATACTCATGGGTGGCAGAAGTTTATTGAATACAACATTGTAGACGTAGAACTTGTTGACCGGTTGGAAGACAAGATGAAGTTGATTGAACTTGCCTTGACAATGGCGTATGATGCTAAGGTCAACTATGCTGATGTGTTCTATCAGGTTCGCATGTGGGATAACATCATCTATAACTATCTAAAGAGGAGAGACATTGTTATTCCTCCGAAGAGACAGTCTGATAAAAACGAAAAGTACGCAGGTGCTTATGTCAAGGAACCGATTCCGGGAAAGTATGATTGGGTGGTGTCTTTTGACCTTAATAGCTTGTACCCTCATCTTATTATGCAGTACAACAT
>Ga0098043_1000361_pt1 | contig 15796 bp, 14 predicted proteins | sample 9B_taG_FD_92581 | JGI IMG/M metagenome (GOLD analysis project Ga0098043, IMG submission 92581) | Marine viral communities from the Subarctic Pacific Ocean - 9B_ETSP_OMZ_AT15188_CsCl metaG | ecosystem: Environmental > Aquatic > Marine > Oceanic | place: Subarctic Pacific Ocean | collected 2015-01-10 | reverse complement strand
CCAGTTGTAGCTCCGAACTCAGAACCTGCTTTTTGTATCCGTTCAAAAACTGGATTATTTGGTTGAAATTTTTTCTTACCCACATAGGTTTCATAAACCTTAGCTACACCCCAAATATCTCTAATTGATCTCGGGTCTATGCCATTGTTGATAACCGCACCTACACCACAATTGCTGCTCGTAACATATGGGTAGTCTCCCCAATCTACATCCAACCAAAATCCTTGGGCGCCCTCCATTAGAATAACAGCATCTCCATTTTCATATAGCTCTTCTTGCATATCTATGATGAAGGGGCTCAGAAGGCTGATATGTTCTGCTCTTACCCCAGTTCTATTATACTTATCACGATAGGCTGGTCCGTTACCAGACTTTGTGGTACCAATTTTAGTATCCTTGGTGTCTTCATCCACGTGCGCTCGGGTAATAATGTGAGCATTCTTGGCAATCTTTACGTTATTTTTGACATCGATCCCATTCTCTGCTAGGTAGTTTAATTCCTTTAGAAACTTGTCGATGTTTACAACGCAGCCCGGGCCGATAATAGCCGGTACCCCAAAAAACACTGATGCCGGAATATGGTGTGTCACAAATTTTTTATCATTGTGATAAATTGTGTGTCCCGCATTGCAGCCACCATTGAACCGTATGCAGTGTGTGTAGTTTCCGTTTTTCAGTAGCTGATGAGTTACTTTGCCTTTTCCCTCATCACCGTGCTGAATACCTAGAACAATGTCTGTAATCAAGTTACCTCCCTAAACGTTAACATTGAAAAGATGTTTGATAAACTTTCTGACAAGATTGTCTTTCTGTTCACCGGTTTCGCACTCTGAGAATGCATAATTATAAGTTGTTTTCTTTTGTTTCACTTTTTGCTTCATAATATCTAATTCTTTTTTCATCCAGCGAACTTGCTGTTTGTAATTTTTCGGACTCTTAACTTTAAACTTAGAAGCTAAATCAAGCAATACAAAATATTTTCTTTCATCTAAAGCTTCTTTAGCTTTGTTGAACATATTAATCATATCATCTCGCTCTTCAGTTGTCAAGGAAGAACTTAGTTTATCTGGATGTAATTTTAAAGCAAGGGCTCTGAAAAGTTTAACGAACGACTCATGCATCTCAAGTTCCTCTTGAGACATTTCATAATCGGTTTGCTTTTTAGTATCAGGTCGATTTACAAAGGTAGATGGTAAGTTTTCTTTACTCTGGTCAGGTTCAATTTCTAATTCTTTATGACCATCGATTATGTCGTCATCGTCGACGGAGTATAATTCACTTATCTTCTCGTGATTGTCCTTATTTAATTTCTCGATATCAATATTATTTTTTCTACAAAACTCTTCGTAGTGGTTTTGAAAATATTTATTGTATTCATATATTATAGAATCTACCAATTCAATTTCTTCATTTAAAAATGACAACTCGTTGATTAGTCTTTTCCATCTTATGATATCAATGTTAGCCACAAATCAACCCTCATATATAAATAGACTAACAGGGCTTACTGGAAGTTAAAACTTACATTAACTGATATACTAAAGTCGGGGACATATGAGTGATTAGCGAGATTATGTTTTAAACACTCGTCGTATTCAAGAAACCAATCCGAATGACCTTTATCGTGAACGATATCCAAGAAGTAATCCGAGTGGTGGCCACAGTTTTCTGCCATCATTGTGTAGATCTTCTGGTTTAGACGGTCAGTCTCTTCAGCCGAGGCTTTGATCTCTTCTACTTTTCCCCAACCCATCGATGATACATCGTGAATCATCAAGGTTGAATCCGGGTCCATATATCGATGACCCTCAGCACCGAAGCTGAAAAGAATAGCGCCACAAGACATAGCCTTACCTTGTATTATTGTAGCAACCGGCACTTTTGAGTGTTTGATATTAGATATCATAGACATCAGACTATAAACTTGGCCCCCATAGCTGTCGATAATTACTGGTATAATCGTTTGACCAGTATTCTGTGCTTTTGCAATTGCGCTAGCAAATGCTTTAGCTGTTGGTTCGTCAAATTTATTCACTCGGGCAATAATTGGTTCATTTACCAACTCCACCTCTTTTAAAAGGCTGCTGTAGTGTCTGATGATGTTCATATTTCGTTTATCCTAGTAGTCTAAAATTGTGCCGGATAGAACGCGTCGAAAAACCCCATTGCTCATTATAATCCAACCTACTCATGTAGGGTCGATTAATGTGGATCTGGTCTTTGTCCGGTTTTACTCCCCAGCACCTTATCCTAGTTAGTTCGTTGTTGGAGTCAATCGCCTCAATAATCCAATAAAGCTTGCCATTTTTTGTTTTCTTCTCTACAATCTTCCGAGGTATGAACCAGCAAATCTGTAGTTCTTGGTCGAACTCAGAGATGGGTGGGATATACTTTTCCTTAAGCTTTTCAATAGTATCCGGTGTAATCACTAGGTTGATTGGGAATACTCCAATGAGATCAGTCTTGAATTGAATGATCTCTTCTTCCGAGAAGTCACCTTCTGGTGCAAACAAGTCAATATTCTCACTAAACTTCTTTAGATTCTTGGGTCTTTCCACCACACAGACGGACCAGAAATGTTTACGCCCAGTAAAACGATCATCAACAATCTTGTCAAGGGCTCCGCCGCGGCAAAGAGCGTCAAGGGCTTTCTTATTTAATTTTGAATATGAAATATCTTCTCTGAACAAGAGGTCTTCAGCATTCATGAAAGGCCTGTTGTCTAGAATCTGCTCGATAGCTGCCATGCCAAGCCCCTTGATAGATGTCAACGGTTGGATTAGTGTTTTGCCATCTTCACTGATCTCCCATACGGTGCCCGACTTATTAATATCAAGTGGTTCAATCTCAAAGCCGAACTTCTTGGCGATGTTAATAGCCTTCTCCTTTCGTGACTCGGGCTCTTTGTCTAGGAACGCTGCCATCCATTCTGCTGGGTAGTAGTTCCACAACCAAGCGCACTGGTAAGAGATGATGCTGTAAGAGACTGCGTGTGACTTATTGAAGCCATAGCCGGAGAAGTATTCAAACTTATCCCAGAGGGCTTGTGCTTCATCACGTGGAATCTTCTTGGACACACATCCTTGGATAAATTTGTCGTGTAGTCTGCCCTTGACAGAACCCTTGCCGGTACCTTTCTTTGTAAGAACCTTACGAAGCATGTTACCCTCATCGAGAGTAAGACCACCGAGCTTGTGAGCCAATAGCGCAATCTGTTCTTGAAAGATAAGAAAGCCAAAGGTCTCTTCAGTAATCTCGCGAGCATCTTCGTTCAGATACTTAATGTAGTGTGGGCTTTCTTTAGCCTCTACGTATTCATCATGAACATTTGCAGCAAGTGGGCCCGGTCGATAGATAGAGGTGATAGCAGATACATCAATGATGTTGGTCGGCTTTACTCGGGTGCAGAACTGTTGTGCTCCGTGCTCTGTAAACTGGAAGATTCCAGCCCACTTGCCAGTGTGAAAGATGTTTTTATATACCTCTTGATCATTCAGATCGATTACATCTGGGTGTAACTTCTTCTCATAGTAATCTCGGATCTGCGCAAAGGTTGGCTCTTCAACACCGTGGTGTCTCTTGAGGATGTGATAGATAGCCCCCTCCATCATTTTAAGTGTCGATAGACCTAGCAAGTCAAACTTAATGAAACCCATAGGTTCTAGGTGGCGAACGTTTTGGCCCTCGGCCCACGGTGCCTGTCGGACACCTCCTGAATTAATCAGGGGCATGCTCTTGTCTAGATCCTCTGCGATAACAACTCCGCCGGCATGCCGAGAACACGAGCGAACTTGACCAACCAGACCTTCAACGTGAGTCTTGACTGCTGGATACTTATCAAGGTATGCGCGCAGCGTTGGTGAGAACTCGATGACCTCTTCCCAAGTGGGACTATAGACACCGGCGCGGATACCGTGCTTTTGTTTTGCAGCAGGCGTTGCTTCTCGGATCATAATAGATGTAACAGTGTTGACCTCAGTGAACTCGATGTTATACAGCTTCGAGATATCTTTAATCAGAGACTTCAACTGTAGGGTGTTCCAGTTGGAGATAGGAGCAACACAGTCTGCGCCCCACATCTCTACCAACTTTTCCTTCAAGGTCATACTATCGGACACATCATAATCGATATCAGGGTAGTCCTTTGCATCAGAACGAAGGAAGCGAGAGAACAGCAACCCATGTTTGATAGGATCAACTGTTGTGATGTTGAGAGCATAAGCCACCAAAGAGCCAGCAGCAGAGCCGCGGCCCGGGCCAGTGAGCATCATGTCTGTAGCTACATCTACAATCGACTTCATTGTGAGGAAATACTTTGAGAACCCTCGGTCATCAATAACATTGAGTTCGCTACGAAGACGATCGGTGTATTCTTTGTTAGTGTGTAGGCCCTTGTCTTTCAAACCCTCTAGAGCATAGTTTACCAGTGCTTGCGTGGCCGTAAACCCAGCTGGGACGACGAATTCAGGCAAACGAACGGTATTATCGGGCAAAAACTTTTCAATGCGCTCAAAGGCAATACGATGCGTTTCTTCGATACTCTGCAAAACTAGGTCATCATCATAATCAAATCCTTGCTCTTCCGAGTATTGCTTGTAGCTCTCCCACATCTGGTCGCCGTTCTTTGGATACAACTCGTAACCAATCTCTTCGACACCCTCTGGCAGTTGGGACTCATCCTCAGCCCATGATGGCGTGCCCTTACCAAGCCAACCAAGACGCTTGTAAAGCTCACGGTCCTTCCAAGCGTCAGGGTTGGGGTAATGGCTGTCGGCTGTAGAAACCAGTCCAACGCCAAACTCTTTGGCAACTTGAATCACATACTGATTGAGTTCATGTTGCTCTTTAACATTATTCCATTGTATCTCGGCATACCAGCGATCACCGAAAATGTCGACCATACGACGTGTGGATTCCCGCATTGCCTCCAGAACGGCCTCGTCGCCATCCTCTCGGTTCTCCCAGTAGTTACCGGCATACACCCCACCAAGACAAGCAGAAGAAGCAATGATGCCCTCATTATACTTCTTGAGTAGTGCATAGTCAATGCGTGGGTAGCGATAGAAATTCTCCGGCTGGTATGACTCTGATACCAACTTAAATAGGTTGTTCAGACCAGTTTGGTTCTGAACAAGGAGAACGAGGTGGCGCCGGCGCTTCAGGATACCCTGAATCTTCTTACTATCCCCCTCGTCTTCGACAGTAGCACCAGATTGAGAATCTTTCTTGATTGCACGTGCTTTCTTCTTATCTTCCATCGCTTGGTTGTATGCATCTCGCCACTCTGCGATGGATGGAGTGAAATATGCTTCGCAGCCAAAGATTGGCTTGAATTCTTTACCGGCCTCTTGCATTTTCTTTGCATGCAATACTTGGTATGCCAGACCATTCATATTGCCATGGTCGGTCAATGCAAGTGCTTCACAACCATTTTGATATGCGAAGTCCATGTGCGCTTGTGGATAACCAATAGCATCGAAGATAGAGCCAGCTACTGAGTGTGCGTGCAGACCTACAAACTTAATCTTAGGGTTTGCCCTACTCTTCGTGGTTGCAGCATTCGTGGTCGATTTTGGTGTTTGTGTCATGTTTGTTCCCTGAAAGTTTGATGTATATAGCCCATATAACTGGTACCGCGATAGGATGCAAGCACATAATTAAACTAATTGGTATGCCCGTCAAAAATAAAGGATCAATGTTGTTTCCAAGCCATGCAAAGATGACTGGGCAAATAACATCCTCAAATATTTCCCATGCAACAACTATTATAACAAATGCTTTACCATGTTGCAAGAACAAATTTTTAATATTCTCAATTTTCCAATGTTCGAACTTATGTTTAAGTCTATGTTTAAGCCAGTTAATCATTCTGCGTAGGGGAACTTCTCATGTGTGTGTGGTCTGATTAACTCTTCATATGGTTTCACCAAGGTGTGTTCAGACGCCATGTAATTAACATAGTCAGACCAGTTATGCGCGTCATAGAACCAAGGAATATCAATCTTTGTCGTCTTGCTGTTCATCATCACTGAATGGAAAACAACGCTCAAAGGGAAGTGGCGAGCCGTCCACCTCTCCTTCAAAGGCAACTTTTCCGAAGGAAAAGGCTGGTTGTGTGAAGGGGGTAAAAACTCCCTTGTGGTTTCTTGATTGATGTGTCTTCTGCATTTTTTAAAATCCTCTCCAAACATCGTAAATGAAAGTGGTATGTCATTTTTGACGCTTTTGTTATTAAATGTAAAGAAAAAGTTGTTTTTCTTGTCTCGAATTAGTTTCCTGTTTTCCCTAACGACTAAAAAATCGAATAAACCTAGCGGAAAAGATACATAATATTTGTCTGGTGTTAACCAATTTGATATTTTGTTGGCTGTGTGCCAAGCGGTAATTTGCCCACATAACACCGACCAGCCGTATGAATCTCTCCTATCTCTGTCCTTTGGATGAACTGGAACATAGTAAATAGGTATCTCTTTTCTTTCATGACTAGGGAATTTAGACATTCTGTTAAAATATACTGGGTCATAAATCCAATCACCTATAGTTTGGCGTATGATTGGAGCCATATCATCATTCGCAACAATCCAAATTGTGCTGCAGCCGGCTAGTGCGCATTCATATACGGATTTCTGAATCGCTGTAAATCCATTATCAATCGGTATTAAAACCTCTGGTAGTGGGTTAGTGTGATCTGTTTTTAAATTGGCTATGGGTATAATTCCCGCCATATGTATTCTATAACTTGGGTCCATTTAAATAATCATGCTCTTTTAAATCCATATTGTTGAGAGTCTTTATCAATTCCTCAACTGACGTATTTATATTTTTAACTTTTTCGGTTTCTTCCCACTCGGGAAGATCAATTAGATAAACTGACCTATCAATATGACTAGTTCTAAAGTTATAATAACGGGCAGTGCCATTTTTAGTATATCCATTAAATTTTCCTTTCATGCCACGATGCTTCATTGAATGAATCAATTTGAATGAAGTCATTGTCTGGGTGTAATCGTTATTTTTTAACTCGTCATCAGTGAGTATTGATAACACACAAGCATCTTTAACACCAGTATCCCCACAAACTCTGTCACTTGAATAGAACCAAACTTCGCGAACGAAATCATCGCCTGTTTTGAGATAGTCGATGTCATGTTTGCCGCCGCGGTTAAAAGCAACTCTATCGAATATTTTATATCTAGCATTTTTGATTCTCCTTTTAGTAACTAACTTATGAACCTTATTATCACCGAAATAATAGCATTTGTCAAATGAAATTTTACACAGTTTTTCATATTCGGTTGCACAGGTTAATACATCACCATCATATCTAATGGTGTCACACAGATCTGAAAGTGGCATTAAACCCTTAACAGATAACAGAAAATAAAGCTTATCCCATAACAGTGATTTTTGAATTCCAAAGGCATATTCAGATTCGGGAGACTTATAAATTTTTTTATTTTGTTCAATATAAAACTTGTCAAGTTTCACAGAGTTATCCAAAAATTCAAATTTGTGAGGTCTTCTGTGTTCGGAAAAATAAACTGGATAATCATTCACAAAAGCAAAAAGTAGCGCCTTGAGGCTACTACCGACAACAATATTTTTGTGTTCAAACAACATGTATTATTATTATATTACTTAATCAATATAATTTTTATAAAAAAGTTTTAATCTCAACCCATTTGAATTATGGCCACCGGTGTGCCAATTAGAATTCATAATATGATAGGGCTGATTAATATGCGGCCAACCAAGTGCATGACCTATTTCATGCTCCAGCACTCTTTCTTTATTTGCGCTTTTAGGAAAAATTAATATTTTTGCTTTCACAATCTCTTTGGTTTTATTAGAAACTGTGATCCTAGTGGATGCAAGATGTTCTTCAAAATTGAAATCTTGATCAGGTAATGTAATTATTATTTCTCCGTATCTCGGGGTGTGACAGTTAATTGAATGATCAGTTCTGATATAATCAAATTTATATCCCAACTTTTCCCAGTATTTAACTGCTCTCGATATTCTAACTGGACTTACCCCAGAGTTGCCGCAAACAGTGACACCGGGCTCCATTTGCCATATATGGTTTCTGTTTTTGGCTAATTCAGTGTGTTCTTGAACCTGCATACTTACAAGAAACATTATGGCGCTTGCAAACCTCATTCATCAGGCGCCTCATCTTTGACATATATGTCATCTAATATATTTTTTATATCAAGACCAGCACAATCTATTTTCTTTTTACTGATATGGTAATGACTGACAAATCCAGAAAACTTACCATACGCTACTTGTTGCTCGTATTTGGTAGATGTGCTTCCGAATTGATTTGTCGGAGTCTCGTAGGGGATCCCTGTTGCATTGTGTATTGCTTGCCACAGTGCTTTAAGGGCATCAATTTGTGCCGGATAAAAATCAGTAAACGTTTCTAACTTCTCGCCGTGAACCCACGCATCTTCAACCAGCGGTCTATTCCCAAAACCATGTTTCTTGTACCAATTTTGATATTTGGGATAGAAGGCATTTGATATCTCGACACCCACAGAAGGCCTGTTGGTTCTACTTGAGCCGGCATGCCATGCAGCATGCTGCAAATCAAGTGTTTGATAAATTGTGCCATCATTGTCAATAAGAAAGTGAACCGAAGCACCCCGTTTATCTAAAACATTTTGACATGATTGAGAATTTAAACATACATCCCAATGATTCACAAAATACCGAATATTTCTTTTGGGGCGTCCAGAATAATCGTAATAATTACCAGATGGGGTTTCGATGCCGCCCTTTTCAGACCACAAGACAAATTTGCCCCAATCTATTGGAAAGAAGTCACCATTGTAGACAATATAATTTGAAAAATGCTTACTGGAAGGCTTGTAGTCGTCTATCTCGGCTTGGCGGTCGGTCCACAGGCGTCTAAACGTAGTGGGCCCGCACAAACCGTCAGCAGCAATAGACCGAGATCTTTGCCACTTTTTAATAGCTCTTACAAGCTTATCATCGAAGTATTTTTCCCCAAACCAAGAAGGCTCCCACCCTAATTTTTTGGCGGAGGCCTCATTGTAGAAATTTTTATCCATTGTTGTCGCTCTAGTTAATCAGTAATTCCAATAACATAGTTGTCTAAAATTACATCATAATTAGTGCTACCAATGCTTATTTGCTCTACCATTGACCGGTCTACAATGATTTTATCGTTTTGATAAAGGTCAAATCGGACATCTTCTGCAGCTTTTAACACAGTTACTTCTGCGTATTGCTGCTCTTCTGGTTGGTAATCTTCTGGCAGAAGGACTACGGAATCCCTCTCTGCCACTTTAGGTGGCATTTTAATTAATATATATCTATTGACTGGGTTAAGCATTTTCTATCTCCTTATTTATTAGTTTTTGTTGCATAAAATATTCTTCTTTAGTAAGAAAAATATCTTTTCGTTTTGTGCATCGTCTACACATCATAGTTAGGTGAACATTCTCACCCAACATGGTGCGGACATGTCCAATTGGCACATAGTAGCATTCAGTATTTGATTTACCGCATTTAGCTTGAAGTTGTTTTCTCTCAATTAAATGATTAAAGTTCATTGTTACCCCATCAGATTTCGCATGATTCTCCATCACAATATTTCGTCCCCACACCAGCTACATCGGTTACAATTCTTTGAATAGGTGTAATTTTGGCAGACATCTTTCTATATTGTTCTTCGGTTATTGGCTCGTATGGTGCTTGCTCATATCCAGTGTCTTGATATTTCAAAAAAGATACTGCCTTTAGGCGAGTTTCATACATTTCTAATGCGCCTTGAAGTTGTGAAGCTTCATTCTCGTTAAAAGTCACAGTCACAGAGACTGCATTATCAGCCCAATAATGTTGATACTGTGCAGCAATCTCTAGCTGTTCCCACATACTAACATCTTTCTTGCCTTTTGTAAAAAATTCTTCGTGAATTGGGAATTCTACACACACTGTATTTGGAGAATATTTATCCTTTTCTGTTTTGTAGCCAGCTTCTTTAAGTTGTGGCACAATCGGTGAAGAATTAGAAAATCTAATGCGACGAATATAAAACTCGCTTTCTGGAAAGTGGATTCCCGGTGTAGAGCCGTTTAGAAGCGACACAGTTCCGGAAGGCTTGATAGATGTCATCTTGATTGATTTGGGCACACAGAGCCAATTAGAGTATTCTGTATCTAATTCTTTAACGTAGTCGTATGCATCATCACACCAATCCATCATTTCTCGTCGGCCGTGTTTGCTGAAAGCCTGCACGATACCCGACTGTGAAAGTCCGATGCGGCGGTTCTTTAGCATCTTTGCGTTTGTTTCGGGCCAGTGCGTATTAACAAGAGTAACAGTCTTTCCATACAGGTAGGCACACTTTAGAGTTTTGACATAATCTTCATAATCATCGTGCTTCGCTGGGAACGTTTCGACCAAACAACACATTTCAGCATTGTGTAAGCTTTGTTCAACACAGGGATTAAAACCCATAACTTCGGCATCGTCATAATTTATTCCATCTTTCATTCTTCCATATGCTTTAGCATTTTCAAGCCAAATGTATCCGGGCTCACCATTCTTTTGTGATTGTTCGGCATGCCATTCATAATTCATACCAACCTCAGCATTAAATGAGTTGTTTGAGCCCCATCTATGATGGTAAAGTTTTTCTTGATCATTTTTCATTTCAAGGTACCGAATATCGTCGTATTCTCCGATAGCAAGGGCTGCGGAACGGCGGACATTTCCCGCCACGACACAGCGACCAATCAAGTTTTCGGTGTCAACGATATCAACTGAAGTAATTGGTTCCCCAATCTTATCGGCATATAGTTCTTTCAAATTCTCATGAAGTTCAATAAGAGGACCAGCGCCCGATGACGTTCCTCCAAAACCAAGAATTGGCGCACCTTCGGGGCGAATGGCTGAATAATCAAATCTAGGCACGTTACTTCCTAAAAAGAAACCATCAAGTAGCATATGAACTGAGTTAACCCAACCTTCGCGCGAATCATCAATAACATGTGTGTCATTAGTATAAGTCGGCTCTTTGATTGTGATAGTGCCTGCGCCCTTGGTATCGAACCCAACACCAACGCCTACCATCAAAGCGTCCATAATCCATGAAAAAATATAGCCACCTTTTCTATCAATATCCTGAGTTGAACGAAAAGCGCAATTGAACAAAGCGGCGCCCGTTCGTTCTTCTACGAACTTTGTTCCCATCATCCACAGGCCGCGGCCGGGCGGTGTCCATTTCAAATTAAACAGCCGCTCATAAGCATCTTTTGCGGTCTTTTGTGCCTTATTATCATTCCATTCAAGCCCCAAACGAACAACATGTTCCTTCTGTATGTGAAACATACCCTCAATTACGCGGCGGCATGTTTGCCACCATTCTTCGGTTCCTGTTGCATCAGCGTCAAATTCGCTCAAACGTCTAGCATATGTTCTTTTAAATGTTACATAACCTAGTGGACCCCATGGGACTTCTGCATTTTTGTAGGGCTCTACAAAGGAGTCCGATAATCTAAATTTTCTAATTGTATTCAATGTTCTCATTTTTTAGTTTTCCTTATAACTTTTCTAAATTTACTATAACTGCTTTGCAGCTTTTCACGCTGCTGCTTTGGAGTCAACGCCACGGGACTTGTTGCTACATTAGTCAGCGGGTTTGACGGGTTCGTAGGAACTATAGTGTTACTCTTGGGCAAGACCTTAATTTTAACACAAGACGTGTCCATGAATATATTATATACCATTCCGTCTGGTCCGTTTCTGTTTTTTGCAATAAATATTTTTCCAGTATTGTTTTGTTTGTCTTCTACAGTGCGGGATACAGACATAATAAAGTCTGCCACAAAACATTTATTGAATGCTTCAGAAATTTGTTCCATTGTAATCACCTCCGCATTTAATCCTGAACGATTGGTTTGTGAGGCGGTCCAGATAGGACATTCAAATTCTGTAGCTAAAGCTCTCAATTCTTCATAAATAGATTCAAGTTCGTTACGTTTTTCTTTTCTAATAACAACAGGTTTGAGCAAATCACCATAATCCACAATAATCATGCCCGGCTCTGTTCCTCTCTTTTTGAGTTTTGCTAAGTGTGCACGGATAGTGTTGGTAGAGGCTGATTTGGTGGGATATTCTTTTACTATTAATTTCCCCTCTACGTCTTTAACAGATTCATAAATTTCATCTTTGAAAGATATAAGGTTAGAAAGGGGATATCCCGTAATACAGCTATCATATCTAGTAGCTACAACCGTATCTTGCAATTCTAAAGTATAGTGAACAACAGTTTTGCCTTCGAGGATTGCTTGGGCGCCCAAATGCACCAATACCATCGATTTACCCGCACCAGTTGGAGCAACAACAACTCCTAATTCCTGTTTTCCGAGACCGCCACCACAAATCTTATCAATGTCCTCCCACCCAGTTGTTACAGGCTTTCGGAATCGTGGCTTATATCTTTCTTCGAAATCAGCAAAATAGTCATGGCCAAAATTGTTTTCAGAACCGAGGATCAGTGAGTTATTGATAATTTTAGAAATTTCATCAAATGAAGACGATTGCAACAAGCCAACAGATTTCATCATGGCTTCTTTTAAGTTTTGTTTACGACAAAAGTCTAATGAAGTTTCCTTTACGTAATCAGCATCTCCATCAATATCGTTTTCAATTATTCTGGTAAAATACTCTTTTACCTGATGGATAATGATTTCTTCTTCACTCTTCAGTTCAGTATTTAAAATACTCGCAACTGCACTTGCAGATGGGTGTGTTCCATACCTTTGCCGATAGTTAATAATTTTACCAGAGAATACACGAAGGTATTCTAGATCTAGAAAATTAAGATCTAATACTTCAGTAATTTGATCAGCAAACGGTCGGTCTTGGTAAATCAGTTGAACCAAGTTTTCTTGAAAAGATTTACCGTAATCTGCGAAGTTAGGTTTACCCTGCAATGTATCTCCTGTGGAATAGTAATTATAACTCAATCTACCTTAAAGTCAATCAAAAACAGTCAATTTTTATTCTATTTAGATTTGTTTTAAGGTCTTCCCAATTTAGTTCTCCAAATCCATCTTCTCTCATTTTACGATAGATTTCTAACTGGTTGAAATTGCACTCGAAGTTCTCTATTGCATTGTCAACAAACCTCTTCGACTGAATCGAGAGTATCGGAGAATAAAGTTGCATCATTTTATAATTATGCTCGATCACTTCTCTACCTTCGATGATATTCGAAAAGAATTTTAACTTACTATCTGCATTTTCACAGAATAAGATTACATCGTCGATCGTATAATCTTTCTCAGATGCCAAGAATGACAACCGCTTCTTGACTGAGGTAGTGCCGGCGCCTTTAATACCGGGAAGATTGTCTGATGTGTCACCAATGATTGAGCGTGCTAGTGCCATGTTGGTAGGATGAACACCAAAAGTCTCTACAACGCGATTAGTATTCATTACTTCATCGACTGTAGGCCTATACAGGATAGTGTCCTCACCACAAAGTTGTAAAAAGTCCTTATCATTAGAAATAATAACTTTCTGCCAACCATGGTAGTGGCTCATCTGCGTAGTGTATGCAATCACATCATCTGCTTCGACTTCTGGAATCATAATTTGAATTATGGGCATTTGATTAATATAGTCAATCGCTCTCGTCTGTTGCCACACTTTGTTTTCCAAAATCTCATTATCGTTGAGGTTTTGGACTGCACGATTTAAGCGTAAGGGCTTACGGCCGGCTTTATAGTTCTTATCCATGCTGCGGCGCTTACGGGAGCCATTTGGACCATCCCAGACGATAACAACTGAATCTGGTTTAGTCATCCTGACGAGTTTTTGCAAGATCTTAAAAGAGCCCTTAATGCCGCCAATCGGATCACCGTTAGTGGATAAAGAGGGGTCTACGATATAAGCCCTTAAGAACATGTTGAGCGCATCAATAATGATTACTCTTTTTTTATCGGTTTGTGTCATTGTATTCTCTCCATAGTTTATCTCTTCTTGAAATCGCGGTTGCGATCATGAAATGTAGTCTAGCCCAGTCTGGATTCTTAGATAGAATCCTCTCTGCTATTTCTCCCGGTTGTGGGAATTCTTCTGGTGTGTGTTCAAGCGATACTTTTTCGCATGCACCGCACATATCATGATGTGTCTTCTTCCTCATATAAAAAGCCCTCCGTCAGTTAATAGCATAACCGATCGGAGGGCCAGAGTCAAGTATTTTCTTTACTCTTTTACGGGAACTGTTATATCTTCTTGATCTTCATAGAACTCTTTTGCGCTCCCTTGCCGCTTGTCGAACTTCTGAATGATTTCCTTATCCATGAGATCCAAGACTCTCTTCTTGAAATCCTCATCGGAAGTAATCAACTCCGTCCATTTTGAAGGTTGGAACTTCTTGGAGTATCCATCGGGCGTAGCAAATGTATACCATGCGCCGGCAGATGTAAGGAATTCCGAACCCTTGATTGCATCAAACCAAGATTCCTCATCTCGAATACCAACGTCGTCGGTGCCCCACATAATGCGGAAAGCACACGAACGGCCAGCGGTACCGAAACGAGACTTCTCTAGTTTCACCTTAACTTCGGAGCCAATACGGAATCCCTTTTCGTCTTCGATGAAGGCAGACTTAGCTTTGCGACCGGTCAACCAGATACGAAGAGAATAAGCATAATGCATTGCCTTACCACCCGGGGTGATATAAGGTGTCGTCATTGCAATTTGTCGAGCCATAGGGCCCTGTGGAATATTAGTCTTCAACTGATTGAGGACAATAAACGTTGCTTGTTTATCCGCAATTGGAATAACAAGCTTTGACATTCCCTTAGCGAGAATGCGGGCTTTGACAGCCATTGATGATTGAGGGTTGAAATCACCCTCAACATCAGAGATTGATGGTGTGAATGCTAATGAATCCCAGATAAAAACTAATTCTTCATCAGTCGCGCCTAATAATTCTTCAATGGTTTCAAGCACAAACTCCACAGAGGAAGCTTGCACATACATAAGACGGTCTAAATCGCAGCCTGCTCGTTCCAAAAAGGTTGGGTCGATAGCAGACTCCGAATCGAAGTAAACAACCATCTTTCCTAGTTTCTGAGCATTTGAAGCAATCTGAGTTGCCATATAAGATTTACCGGTCGATTGAAGACCTGCAATCTCTGTGATCTTGCCAACTGGAATGCCGGCGACTTGGCCCTTACAAATAATCGAATCAAGCCAGCGCGATCCTGTAGGAATCCATTCCTTAACAGAAGTTGGGTTATCGCCAGACAAATTGTGCGCCACTGTTTGGCCGGCTTTTTTGTTAACAATTTTCATCAGATCTTGCATGTCTACACGACCCGGTTTGGCTTTAGTTTTAGCCATATTCTCTCCTTAATTATGGTATTAACATATCACTTAGTAAGTTATATGTCAAGAAAAAAGGCACACTTTAACCGGTGTGCTAGCGGCCTACACACGAAAACAACGTGTTTATTCTTCTCTATACATCTGTCATAGCGGCTAAATTAGTGGAAATTAACTTATGCAATCGCTTTAGAGTTTCGTCGCACTCCTCACTAGTAGCTGCAATCTCGGCAAAAGATTTCTCAATCGCGACTAGAATTTTAAAACCTGATTCTTTGCTAAATTTACTGGAAGCGTTAAGCAATTCCTTAATCAAAGCATGTTCTTCATTAAGCCGAATGTCAGTTCCGTGATTCTCGGTTGATTCTCCGTAGCGTCCCAAATCGTGAACATGAATATCCCAAACTCCATTTTTTGTTTTATT
>Ga0098043_1000358_pt1 | contig 15828 bp, 29 predicted proteins | sample 9B_taG_FD_92581 | JGI IMG/M metagenome (GOLD analysis project Ga0098043, IMG submission 92581) | Marine viral communities from the Subarctic Pacific Ocean - 9B_ETSP_OMZ_AT15188_CsCl metaG | ecosystem: Environmental > Aquatic > Marine > Oceanic | place: Subarctic Pacific Ocean | collected 2015-01-10 | reverse complement strand
TTGTGATCGAACTGGGTTCAGGTATCCGCTTAGAGATCTTGTGCCTGAAATTTTTAACCAAAGACCTACAGGGTTCTTGATTGGCAAAGATGTTGTCGATCCAGACCAGCCGCAGCTACAGGTTGGCAAGCTTTTGCTTGACGATCCTAAGCCTCTCTTGAACCCAAGACCCGACAGGTCTTTGGATGAGAGCAGAATCCTATCGTCATTTGATCCTGTGGGTCAGGTGGGCTTGGGTATGACGGGTGATGTAGGCCGAGTAACGGTGACAACAAGCTAATGGCACTTACATTCACTACGCTCAAGTCTGCTATTCAGGATTACTTAGAAACCACTGAGGCTACTCTGGTGTCTAATCTGCCGCTAATTATTCGGCAGGCCGAAGAGCGCATACTCAAGTCCGTTCAGTTGCCTAACTTCAGGAAGGCTGCTGGCGGCGTAACCACGTCGGGCAATCAATATCTGGAGACCCCTTCAGACTTTTTATCTCCATACTCTTTGGCTATCACGCCCACGTCTGGTTACGACTATCTGATTATCAAAGACGTAAATTTCATCCGACAGGCATATCCAGTATCAAGCACTACAGGAACACCAAAGTATTACGCACTGTTTGATGATACGACGTTCATACTAGGCCCAACACCCAATGACAACATTACGGTAGAGCTTCATTATTTCTATGCGCCTCAATCAATTACAGAGGCGTCAGACGGCACTAGTTGGTTAGGGTCTAACGCTGAAGAGGCGCTGCTGTATGGCAGCTTGATTGAAGCGGGAACGTTCATGAAGATAGAGCAGGATATGATGCAGCTTTATGCTACAAGATATGAGACAGCATTGGCTGATCTCAAGTCTTTAGGTGAGGGCTACAGCACAACGGATAATTACAGAGCCGGGATGGTTCGTTCAGAGAGGATGTAGTTAATTGTTAATGACACCGTCAGAAATGGGCGTAGGCAACGTCCTTGTATCTACGACAGATCACAAAGGGCATGATCCAGACTTTTGGGCTGAGTCAGCAGCGGATAGGATTGTGAGTGTAGGTGGAAACTGTCACCCTGTAATTGCAGAACAAGCAAACGAATTCAAGAGGGCCGTTAGAGCAACGGTCTTGTTTTACATCAAAGAGGCGATTCGTAGTGACAGAGTCACTCTTGCCGCTGAACTTGAAAACCAAGGCCATGCTGATATGGCGAACATCATAAGGAGTCTATAATGGCTATTACGACAGCAATGTGTACGTCTTTCAAGAAAGAGCTTTTGGAAGCAAAACACAATTTTCTAAACTCGGGCGGAAGCACGTTCAACTTGGCGTTGTACACAAGCAGTGCTTCTTTGGGCGCAGGCACCACAGCCTACACGACATCTAACGAAGTATCAGGCACTGGCTATACGGCTAAAGGTAGTGCTCTTACTCGCGTAGATCCATCTTCATCAGGCACGACTGCGTTGACTGACTTTGCTGATCTGACTTTTAGTTCAAGCAGCATTACTGCACGAGGCGCTCTTATCTTTAATGACAGCGCGTCAGGTGACCCTGCTGTTTGTGCGCTGGACTTTGGCGCTGATAAGACATCTAGCTCAGGCGATTTCACTATCCAGTTTCCTACAGCGGATGCGTCTAACGCTATTATCCGTATCGCATAGCGGATAGTACATGGCTAACATCAACGGCTGGGGCCGTGGTGATTGGGGCGAAGGCGGGTGGGGATCTCCTCTGCCTGTCGAAGTCACAGGCACCGCAGGAACGGGTGCAGTTGGCTCCGTCACAGTCGTTGAGGGGGCAGGCGTTGCTGTATCTGTTACAGGCGTATCAGGAACAGGGTCTGCTGGTAGTGTAACCACTACTCAAGGATTAACTGCGTCTCCAACAGGGGTCGCAGGAACAGGGGCAGTCGGCTCACTTAGCGTTGCCGAAGGCTCCGGTGTTGATGTATCTGTTACAGGTGTAGCAGGAACGGGATCTGCCGGAACACTCACTGTATCGTCAGATGCGAATGTTAGTGTTACTGGCATTGCTGGTACTGGGTCGGCTGGCTCGGTTACAGCCAGCGCAGATGCGAATGTTTCAGTTACTGGAGTCGCAGGTACTTCGGCTGTTGGAACAGTCACAATTAGTTCCGATGCGAATGTTTCTGTTACAGGAGTGGCGGGAACTAGTGCCGTTGGCTCGCTCAGTGTTGTTGAAGGCTCTGGTGTTGATGTTTCTATTACAGGGGTATCAGGCACCAGTGCTGTCGGCACTGTAGATGCTGACCCGGATGCCAATGTTACTGGAGTTTCCGGCACAGGTTCCGTCGGTTCTGTCACTGTCGTTGAAGGTTCCGGCGTTTCGTTCTCGGTCACAGGCGTGGCGGGGACAGGTTCTGTCGGCACTGTAGACGCTGACCCAGATGCAGTAGCTACTGGTGTTTCCGCAACAGGGGCTATTGGTTCGCTTACTGTCGCTGAAGGTTCAGGCGTTACCGCCTCTGTTACAGGCGTCTCGGGCACAAGCGATGTCGGCGTAGCGTCAGTTGATGTATCCGGCAACATTGTAGTTGTTCTAACAGGTGTTTCTGGCACAGGTGCTACATCTGCGCCTACAGCGACTGGCGGAGCTACAGCGTCTGTTACGGGTGTTTCTGGTACGATTGACACCGGCTCCGTTACCATTGCCGAAGGAACCGGGGTCGCCTCTTCTGTCACAGGGATCTCTGGCACGGGCGATGTTGGTTCGCTAACTGTTACTGCTGACGCCAATGTTTCAGTCACAGGCGTCAATGGCACTGGTGCTGCCGGTACCGTTTCCGCACTAGCAGTTAGAAACGAAACCGTATCGGTTACGGGCGTAGCGGGAACCAGTGGTGTTGGCACTGTCGATGCTGATCCAGACGCTAACGTCATAGGCGTCTCTGGTACGGGTAATGTCGGTTCTGTCACCGTTGCCGAAGGCTCTGGGGTTAACGCCTCTGTTACAGGTATTTCTGGGTCGAGTGATGTCGGCACTGTTACTGTATTAGCAATTAGAAACGAAACCGTATCTGCAACTGACGTTGAGGGTACGGCCACTGTCGGTTCAGTAACCGTTGTTGAAGGATCTGGCGTTGACGCCTCGCTCACAGGTGTTGAGGGCACGGCGTCTGTCGGGTCGGTCACCGCAGTTCCTGAGACTGGCGTTTCTGTTACAGGGGTGAGCGCGACAGGATCTGTCGGAACAGCCACTGCGTCTACAGGCTCAACTGTTAGTCTTACTGGTGTTTCTAGCACTGGTGAAGTTGGAACATCCGCTGTATTGCTGGGGATAGCCGCTTCTGCAACGGGCGTTGCCGGTACTGGCTCTGTTGGCTCGGTTACTGTTGCTGAAGGAGCAAGCACTACTCTGACAGGTGTAGCCGGTACAGGCTCCGTTGGTTCCGTATCAGTGGTAAGCGGCGCAGTTGTTAGTCCGATAGGCGTTAGCGCAACAGGTGCAGTGACCGCAATAAATATATGGGGGCTTGTCGATACAAGCCAGACGGCTTCTTGGAGTGCGGTATCTTCTGCACAGACAGCAAATTGGACAGAGGTAGCATAGATGGCAACTTACGTTAATGATCTTCGCTTGAAAGAAATCACCACGGGTGACGAAAGCGGAACATGGGGCACCAGTACAAATACTAACTTAGAGTTGATAGGCGAAGCTTTAGGTTATGGAACTGAAGCGATCACAACTAATGCGGATACGCATACGTCCACGATAGCTGATGGCGCGACTGACCCTGCTCGTGCAATGTACATCAAGTATACAGGCACCTTAGATTCGGCTTGCACAATTACGATTGGCCCGAACACAATGAGTCGCGTTCATATAATAGAAAACGCGACCAGTGGATCGCAGAACATTATTATCAAGCAAGGCTCTGGCGCTACTGTAACCATCGGTAACGGCAACGTAAAAATTGTGTACTTGGATGGTGCTGGCAGTGGAGCGGCGGTCACAGATGCGTTGATAGATCTGGAGCTAGCTGATGTTGCAAGTGCTACGATAGCATCCGTGGACATTAACGGAGGATCTATAGACGGTACGACAATCGGTGCTAGCTCGGCTGCTGCTGGAACATTTACTGACATAGTTTCCAACGGCAAAACGGTAGGGACGCAGTCAATTGTTAGCTCGAATCCGACATCTGCTTCTGGGTTCCCAGACGGGCATGTGTTTTACGTCATTAGCTAGGAACAAACAGTGGCTATATTTATTAACGACAATGGAACGCTGAAGGAGTTAGATAACGACACGCAGATTGCTGTCCGTGCTACCGCCAATACGCTCCATCAGGTGAACTTCATCGTCGTTAATAACGGCGGTACGTTGGCTACGGTCTGGAACGCTATATACAATACGACTAGATCGACGGCTACGACACGCGCTACAGCTACGACTCGTGCAACTCAGACGAGCCAGTCCACTAGTAGATCAACGACAACGACGTTTAACACAACGACCACGTCTGCCACGGCTACGTCTCGGTCTACCACTACATCATTTAATACTAGCTTTAACACTAGCAAGTCCACGACTACTGCCTTCAATACGACAACCACGTTTGGTACTAGCAAGAATACGACTACCAGCTACAACACTAGCTTCAATACCACGACCTCACGAGGGACAAGCAAAAGCACATCAACGTCGTTCAATACGTCGAGGAGCACCTCTAGGGGCACTAGTAGGAATACGACTACTAGTTACAACACGTCGTTCAACACGTCTCGCAATACAAGTAGATCTACAAGCAGAAATACAGCCAGATCTACAAGCAAGTCTACCCTCACAGGTACAATTACTGTTGTGGCGAACAAACCGGCAGCAACCAACTTCAATACAACCACGACATTTAATACGACAGTCAGCACGAGTTTTAATACCTCGTTTGCTACGACATTTGCCACTAGCAGAGGGACAAGCAAAAGCACATCAACGTCGTTTAACACTTCGTTCAACACGACCTTTGGAACAAGTAAGAACACGACAACGTCGTACAACACGGCTTTTGCAACCGCTACCAGCAGGGGAACATCTAGAACGACTCTGTCTTCTTTCAATACCTCACGGGCGACAGGAACTAGTAGGAGTACGACTACAACCTTTGCGACTAGTCAGGGCACGTCGGCTTCGACCACAACAACGTTTAACACGCTGACAGGGTTTGCTACAGCGACAAGCAACGCAACGACAACGACATTCAACACAGCGTTTAATACTACAACGACTTTTAATACAACGACGACTTTCAACACAAACACTGTTATATTTGAGCGATTGACCGCTACTGGAAACCAAACTGAGGTTACGTCTGGTAGCGCACACAACGCTAGATATCACGATGGATCACAATGGACGGAAGCGTAGAGCAAGAGCTAAAGGCTATTAACAAGCGCATAGAGACTATGCTTGAAATAGTGCTCGAACATTTTGGCGATGCAGAAGATCGCTTTGATGAGATAGAGAAGATGATCTCTGATATTCGCAGTGTTGGCGTAGAGAGCAGAGATGCCGATTGAGCAGTTAGCCATCGATGATCGTCTTGGAAAGAAAGGATCGCATTTTTTCAAAAGCGGGAACATCCTCAGAAATCCTAAATGCAACTCGTTAAATCTCGCCAGCTTGCTTCCCGAGCGCGGACTGTATAACACTAATCTTGAGTACGATCTTTGGTATTCAATGGGTGGTGACAAGGAGATTCACGGTTACGTTTATACGGACGCTCTTGAAGACTACTTGTATATAAAACCTGCCAATGTACATTTTTCTGAAATGGCTATGTACGCAAGTGTAAAGCTTGACCCAACCGGCTATGGCGAAAAGCTAGTCGATCAGATGGGTCAGGGTATTGAGGACAAATACAGGTTAAGAAGTGCTAAGTCCAAGCACAAGTTTGTGATATTTCTGCCCGGAACTAACTGTATAAAACAGGTCTTGGATTGGGGCAAGGTGAAAGATGCGGTTAATCAGGGTGCTGTAATCAAGCCTCATCCCATCTCTAGCGTGTCGCTGGTGGTTCATCTTAAAAACTTGTATGGCGAAGATAATGTCCTGAACAAGAAGGAGTCAGGGCATGAGCTTATGCATGCGGCAGATATCGTGGGATGTTGTTGGAATAGCGAAATGGGGATAGCCGCAATAGCGGCAGGTAAAGGGTTTCATCTGTTTACAGATCTGAAATCCAAAAACCACCACACATACGCCGCTATATACAAAGCCATATTAAGCGGCGGCGATTACCGGGACAATCTGATTAGAGTATTTGACAGTCCGTTTAGCGGTATAATCAATGGCAAGAGCGATGACGCGATAGATCGCATTGCCTCATTTTTTAATCAGTTTTCGGAGGTTCCTCACATTGAACCCAAAAATACTAGTCCGTGAGAACGCTTGGAGCGCGATCACAGTAGACTCTATCAAGGCGAACATGCCTGATTGGGAGCCTGTCTTGATCAAGAAGGGAGCTTCTGGTGTCATTGCTACTGCACTTGATAATGCAGACGGCATCACGATGTGCGTCCGAGGCGGCCTTGTTCTTGATATAAAATCAGAAGACTTGCCCCCTGACGAAAAACTCTCCACGTTCCATATATCCTTAGCGAAACGCGGTGTCTATGTAGACAGCGAACAGCACGATCAAATATACAACTTAGCCGGTGCGAACATCACTCACGGGACATGGGACTTAGATGTCATCATAGTCAATCCCGACATGTGGGATGTTACTCCAGAGCAAGATGCAGGCGCGTTGCGTGACAAGAAGATATTAAAGATGCCTCGCTACATGAATCATAGGGTGGATCGTGTTGCAGAAAGGGTCTTACCTGCCGCAGAGCTAGCTAGGTACGGCGTTCTTGGTCATCAAGCGAGTGTCTTAAATTATGTTGGCGTGTTGACTCACGGTCTCTATGGAGCAGCTAGGTATGCCTATGCCCTTGATCGTGTTACGCCATTCGTAGGCAACCTTAGCGAGGAAAAGAAGACTCAAGCTGAAGCATACATAGGTCGGTGCGAGTCTCAGTCAAGATTCATCAAAGCTTTGGCGGAGAGTAACTAATGGCCTTGGTTCGTACACGCATATTTTCACTTGTAGATGCTGAGTTTGATCGTGTGTTTGATGGTTCGTTAGCCATTATGACAGACCCAGAGGCAGGTACATTCCCTTTCGCTGAGAGAGAACTGACAACATACGATGATCAAAAGGCGCATATGCGTAAGATCTGCGAACACTTTATCTCAAGGGATAACGCTTTTTGTTTCAAGACAGAGGATGACGGCCTGTTGCTCACTATGATTTTTGGAACAGTGGCTAACAGCCAGTTAGATCTGTGGGTCTGGCTTGGGGCGGATGACGCTAATGGCAGCAGAAGCTATGTTTATGACTCAGCTAATGTTCTTAGCTTTCATACATGGCTAAAGGAGCAAGGTGTTACTGGTATCCAGAGTCATATTTCTGAAAAAGGTAATCGCCTGAAAAACTTTACTGAGGATGGAAACACCCGCATCAGAGATGTAAGTGGTGATTGGGGTATATCAGAGACGCTAGAAGATCATTCGGGCACAGTTTACGCTGGTCGTAACGCAAGAACACTTACGATGAACAGCAATGCAAACATCACGGTGGATGATGACTAAGGAGAGATGATGTACATACCTGAAAAGATTGATGTTGATGGCACAGAATACAAGGTCGTAGATTTGCCGGAGGAGTTACAAAATCTCCTCGTTGAGCACTGTAATGCTACCCTGCAACAAAAAGCGTATGAGCGTTTGTGCGCTACGCTTGCTGATGAGATAGCTCATGGCGTAGCAGACTGGAGTTCAATGAACGCCGAAAGCATCCCAGACCTGAGACCTGTTTCGTAGGAGGTTATATGTTGGACTTTGTCGGGAACTTGATTGTTATCGTCACTGGTATTGTGACTGTTGCGTCTTTAATTGCAGCAGCGACAGACACGCCAAAAGACGATGAATGGATAGGAAAGCTTTACAAGCTAGTGGACATCTTGGCTCTTAACATAGGGAAGGCTAAAGACTGATGGACGTTGGATCTGTCGGGGGCGTATCTCAGGTTAGCTGGAAGCAGGTTGCTGTCCAAAAGCAGGAGGTGTTGCGAACCGGCGGTGACGGCGAGCTAGTACGCGAGGCTATAGAAACCATCATGCCTACCGTTTACACCATGAAAGACGGCAAGATTACAGTAGAACAACTAGCTTCATCGCGCTCAGTAGACTTGATGGTATGACGGATGAAGAGTCAGAGTTCTGGCGAGAAGAGTCCTGTGATTCTAGGTTTGAGATCTTGGTATTCTTATGTCAGATAACTTTGATAATGATTTCGGTGATATTAGCAAGGCCGTTAGAAGGGCTATTCAAGAAGCTCAAAATCAAGGCTTCGTCGCTGTTGTAATCTCTGATGTCGTTGGCACTGTTTGGTGGCAGGCAGTTGCGGAGATGCTTAGTCAGACTAGGCAAGATTTATATAAAGGAAGATCTTAATGACCCCCACTGAAAAAGCTATAGCAAAGATTGAAGCGCACGAGAAAGAATGCTCTGTCCGTTATCAGGGAATTGAGCAGCGTCTTCAAGATGGCAGCAAGCGGTTTGATCGTCTCGAAATGATGATCTGGGGTGTGTATGTAACAGTTATCGTGGCAGTAGCACTGCCTCAATTTTTGAGTTAGCAATGATAATTGAATCTGTCGCAGCCGCCGGAATGCTGCTCCAGCAGATTAACACGGTCATTCAAAATGTAAACGAAGGCAAGGCCAACGTAGATCAGGCTATGGCCTTGGTGTCTGACTTTGGAGAGGCACTTAACGTATTTGAGGTTGAGCGTAAGACATCAACCTTTAGCCCTCTGAGCAAAAACGACCTATTGAAGCTACAGATGCTTCGTCGCAGCCAAGAGCGTTATCAAAAAGATTTGCGTGATCTCCTATTGGTGGCAGATCCGAAGCTCTTGGCAGACTATGACGCAGCAATAATGCAGCAAGAAAGAGACAGGAAGGCTCATCAGGCTATGCTAAACAAGAAACGCAAGGAACGAGAAGTACTGGTACACAACATCCTTGTCGGATGCGTGTCCTTAGTCATTGGCGGCGGTGTAGCCGTTGGTATGATTTACTTAATTATCAAAGCATTTGGGCCGTAGTTATGAACGCAAAGCGGTTAGAAGAAGGCAGTGCTTATGCCGAGTACGATGCGGATGGAGACGGCATCGTTACTGATGAAGAGCTAAATACTAGCAAGGAATTACAAGAGCTACGGCTACAGCATGAACGTGCCGACGCACAACGAGCCATGAGTTGGTTTGCCTTATGGGGTATGTTGTTATACCCATCACTGGTTGTTGCTTCAGAGCTTTTTGGGCTTTCGCAGGCCGCTACTATTTTGGGCGACATGGCAGCGGTTTACTTCGTTTCAGTTGCAGGTATTTTGGCGGCGTTTTTCGGCGCTCAAGCTTGGTCTAATAAGAAGCCCTGATGTTTCAGTTAGCAGGCATTCTTGGGGTTGCTTTAGTGCTTACTGGGGGCGCATTCAAGCTCTATGTTGATAAGTCAGAAGCAGAGAAAGAGGCGCTATCTGCCCAGCTAAGGGTGGCGGCAGACAATCAGGTTGCCCTAGAGTCTAGCGTGGAGCAATTAAACGATCAGATTCTTAAAGCGGAAGCTCGTCAGCAAGAGATGTATGACCGTGTTTCGCAATTACAAATCGACAACGCACGGTCTCAACAAGAGGTGGAGTCGATTAGAAAAAAGTTCGCCAAGCACGACATGACTGTTCTCTCTTTGCGAAAGCCGGGGTTGATAGAGAACATAATCAATCGCGGAACGAAGGAGGTGCTAGGTGATCTGGAAACTATTACCGATCCTTCTTCTTAGTGGCTGTAGCCTTATGGGTCGTGAGCCATACGTCCCAGAAACGAAGCAGGTTGAGGTTGTGACGGTGGTTCAGCCAGCAGCGGTTTATCATCCGCCTTTGCCTAATGCTGTATCAATGGCACCCGTTGAATGGAAGGTGCTGACTCCAGACATTATGCGTGAATACTTAGATGATCTGGATGCCGGTAACGCTCCGGTGAACGCATATTACGGAGTGTCGCCAAAGGGTTACGAGAACCTGTCCTCTAACATGGCGGAACTAAAGAGGTATATCCGTCAGGTTTTATCTATAATCGAATACTACAAAGAGTTATCGGAAAACACGGATGGATCTGGAGGGGATAGTTCAGATTGATATAAACATTACGGACTTGTGCAACCGCACATGTTCGTTCTGTCCACGGTCTGATGCATCAATTTACCCCAACAATAACCAGAACATGACGATAGAGATGTTCGACCTGATTATGGATCAGATTGAAGAGTGGCGATTCAGCGGTGTTGTCATTTTGGCGGGTCGAGGGGAAAGCACAAATCACCCTCAGTTCGAGAAGATAATCCAGCGGTTACTTCGCAAGCCCAACAGATACCGTACACAAGTTACAACGAATGGTTGGCGTCTTGACCGTTACTGGAAGTACTACCGTCAGCTAGACAACCTTGTCCTGAACACCTACACCACAGAAGAAGACTTTGAAGCTAGACGAGAGAAGTATCCACGCCTAGATAATGGTGAGCGGATTGAGGATTACTGGAAACCAGACGGCGGATCAGTTGACGATGTGAATGTGTTGCCTGACTACCCAGACCCTAAGGGCGGCAAATTCAGGTACAAGCATGTTTTTAACCACCGAGCTGGGCTTATTGCTGGTGGCACCGCAGTGAAAGGCCCGTGCATACATCCTATGCGGGGGATCTTCATAAACTTCGATGGCGAGTTGCAGATGTGCTGTAACGATTGGTCGCATCAGATCGGTTTTGCCAACGTCAAAGATGTCAATATGTTTAGAGAGTGGCGTGATAACAAGGAGTTACGGCGAATTTCTACTGAGCTTATTGATGGCAATAGAGATGTGACACAGCCTTGCAGTGTGTGCGATGTGCAGTGTGCAAAGCCTGAGCTTGTTGAGAGGTATAAGCGATGGGTTTGAAGAAAATAAAGAGTCGATGGCGTAGTGTGTTTGGCGCTATGCGTAGGTTGTACAAGAATCCTAACGATCTTGAGGCCGCTTTTATTATTTTTAACTGGCTATCCTCGCGCTCTGTCCGCAAGCAATATGAAAGGTTTCGTCGGACGCCAGTAGGATCAAGGGTTATCGTTAGCAGTGAGTCGCTAGTCGATGTTCTTGATGATGTTGATAGGCTTAAAGCCCTGCCCGTTGGTAGCTTGGGGCACGAATACTCTAAGTTTCTAGTTGAGACTAGTAGGTCTACATCTCAATTTGCTGATGACACCAAGAAGCGGGGTGAGAAGCCCTCTGAGTCGGCGTTCAACTGTTACATCCGGTGGTATAGAGATCAGCATGATCTGACTCACACCGTTACAGGATATGAGCGTAATCCGTTTGGAGAGGTTGTCCTGCTGTGGTTCTTACACGGTAACTTTGCAAACTTTGGTATCATTGCAATGACAATACCAATGACGATAACCCACGCTAGAAAAAAGGGTTGGGGTGTTTTTGCTGCGTCTTTCGAGGCGTACATGAATGGTCGCAAGGCGCAATGGCTTGCTGGTGTTGACTGGCCCTCCTTGTTAGAGGTGCCTCTGGTCGATGTAAAGTCGGTTGTTCAAGTGAAGTCGCCTGTTAAATATCAGGAATTGATGTATAACCTAAGAGCGTCGAAGAGTCCGATTCGTGAAGGTGCTTGAAGATTTTTTATATCCTGATCTTTACGACGAGATTGTTGGCTTAATCAACGATCTCCCCTACAGGGTAATTGATGACGATAACGACGCTGTAAAGTTTGAAGCAGATCTTGATGAGTCCATATGCCAGAGGATCAAGCAGTGCTACGAAGATAAGGTAGCCAAGACCGAGGGGTTCTTCTCTGCGGGTGTTGTGTGTTGTGAGCCGGGATACTTCTTTAACATGCATGCAGACCACCCAGACAAGCTAGTTAGCTCTGTCGTGTATCTGTGCCCAGAGGCTGGTAACGGGACGGTCTTTTTCAAAGAAGATAGGGGTGATCAGGGCAAGGTTCTAGACGAGGTTTTGTGGCATCCAAACCGCTTGGTCACTTGGCGCAATCAAGGCCAGCTTCACATGTACGAAAATAAAACGGACGAACCGAGGTACACCCTTAACATCTATCAAAAAAAGAACGATGAGGTGTTTGAGGTTCGCAGCATTTCAGAGGTTATTCGGTGAATAAAAGAACAAGCGCAGAGGGCATAGCTCTTATCAAGAAGTTTGAAGGTTGCGAACTGGAGGCGTATCAGTGTTCCGCCAACGTTTGGACTATTGGATACGGTCACACTCGTGGTGTTGAGGAGGGTGACACATGCTCTCAAGAGGACGCTGAGAGTATGCTCGTTGCGGATCTTGAAGAGTTTGAGGGATACGTCAATGACATCGTCCAATGCCCCCTTGAACAGAATCAATTTGATGCATTAGTGGCATGGACATACAACTTAGGGCCAACTAATCTGAGAGAATCGACTCTGCTAATTAGACTGAATGATCAGGACTATCACGATGTTCCTACGCAAATACGACGGTGGAACAAAGCAGGCGGCAAAGTACTAGACGGTCTCGTAAGGCGCAGAGAAGCAGAAGCTCTCTTGTTCTTGGGCCAAAATTGGGAAGAGGTGTAGGTCATGGCTAGAGGCGGATCAGGCGGCGGCAGTAAAGGCGGAGCGCAAACTGTCCCTTACAGCGCAGGAAACATTAGAAACAATCGATATCCTGTGGGCTATGGCTTCGGAGGCGCTGGTTCACCTCGGCCTGCTGCACCCACTAGCATTGTTGCTGGCGGCCCAAGCCCTTACGGGGCAGGAAACGACCTTGGCGCTAGTGCCAGTAGGATCATTGGCGACATGAGATATAACCACGACGTTGGTGGTTACCAAGGATTGCCGCAAGTGCAACCACAGCCTTACAGACCACAGTTTCAGCCCTTTCAACCGCAACCCTTTCAGCGGCAGCCATACCGCCCTAGTCCTTTCATGAATTATCGTCCTCAACCTATGCCATTCCGCGCCCCCTCTCCGGGCAAGGGTGGATCAAAGGGTGGCGGCATGAGTGTGCCGAGATATCCGGTAGGGCCGGGAGGCGCAGATCCAAATCTATTCCGAAATGAAGTTCAGCCATATCGAATGCCTATACAAGAAAACCCGCTGGGTGATAGGGGCATGATGCGGACAATGGAGATGAGGCCCGGAAGAGATTACATACCTTTCATGCCGCCTGCGCGTCAGATGCAGCAGCCCAGCACCCCACCGCGTCCTGCGATTAGCCTTATTCCTCAACAAGCTACACTTCAAGGTCTTGGGGGGTACTTTAGGTAATGCCTCTCGCCAAGATTCAGTTCAGCCCCGGCGTAAATAAAGAGGGTACTGAGTACACGGCAGACGCTGGGTGGTTTGACTCCGACAAGATACGGTTCCGTAAGGGGCGTGTAGAAAAAATCGGCGGCTGGATAAAGGCTGTGACTGATACATTCTACGGGATCGCAAGGTCTCTGCACTCGTGGTCATCGCTCGAAGGCACCAGATATCTTGGGGTCGGCACCAACCTGAAGTTCTATGTGAATGAAGGCCCGACGTTCAACGATGTCACTCCGCTTAGATTGACTACTGGTGCCGGTGATGCAACGTTTGCTGCGACAAACGGATCATCCACTATCACTGTGACGGAGGCGGGGCACGGCGCTGCCGTCAATGACTTTGTTACTTTTTTAAGCGCAGCTAGCCTTGGCGGGAACATTACGGCTGCCGTGCTTAATCAGGAATATCAGGTGGTGTCGGTGACATCAACTGATGTGTTTACTATTGAGGCTGTGGATACCTCAGGCAATTCTGTCTCCGCAAACGCCAGCGATACTGGGAATGGCGGCAGTTCTACCGTTGCCAAATATCAGATCAACTCTGGACTAAATGCATTTATCGTAGGCACTGGCTGGGGTTCTAATGCATGGGGCGCAGGCACGTTTGGCAGTGCAAGCTCTATCTCTTCTGCTGGGCAGTTGCGTTTGTGGAGTCAAGACAACTTTGGCGAAGATCTTATATTCAACGCTCGTGGCGGTGGGATCTATTACTGGGACGAGTCGGTTGGTGTAGGCACCCGAGCGGTTAATGCTACCGCGTTGGCTGGGGCTTCTGACGTTCCGACCATCGCCTTGCAGGTTATGGTGTCAGACGTTGATCAGCACGTCATTGCCTTTGGATCTAACCCGATTGGCAGTGCAGCAATTGATCCATTGTTTGTTCGATTTTCTGACCAGCAAAATGCGGCAGACTGGACGCCTACTGCGACCAACACGGCTGGCGGTGTCCGTATCAACTCAGGATCTGAGATTATTGGTGCGGTGCAGGCTAGGCAAGAGATACTGATTTGGACGGATGTAAGTCTTCACTCTATGAGATTTGTCGGGGCACCGTTTACATTCCAGTTCTCCACGGTGAGTACTGATATATCCATGATATCGCCCAAGGCTGCTGTAAATGCCAGAGGCTCTGTTTTCTTCATGGATCAGGGCGGCTTCTACGTCTACAACGGCTCTGTTCAACCACTGCCATGCTCTGTGCTTGAGCATGTGTTTGAAAATCTAAACGTGTCGCAACGATTCAAAGTGTTTGCCGCTGAAAACAACGAACACTCTGAGGTCATCTGGTTCTATCCAGTTGGAGAAGGCAATACAGACATAACGAACTACGTGTCATACAATTATGCAGAGAACCTTTGGGCAGTTGGTACACTGGCTAGAGGCACATGGGGTGGTCGATCTATTGAGAATAGACCGTTAGCTACAAGCGCGATTGATACCGCCGCTAAGTCAAATATCCTGTACGAGCATGAGGTGGGGTTTGACGATGACGGATCAGCGATGACTGCGTTTGTTGAGTCTGGTGATCTTGAGATTGGGGACGGTGACAGCTTTATGTTTATCAAGCGCATCATTCCTGACTTCTCGTTCACAGGCCAAGAGAGTGATGCGTCGATAGATCTGACCCTCAAGGGCAGCGACTTCCCATTGGAAGAGGCAAGCACTCTGACTACGTCAACGATCAGTAACACAACGAAACAGTCTCATGTTCGAGCCAGAGCTAGGCATACAAAGGTTCGCGTAGAAAGCACCGGCTTGGGTTACGGGTGGAGGCTTGGTGATCTGAGGTTTGATATGAGACAGGACGGTAGACGCTAATGAGTATACTTGAGCAGCCGCTACCCATCCCAGAGTTAGAGTACCGGCAAGAGAATGAGGCATACACCCGCCGTACTCTTGAGCTTGCCCTGAACAGGGTTGAGAACGACATCAATATCGCAAAGACGCAGGGTGACAAGCAGAGTTCACTCGCGTTGCGTAGACATCAGTTTCTTCTAATGGGTGCCTCGTGACAGACGTAATCAAGGTTTTGGGACAGGTAAATCCTAGCGCAACAACCACTACAACGTTGTACACGGTGCCTAATCTTACTCAGACCACAGTAAGTTCCCTCGTTATCTGTAACCAGAACGCCTTGGTTGGCTCGTTCAGGGTCAGCATTCACGTAGCTGGCGAGAGTGCGGATGACAAACAATTTATTTTTTTTAACGAAGCAATAGCCGGTAGCACCACGAGGACTGTCGTGATTGGCATGTGCCTGTCTCAGACGGATGTCGTGAAGGTCTACGCTAGTTCTGGAGATATAAGCTTCAACCTATTCGGCGTGGAGACCACCTAATGAATATGCAACAAGCCCCTTTCCCAATGCAGCCAATGGCTGAAGAGATGGCCC
>Ga0098043_1000357_pt1 | contig 15841 bp, 9 predicted proteins | sample 9B_taG_FD_92581 | JGI IMG/M metagenome (GOLD analysis project Ga0098043, IMG submission 92581) | Marine viral communities from the Subarctic Pacific Ocean - 9B_ETSP_OMZ_AT15188_CsCl metaG | ecosystem: Environmental > Aquatic > Marine > Oceanic | place: Subarctic Pacific Ocean | collected 2015-01-10 | reverse complement strand
ATTGTATCTGTTGGTTCAACTGAAGGATTTGGTTATCAACCTCTGATATCTGCTGGTGGAACAGCGATTATCTCTGGATTTGGAACTATATCTTCCATTAGTATTGGTAATAGTGGCTCTGGATATAGATCTGGGATTCAAACCGTTAATGTTGGTGTTGGGACTTCCAGCACCGGAACTGGTAACATACAATTTGTTGGAGTTGCTACTATCAGTAATGGCAATATTATAGGTGTTGCTATTACTAATCCTGGAATTGGTTTCACTCATACAAATCAACCATTTGTAGTATTTGATGATCCTGTATCATATTCTGATATGAGATTATTCTATAGTTCTTCCTCTGTTAGTGGAGTTGGCACTGAAGCGACTATTGATGTTGTTGTTGGTAATGGTTCAAGTGTAATTGATTTTGAGATTAAAAACACCGGTTATGGATATAGAGATGGTGCGATATTAACTGTCGCAATTGGCGGAACGACAGGTATACCAACCACATCTTCTTTTACAGGAGATGAGTTCCAAGTTACCGTTGACGAAATTGCAGACGATAAGTTTGCAGGATGGTCCGTAGGTACATTGCAACTCCTTGATAATATTGAAGATCTTATTGACGGAGTAAGAAAGGATTTCCCTCTTAAATTAAATGGAGAAATTACCTCTATAGTATCCTCTCCAGGATCTAAAATTAATGTTCAGGATGTGTTAATTATTTTTGTCAATGATGTTTTACAAGAACCAGGTGTTGGATATCAGTTTAGTGGTGGAAGCACTCTTACATTCACTGAACCCTTAAAGGTAGAAGATGTAGTTACAATTATATTCTACAAAGGAAATGGTGATAGTGATGTTGTCTTTAGAGATGTGATTGAAACTGTTAAAAAAGGTGATACTCTTCAACTCAAGCACATGTCTGGTACACAATCGCCTATTCTTGATGAAGATCCAAGAAGCGTTATTAGTGTCCTTTCTACAGGTAATGTAGCAACGAATGCGTATGCTGGACCGGGAAATACTAATGATGTAACTCTTGAAAGACCAGTCATCTGGTGCAGACAAACTGAGGATAAAATTATTGATGGTATTCCTACAGGTAAAGATAGAGAACTCTATGAACCTATAATTAATCCAACCTCATATATTATTAATAATGTGGGAGTTGGTTCTACTGCGATTTATGTTGATAGTTTAAGACCTCTATTTAATCCTCAAAATGAAGCAGCGAATACATCATTCCAGAAAAAGATTAAGTTTATCGCTCAGGAACCAAAGGTAGGTGCTTCTGCGACGGCAGTTGTTTCTGGATTTGGTACAATCTCCTCTGTTGCAATTACTGATGGTGGTGTAGGATACACAACTGCTACAGTAAGTTTTGGATACACCTCCGCATCTAGAGCTTTTGGTACAGTGACTATAAGTGCCGGTGGAACTGTAACTGGTGTTGCAATTACCTCGCCTGGAATTGGTTATACATATACAAGTGTACCTACTGTTCTCATCTCTCCTCCAGGTCATACTGAAGAAGAATGTAATGTAAATACTTACTCTGGCGATAATGGTGTTATTGTTGGATTTGGTACTACCACTGGACCACAACTAATATTTGATATTCACATTCCATATGATTCCTTCCTTAGAAACACTGTTATTGCAGGAACTGCTGTAACAATAACTTCTATTCAGGCGAACGATTATTTTATGATTAAGAAGTCTAACGTTGGCATGGGTGATACATTTGATGGAATATATGAAGTCTCTAGCATAGAGACATTGACTAGAGATGTTGTTGGAATATCGACGACAGTCAAACGATTGTTCGTTGATGCTACCGTTGTTCCTTTGGGATACAGCAGTGGAATCACAACTTCGGATACTGGATTTGGTAATTTTAGTTGGGGTAGAATTGATGTTACCTCAAGAAATTCTACAAGTTCTTACACAGCATATACTTCAGGTATAACTACTTCTACAAGAGTCGTAAGATCGAATTTCTTAAAGTCTAAAAATTATACAGCAAACTCCTAATAAATAAAGAAAAACCTGCGTCAAATGGCTGCCATTATAACGGATCAGATTAGGATATTAAACGCAAAGAATTTTATTGCTGGAATTAATAATTCCAGTAATTCTTATTATTCTTTTGTTGGTTTACCCAATCCTGCAGATTATCAAAGTGACTGGGATACCGATCCCCCTGCTCCCAAAGATAATTTTGATCAAGAGAATGACTATTGGGACACAATGGTTGCTCTTAAAAAAATTAACACTGCTGATGCAAGTCAAGTAGTTCCAAAAAGATCTTGGAGTTCTGGAACTGCATATGATATGTATCGTCACGATTACAGCAGAACAAACACCGCAAAAATTTCTGGATCAACATCATTATATCTTGCAAATTATTTTGTGATGAATAGTGATTTTAGAGTTTATATCTGCTTACAGAATGGAATTGATCCTGATAATCCAACTGGAAGAGCATCTTTAGATGAACCAACTTTTACCGATTTAGAACCAAGAAGTGCTGGTAATAGTGGTGATGGATATATTTGGAAATATCTTTATACAATTAAACCAAGCGAAGTTGTAAAATTTGAGTCTACTCAGTACATGCCAGTACCAAGAGACTGGACAACTGCAAGTGATAATGCAGCTGTCAGAGATAACGCGGTTGATGGAAGCATTAAAATTGTAACAATCACTGACAGAGGTGCTGGTCTAGGAACTGCTAATGCAACCTATACGGGTGTCCCTATCAGAGGAGATGGAAGTGGAGCAGAATGCACCATTGTAATAGATGGTAATCAGCAAGTAGGACAAGTAATCGTATCTAATCAGGGTTCTGATTACACTTATGCAAATGTTGATTTAGATGGTGGTGGTGTACCTACAGGAACCACTAGACCATCTTTGGAAGTAATCATTCCACCTCAAGGAGGACATGGGGCAGACATTTATAGAGAATTAGGAGCTTACAATGTTCTCCTATACTCAAGAATTGAAAATGATAATGAAAATCCAGATTTTATTACTGGAAATCAAATTGCCAGAGTTGGAGTCGTAGAAAATCCTGAGCAATTTGGATCATCCACTATCTTATCTTCAGATAAGGCATCTGCTTTGAGTGCTCTTAGATTAGTTGGAACCGGATATAGCACCGCTACATTTACAGCAGACTCTTATTTTACTCAAACAGTTGGAACTGGTGCTACTGCTGTAGGTAGAGTTGTAAGTTATGATCAGACCACTGGAGTTCTTAAATTCTGGCAGGACAGAAGTTTAGCTGGATTTAATACAGTGGGAACTGCACAGACTCAACCTCAATATGGATATGAATTGCAGGAGTTTACATCCACACCCTCTGGAGATGGTAGTTTAACAATTACACCATCTACTGGATCTAATTTGACTATAGATTCTAACTTTACTGGTATATCTACCGTAATAAATAATCGTACATACTATCTTGGTCAGAGTTTTGTGAGTGGTATTGCTAATCCCGAGGTCAAAAAGCACTCTGGAAACATTATCTACGTTGATAACAGACCTTCTATTACCAGATCGTCAAACCAAAAGGAAGACATAAAAGTTATTTTGCAGTTCTAAAGAATTATGCCACAGCAGACGAATCTTAACGTAGCGCCATATTTTGACGATTTTGATCCCGCTAACGACTACCATAAGATATTATTTAAACCTGGTTATCCTGTTCAGGCAAGAGAATTAACTTCTCTTCAATCCATCCTGCAAAATCAAACTGAGAGGTTTGGGCAGCACTTCTTTAAAGAAGGTGCTAAAGTTATTCCTGGAAATACTTCTTATACAAGATTATACTATGCAATTCAGATTGAAAATAATTTCCAAGGGGTTCCTGTATCTGCATATGTTGATCAATTAGTTGGTGTAAAAATAACCGGAGTGAGGTCTGGTGTTACAGCAGTAGTTGATAGTGTCGTTTTACCTGAAGATTCAGAAACTGGTAATTTAATTTTATATGTTAATTACTTAGGTTCAAGTACTACAAATAATCAAACTCAAACTTTTTTTGATGCCGAAAATTTGACCTCCGATGAGGTTATTATTTCAGGATTGCTAGGAAATACAACTATCCCTGTTGGATCTCCTTTTGCAAGCACCTTGGTGTCTAATGCTTCTGGAACTGGTTCAGCATTTTCAATAGATCAAGGTGTTTATTTTGTAAGAGGTAATTTTGTTAATGTAAGTAGAGAAACTTTAATTTTAGATCAACTCACCAATACTCCAAGTTATAGGGTTGGATTTTTCATTGAAGAAGATATTGTTACATCAGATTTAGATGAAACTCTGAATGATAATTCTCAAGGTTTTAGTAATTTTGCCGCTCCTGGTGCTGATAGACTCAAAATTAGTTTAAGTTTATTCAAGAAACCTCTAGATGATTTTACTGATGACAATTTTATTTTACTTGCGACTATAATAAATGGAGTTATTCAAGAGAGAAATATAAGAAAAAATGATTTAGGGGGAGGTGTTGGTTACAATGATATTACAGATATTCTAGCGAGAAGAACTTTTGCCGAATCTGGAGATTATTATGTAAAACCTTTTGATGTTTCACTCGTAGAATCTTTAAATGATAAGACTGGAAATAATGGAATCTTCAATGCTGGTCAATTTACTCCAGGTGGTGTAACTCCAACTGATAATCTTGCTTTATATAAATTCTCTCCTGGAAAAGCATTTGTTAAGGGTTATGAAATTGAAACTTTAAATACAACTTTTATTGATGCGGATAAACCAAGAACCACAAAAATTTTAAAAGATCAAAACTTTGTTTACAATACAGGTGCAACTTTTAAAGTTAATAGTGTGCATAGAGCGCCTACAATAGGCGTTGGTAATACATTTGTTATAAGTCTAAGAGATCAAAGAGTTGGTGAAAATCCCGGTGCTCCCATAGGAAAAGAAATTGGTCTTGCTAGAGTATATGATTTTAATTTAGAATCTGGTAGTTATAGTGCTACCAATGCAAATACAAATCAGTGGAATCTTTCTTTATATGATGTTCAGACAACAACCGAAATAGCTTTAAATCAGGCACACACTTTAACTGTCCCTACATTTGTTAAAGGTAATTCTAGTGGTGCTACTGGTTTTTTAAGACATGCTGTAAGCGCCGGAACTGCAGTAACTGTTTATGATACCAACGGAACTTTTGTTGCTAACGAAAAACTTTCCTTTAATGGACTTGAAAATGGCAGAATTGCTATTGCAGTAACAGAAAATAAAATTTCTAATATTAAATCTGTTTTTGCTACGTCAAATACTTTAGATTTAGCAGATGGTATAGTTGGAGTTAATAGTTTTAGTGCTAATATACTTCAATCTAATAAATTTACAGTAGGTATTGCTACAATCAGTCCTAAATCGGGTGGTGTTAGCACAATCACTAGTCCAAATAGTCTATTTCCTGGAACAGTAGTTAAAGAAAATGATCTTATTAAATATACTGATACAACTGCAGGATTAACTGAAGATCCCATCATTGCTAGAGTTACTAACGTTGGCACCTCTGCTGTTACTATAGCAGGTGTCGAATCTGTTTCTGGTATTTGTAGTGGATTCTTACCAGCAACAACTTTGAGTGTCACCGACCTGGAAGTTCTTACAACAGAGTTAGCAGATTCCTCTGATGACACTTTGTTTACTCCATGCCCCAAACCAAACGTAGCAGGCATAGATCTTTCTGAAACCACATTTGTTATTAGAAAAACGTTTAGTGTTGATATTACAGATAATCAACTTTCTGTTGCTGTATCTGCAGGCACTGATGAAACGTTCCTTCCCTTTGATGATGAGAGGTATATTTTAATTAGATCTGATGGAGCAACTGAACAACTAACTGGGGATAGATTTGATATTTCTGCAAATGCAAAATCTTTGCAAATTAGAAATCTTGGTGATGATGATACTGCCGCAACTTTAATTGCGACTTTAAGAAAGAGAAATCCAACGTCTAAAGTAAAAATTAAAAATAGAGTTAAATCTATTATCGTTGACAAATCAAGACTTGAGGGGTCTGGAATTGGTACGACTACACTTAATAATGGTTTGACTAACGGGAATTTCCCATTTGGAACTAGAGTTGAAGATGAAATAATTTCATTAAACACTCCAGATATTATATCAATTCAAGGTATTTTTGAATCTGCTGATACTTCTGCTGCATCTGCACCCAAAGTATCTTTAATTAATATTGTTAGTCCTTCTACAACCACATCTGATATATTGATAGGTGAAAAATTAACAGGCCAAACAAGTGGATCAGTTGCAATTGTTGCTGAGATAGTAGATGCATCTACTATAAGTTTTGTTTATAAAAATGAGTCTGTGTTTATTGAGGGAGAAACTTTAGAATTTGAAGAATCTAACATCAATGCAAGAGTTTCTATTTTAGATACACCTAGTTTTAATATTTCGTCAAACTATACCTTTAAAACGGGTCAGGATGAGACGACTTACGCATATGGATCAATCAAAAGAAAAGTTGATAAAAATGCTCCCCTTAAGCAACTAAAAATTTATTTTACTTCTGCTTCTTTTGATACAACTGATAATGGGGATATTATAACTGTAGATTCCTACAAAAATTTTGATTATTCTAAAGAAATTAAGACTATCAATAATTTTAGAAATACTGATATTATTGATTTAAGACCAAGAGTTTCTGAATATACTGTCGCAGAAAATATAAGATCTCCACTAGAATTTGCGGGAAGATCCTTCAGTGGTGCAGGACAATCTATACAGAACATATTAGCTTCTGATGAACAGATAACTGCTGACATTGAGTATTATCAAGGTAGAATTGATAGAGTTTTCTTATCAAAAGATGGAAGGTTTCAGATTGTTTATGGAACTCCTTCTGACGATCCAGTTACTCCTAATCCCATTGATGATGCTATTGAAATTTGCAGTGTAGAGTTGCCACCTTATCTTTATAATGTTGGAGATGCTAAACTTGCATTCAATCAATATAAAAGATTTCGTATGCAAGACATCAAGAAACTTGAGGACAGAATCAAGAGTCTTGAGTTTTATACAACACTTTCACTATTAGAAAAAGAGACAGCAAACTTATTCATTGCTGATAGTAACGGATTAAACAGATTTAAATCAGGTTTCTTTGTTGACAATTTCTCAGGATTTTTGGCACAAGAAGATAGTTTTAATATTAATAACTCGATTGACAGAAAATATAGTGAATTAAGACCAAAACATTATACTAATTCTGTTGATATGATTCTTGGTCCTGTTGTTGATAGGGATCCAAATGCAGATTCTAGTGTTGCTGCTATTGAAGGCAATAATGTTAGAAAATCTGATGATATTTTAACTCTTGATTATGCTGAAGTTGAATACATAAATCAACCGTTTGCAACTAGAACTGAAAGTGTCACTCCTTTCCTAATCAGTTTCTGGAACGGTACAATGGAGTTGACCCCAGCAACAGACAACTGGGTAGATACAAGTCGATTAGAAGCAAAAATTATACAAGCAGAAGGAAACTACGCTGAAACTTTTAATCAATTAGCTTCTAATGGTGAGATTGATCCTCAAACTGGTTTTGGTCCTCTTCTTTGGGATTCTTGGGAAACTAACTGGGGAGGTGTTACAGAAGAAACCACTACCAGAACAAGAACAATTGATGGTGGTCCTGGCACCATTCATCGTCAGGGTCCTGGAGGTAGATCAAGAACTAGTACAGATACAAGAACTGTAACTGATACGGTTGTTGAAGAAACATTTATAACCAGAACTCAATCTGGTATCCAATCTAGAAATGGAACACGTACTGTTGTCACCGAACAATTTGATTTTGAGTCTGTTGGCGATAGAGTTGTCAGTAGAGATCTAATTGCAACTATGAGATCTAGAAACATTGAGTTTGTTTCTAAAAAAATGAAACCCATAACTCGAATGTATGCATTCTTTGATGGAGTGGATGTTACACAATATTGTGTTCCTAAACTTCTTGAGATTTCGATGATTAGTGGAACATTCCAAGTGGGAGAAACCGTAGAAGGTAGAGTCATAAGAACAGGTCTTTCCTCTCCAACTAGTGAAGCGCCTCATATTACATTTAGAGCAGCTCAACTGAATCATAGAGAGGGTGCCTATGATAGTCCAACCAAAACTTTCCGTGACAATCCATATACGAACCGTCCACTTTCTAACGCATACTCTTCAACATCAAATATCTTGAATGTTGATACACTTTCTTTATCCGAACAAGCACAGGGAGAGTACTCTGGATATGTTCAGACAGGAATGGTGTTTGTTGGTAGAACTAGTGGAGCACAAGCAACTTTAACTGATGTAAGACTTATTTCTGATTTATCTGCAACGATTATTGGAAGTCTCTTTATTCCTAACCCAAATAATGTCAATTTCCCTAAATTTGAGACAGGAACTAAGTCATTTACACTCTTGAATGATCCTGATAATAATCAAGATCTTGCAACCACTATTGCTGAAGAAAGTTTTACATCTTCAGGAACTTTAGAGACACTTCAAGAAAATATCCTTTCCATTAGAAATGCTAGGGTAGAACAGAAAAGAGAGTTCCAAGAGAGAAATGTAGAACAATCTCTTGGCACTCAACTTGTCAATTCAAATGTTCTTAGCACTCAAAACAGAACTCAAACAATTGTTACTTGGTATGATCCATTAGCACAATCTTTCTTAGTTGAAGATGAAACTGGATGTTTCTTAACAAGCATTGATGTGTTCTTTAGAACCGTTGATGATATGGATGTACCACTTGTTTTCCAACTAAGATCCATGTTAAATGGTGCTCCAAGCACTAAAGTTCTGCCTGGATCTGAAATTGTTTTGGATCCGTCTGAAATTTCAACTTCATCTGATGGATCTATTGCCACAAATATTCAATTTAAGGCACCTGTGTACGTTGAGGGTGGACAAGAATATGCTATTTGTTTGGCGTCCAACTCAACAAAATATTCAGTCTATATTTCTAGAATTGGTGAAAATGATCTCTTAACTGATGCATTTATTTCCAATCAACCTTATCTTGGATCTTTGTTTAAATCTCAGAACAATACAACATGGGAACCAAGTCAATGGGAAGATCTTAAATTTACTCTTTATAGAGCAGATTTTGTTGAAAGCGGTAGTGTTGAGTTTTACAATCCTGAACTTACAGAGGGAAATTCTCAAATCGCCAAGTTGCTTCCAGATCCCATTTCTATTGCAAGCAAACAAATAAGAGTTGGTCTTGGAACTACAGTTGCTGATGCTGGATATGAAATTGGAAATACATTCTTCCAAGATGGCACAAACGCTACAGGAGACCTTGTAGGCACTGCTGGTTCTGCAACAGGATCACTTAATGTGTCTAATGCTGGTCTTGGTTACACTCCTGCTAGTGGTTCATATACATTCACTGGTGTCAATCTTGTCACTCTTACCGGTAATGGAAGAGGTGCAACCGCAGAAATAAGTATTCTTAATGGAAGTGTTGTTGCCTCTGGTGCCACGATTACGGCAGGGGGATTTGGATATCAAGTAGGAGATGTTCTTGGAATTTCTACCATTGGTATAGCAACTATTGGAAGAGATGCTAAACTTACAGTCACTGGTATTGGTGTTACTAATGAACTTGTACTTAATAACGTACAGGGTAACTTCGTTGTTGGTGGTGGTAAGTCGATGAGATACTTCAATAGTGTTGGAGTTGCTCAGACTTTAAATAATGATCTTCCAGGTGCTCCAGGTGGAGATGTTCAGATCTCATCTATCGTCACTATTAACGATGGTCTGCATATGAATATTAAACATCAAAATCATGGAATGTATTTTACAGAAAACAGTGTTAAACTTTCTGGAGTAAAACCAGACATATTGCCAACCACACTTACGGCAGCATATCCTGCAGACTCTACAGATGGTATTACTGTTGGACTCGGTGCTACTTTCGCTACTTTTGAAAATGTTGGAGTTGGAACCACTAATGTTGGTCTAATCATGATTGAAGATGAAATTATTCAATATACCAACGTTTCTGGTAACACAATTGGAGGAGACATTGTTAGGGGATCTAATCCTAGAACTTACCCTCCAGGAACTCCAGTATTTAAGTATGAATTAAATGGAGTAAGTCTAAATCGTATTAATAAAACACACTCCTTAAGTGATGTAACCGAATCTGATCCGTTTACATTTGATTCATACAAAATAAAAGTAGATACAAGTTCAGAAACTGGAACCGCTAGGAATACAGATGCTGGATACCCTCAACTTCAATTTGGGTCCAGTAAATCTGTTGGTGGAACTAACGTCAGAGCAACTCAGAATATGCCATTTGAGTTGATTACTCCAAATATTCATAATTTGACTGTCCCTGGTACAACTATCACAGGCGAAATAAGAACAACAACATCTAAGAGTTTTAGTGGAACTGAAGTTCCATTCCTGAACGCTGGATTTAGTGATATTGTTATTAATCAAAAAAATTACTTTGATACCCCAAGAATGATTGCATCTAAAATAAATGAAGATGCTAATTTAACAACAGTACCGGGTTCAAAATCAATGAATATGAGATTGTTCCTCAATACGGTTGACACTAGAATATCTCCAGTTATTGACGGACAAAGAGTAAGTGCTGTTCTTACATCTAATAGAGTTAATAATGTTATTACCGATTATGCAACGGACTCTAGAGTGGATAGCGTTGATGAAGATCCCACAGCATTCCAATACATTTCCAAGGAAATTATACTTGAAAATTCAGCATCTTCCCTGAAGATTATACTCTCTGCTCATGTAAATATTGATGCGGATATTAGAGCATTCTTCGCAGTTGGAAAAAATCCTGGAGCAGAACCAACATTCTCACCTTTCCCAGGTTTCTCTAACCTCAATACTAGAGGTCAGATAATTGCACCTCAAAATAATAATGGTCAACCAGACACATTTATAGTAAAATCGAATAGTCTGGTTCATGATGCTGCCTCTGCAGATTATAGAGAGTATACATTCTCTATCGATGATTTACCTTCGTTTAAAACTTATAGGATTAAGTTAAATCTTACATCTACAAATCAATGTTATGTACCAAGAGTCAAGGAACTTAGAGTGATTGCTTTAGCATAATGGAATTTTATGAATTAGATGGAAATAAGGATCTCGCTAGAGATCCTGAAACCAATGCAATTATTAATGTAAATGGTCTTGAGTACAGTCAGTATCTTTCTATTAAGAATGTTAAATCTGAAAGAAATCAAAAAGCACAAACAATGGAACAAGATCTTGCTAATGTAAAAGGTGAACTTGACGAGATAAAATCTTTACTAAAGGAGTTGCTAAATGGATCCAAATGATATTGAGTTAAAAAATTTATCGAAAAGTTTTGCTTATCAACAAATCGCAACTGATATAGATAATTGTAGTGATCGTGATGAACTTAAAAATATTGCAAAATCTTTTGCAAAATTATATTACAAGCAGCAAGAAACAATGTCGGTAATAGGACTTTCAGATGCCATCTAAAAATATTACGTTCGATCCAGATTCGGGTGTTCCATATGGATTAAATCTAACTATTCAAGGTGGTTCAGATTTCAATGCAAATTTAAATATCTTTAGTACCTCCAACGCTGCATTTGATCTAACTGGATATTCTGGATCTGCAGCAATGTCTAAAAGTGTTGCTGTTGGAGCAACACTTGGAATAACAACGTCTTTCACTGTTGGTTTCACTAGTGCTTTTGATGGCAAAATGAAACTCTCACTTGGATCAACATCAACTAGAAGTTTAAATGAAGGCAGATATGTATATGATGTGATAGTCGCTGCAGGAGGAACTTTTTATACTCTTGCTAACGGTAATATATACGTTTATAATCCAGTATCAGCAGCTCCCTAAATACACTTAGGAAACTTGTGGAATAAATGGCGCAACCAGCAAGTAGAACAGATTTAATTAACTATTGTAAGAGGCAACTGGGAGCACCAGTGCTAGAAATTAATGTTGCCGATGAACAAATAGACGACTTGGTAGATGATGCCCTACAACTATTCCATGAGCGTGACTATGACGGAAGCATTCAAACTTTTCTTAAATATAAAATTACTCAGGCAGATATAGACAGAGGAAGAGCAAGAGGAGGAGATAATGTCGCTGGAATCGTAACTACTAGTGCGACTTCTACTATTGATGGGCAGAGTACCACATTTAACTTTGAGGAGAATAGCAACTATTTACAAGTTCCACCACAAGTAATTGGAATTACAAAAGTTTTTAGATTTGATGGAAGTAATACTGTAACAAATAATATGTTCAGTATTAAATATCAAATGTTCTTAAATGACATTTATTATTTTGGATCAACAGAGGTATTGACATATGCAATGACAAAGAGATATCTTGAAGATATGGACTTTGCATTAAACACAGAAAAACAGATAAGATTTAATATGAGACAAGATAGATTGTATCTTGATATTGATTGGGGATCTGTTACTGTTGATGATTACTTAATTATTGACTGTTATAGACTTATAGATCCCGATGATTTTACTAGAGTTTATAACGATTCATTCTTGAAGAGATATCTGACTGCGTTGATTAAAAGACAATGGGGTCAAAATCTTATGAAGTTTCAGGGAGTTAAACTTCCTGGTGGAATAGAGTTAAATGGAAGACAGATATATGATGATGCAGAAAAAGAATTAGATAAGATTAAAGAGCAGATGTCTAATACGTATGAACTGCCACCTTTAGATATGATAGGATAAGGTTATGCTCAATCCATATTTTACACAAGGTACTACTGGTGAGCAAAATCTTGTTCAAGATTTAATTAATGAACAGTTGAGAATGTATGGGGTAGATATTTTTTATCTGCCTAGAAAGTATCTATCAGAGAATACTATAATAAGAGAAGTAGTGCAGTCGAGATTTGACATGGCACTCCCTCTAGAAGCATACATTGATAATTATGATGAATATTCAGGTGCAGGAAATATATTATCCAAATTTGGTGTGCAATCTCAAGATGAAGTTAGATTGATTATCTCAAGAGAAAGATTTGAAAACTATATTACCCCACTAATACAAGATCAATCAAATATAAAACTATCAACTAGACCCAAGGGTGGTGATCTTATTTGGTTTCCTCTTGATGATAGAATTTATGAAATTAAAGATGTAGAGTATGCTAAACCATATTATCAATTACAGAATCTATATGTATATGAACTATATTGTGAACTGTTTAGACTTGAGGATGAAGTTATATCTACTGGTATTGAGGAAATAGATAATAATCTCATTGGAGAGAATTATGATGGTCTAACTGATGATGGTATTAATACCATTCAGGGACCAACTCAAACTCTTACTCTTGTTGGCGCTGCTTCTACTGCAACCGCAACAGCAGCGATATTTGATGGTGGTGTAAGATTCTTTACTGTTACGAACAGAGGTGGTGGTTACAGTAGTATACCTACCGTTGGCGTTTCATCTGCACCTGCGGGAGGAATAACTGCTGTGGGTGTGGCGACCATGATTGGCGGAATAAATGTTTGCAACTTTAATGTCAATCCAGGAGATCAATCTGTTCAGGCAGTAAATGTCGTTAAGTCTGGCGCAGGATACACTGTAGCGCCTTCTGTGACCTTTAGCGGGGGTGGAAAGGGTGGAGTAGGTGCAGCTGCCACAACAACCATAGGTGACGGTGTAGTTGGTATTATAACGGTGACCTCTGGTGGTGGCGGTTACGTAGAAAATCCATCAATTACATTTACAGGCGTATCTACTGTATCTGCGGCGGCAACAGCGATTGTAAGTGCTGCTGGAACTATATCAGCAATTCATATTACTAATGCTGGTCTTGGTTACACAGTTGCTCCCACCATTACGATTGGTTCTGCTGCTGCAGGTGGGTCTGGAACGTTTACATTTAACGAAATAGTCACTGGATCTGTAAGCGGAACTACAGGAAGAGTTAGAACTTGGAACTCCACAACAAATAATCTTGAACTAGGAACTGTAAACGGAGAGTTCTTGATTGGGGAAAATATTGTTGGTTCTACATCCGGTGCTTCATATGAACTTAGAGTAATTGATGTTCAACCTGTTGATGATGGATTTGCAGATAATATTAACATCGAAACAGAGGCAGATTCAATCTTAGACTTCTCAGAACAGAATCCATTTGGTATTCCCTAAATAAAAACACACAATTGTGTAAGGATTTGTAGGACTAAACTATGTTTGAGTATTTTTACAACGAAATTTTGAGGAGGACTATTGTATCGTTTGGTACACTTTTCAATAATATCACTATCAAAAAAAGTGATGGTGATGATAATGTATTCAGTGTTATAAAAGTCCCCCTGGCATATGGTCCTACACAAAAATTTCTTGCAAGACTTGAACAGTCTCCTGACCTGAACAAACCCTTCGCAATCACTTTGCCAAGGATGTCTTTTGAGTTCACTGGTCTTACATATGATCCCTCTAGAAAAGTAACGACAACTCAGACTTTCACTGTCAAAGACCCTGATAGTGCGACGGACGTAAAAAAATCATTCATGCCTGTTCCCTACAACATGGCATTTGAGTTAAGCATCATGTCTAAATTAAATGATGATGCTCTTCAAATTGTAGAACAAATCCTTCCATTTTTCCAACCAGCATATAATGTTACAGTAGAGTTAGTTGAGTCAATTCAAGAAAAAAGAGATATTCCCGTAGTGTTAGAAAATATCACTATGTCCGATGAATATGAGGGTGATTTTACTTCTAGAAGAGTTCTACTTTACACCTTAAGATTTACTGCAAAAACATATCTGTTTGGTCCTGCCACGAAGGTCACAAAAGATATCATCAAAAAAGCAACTGTCAGTTATCTTACCGGTTCAGATCCATCCGGTGCAATCAGAGAGTATTCATATTCAGCAACCCCAAGAGCAATCAAAAATTATACTGGAGATGTTGCAACCACACTCTCAGATGATATTACGGCAAAAGTTACAAATATCGAAGTGGCAGATGCTAGTAGCCTAACTGCAGATTCATATATTGCTATTGGAGAGGAAGAACTCTATATCAAGTCTATCACCGGAAATAAACTGGTTGTAAGACGTGGAGAGGATAAGACAACAGCAACAGCACATGTTAGAGGTGCAGAGGTTGGAAAGATAACTGCTGCTGATAACGCTCTCATCCAAGATGGTGATGACTTTGGATTTGATGGGTCCTTCTGATGACTATGACAAAGAACTTCAATGATCTCAACGAGACCTTTAATACCTCGGATGACATCGTACAACCAGAAGTAATTGAACGCAGAATTGAAAAAGTAAAAGAGGGTGTAGATGATATTAAAAAAGATTATGAATACACCAGAGGCAATCTGTACTCAATTATCGAAAAGGGTCAAGAAGCATTAAACGGAGTTCTTGAACTTGCCCAAGAGAGTGAAATGCCAAGAGCATATGAGGTTGCAGGTCAGTTAATAAAAAATGTAGCTGATGCAACAGATAAGTTACTTGATCTTCAGAAAAAATTAAAAGACGTAGAAGCAGAGGAAAAGACCAAAGGACCATCAACTGTAAATAATGCTTTATTTGTTGGGTCTACAGCGGACCTAGCAAAAATGTTAAAAGATGGACTTAAAGAGGATCCTAAATAAAGTGAAGGGAGAGAAATCCCGAAGTATTAATTACTAATAAAATGTCAAAGGACTTACCCTCATATGAGGACTTTGATGGAGATAAAAATCTACCATCAGTTGAACAGTATATTACAGAAGAGAACGCAGAGTAACGCCCT
>Ga0098043_1000356_pt1 | contig 15842 bp, 28 predicted proteins | sample 9B_taG_FD_92581 | JGI IMG/M metagenome (GOLD analysis project Ga0098043, IMG submission 92581) | Marine viral communities from the Subarctic Pacific Ocean - 9B_ETSP_OMZ_AT15188_CsCl metaG | ecosystem: Environmental > Aquatic > Marine > Oceanic | place: Subarctic Pacific Ocean | collected 2015-01-10 | reverse complement strand
TTTGAAGAAGATGAGCAGCTTGAGATTGATTGTGAGGTTATCATGGGTGCAGAGCGTGAAGCGCAGTGCGACCCAGAATTGATGCGCTCACTACTCACCACCAAGAAGGAGAGTGAGGAAGAGTGAAAACATACATAATAAAAAAGAAGATGACATTAAGATTTATCGTTGAGGCTGATAATGAAGCAGAGGCTATGGCTAAAGCAAGTGATAACTCAACTGCAACAGACTGTTTTCTTCACGATTATTGGTTAAATGTGGAAGGTGAAGAATGATGCCAGAGTTAAAGATCAGGATTGAGACAGAAGAATACATCTATGAAGAATATGTGGAGGCTTGAAGTATGGAACACTTGAGAGGATTTGAGATAAATGCTTTATCTGTAACCAACACAAAGGGTCGCAGAGTAAAGATATTTGACACCAGGCACGAAGTAAGACATATCATATCGTGGGATTATACTTACGACACTTCAAAAGATATAGCTCTAAATTATCTTAGAAGTAGGGGTATTGAATGCGTAGCATACACAGTCAATGAAAAGAATTACACATATACAATTCTAACAAACGACTTCGCAACTCCACTAAAGGAGGCTTCACAATGAATCCCGTTCTATGGATCGTGATGTGGGTTGTCGTTATGCTTGTCTTACCAGCTTTCATGGCGTGGCTAATGGGGGTGCTTGAATGAATCCTGATCCATTATACTTTACACCAGGCGAATTTTTCAAAGGTATTCGCTTGCTATACAACGACATGGACTTCAATATGTTCAAGCGTGAGCTATTTCCAGAAGCACACTTCACCGATGAATACGTTATGAAGTGGTACAAAGCCTTTGGCGAAGCTCCTTTCCATCTGTGGTGCTCAATAGACAGCGACAAGCGGGAAAAGCTTGAGTTTCTTGTCTATGAATGCGCTAAGAAGGAAGCACAAAGAGAGGGGGGAGTAGCATGAAACCTGGAGAATTATTAGTGGCACAGTGGCTTAGATCGCATGGACTTCAACAGGCAGACATAGCAAGGATTCTCGGACACAAGACTCATCAAAACATTGGCTACCACATGAGAAAGCTGCGTAGTGCATTCATTGATAAGCGAGCAGAGGAAGCCATGTCTGGAGGCGGGATCGTTTCTCTCTTGGTCGGGTATGTTTCCGATCCCCCTCCGCCTTCCGAATTGACGAAGGCTGGAGAACAAGATCATAACTGCCCTCACTTCTGCGAGATGGCGGCTTACGCTCAATTAGAGGACTTACCAAAGCACAGAAAAATTGCTGTGCTACTGAACCTTCTGGCGGAGGTGGAAAAGGAATGAGAGTCGTAAAATTCGGTGAACATTTCCAGGCATGGACTGAAGCTGATATAGGGACAGAGATTATTCTTCAATACGGATTCGGAACTAGAATCAAATCTAAGATCGTAGCCGTTCCTAATCTAATCACACTAAATCATCTCAAAGATGGTAGGGTAATAGGTCAATCCGTTGTCGGTAATGGTGAGTTAATCATCGGTCCAGAGGCAGAGATAGGGCAGATTCTCGCACAGTTAGAATACGCTCTCCCAAAGATTGAAACCCAGAAGATGCTCGCTGATAAACAACAGGAGGATTTGACATGAGCAAGGCACCAGACTATGATACGCCTTCGGCAGTAATGACCGACGATGATATTATTGACAATGTGATAGCGATAACAAAACAGATAGCGTTTGAAGCTTCTCGTCAAGAGCTTGTCAAATTCCAGAAGGTTCTTCGTGAAGGGGGCTTCTTGTATGATTGAGGTTGATGATTGGATTCATGTTCAGCCGAAAGACTTGTCATGCGATCACATCAACCCGACGCAGCTTAACAAGTACAAGAACAGGGTGCAAGAGCCACACTTCATACTAAAAGCTGGTTCTAAAGATGTCATGGTTAATGGTCGTAAGATATTCTGGTCATTACTTGACTCACTATTCCCTCACGATAAACTGCCTCGTACTCCTGTGAATGCAGATTTACAATATGACCCTAACGACTTCGTTCAATACCTCAATGGATTCTTTCAAGAATCAACAACGCCATACATTTCAATCATGCTTGGCGAAATTTATGATCCTAAATCAACAGTGGAGGCTTCTTATTCCGAACCAGGTGCAGTCATTATCACCGCCAACTCTGGACTCAAAGCTCCAGACTGCGTAGCAATTGCTGACCGATACAACGGCTTAGTTATCTCTGGAACATGGCGAGACAGCAAAGGTAATCACGAAGTCCCTTGCGTACTCATCAATGGTTGTGTGCATATACATGACTTAGGAGATCAACTTATTGTTGGTGCAGTATTCAAGAATGAACATGGCGACAACGTGCGACCCCTTCCTCTTGATGCAGTTAGAAAAGCTGTTGGCTGGCCGTCTGCATTGGCTTCAATTATTGAGAAGCACATACAGGCTACCGAAGCTGCGGAAGGTCGCACCTATCCCCCTTCAAACGGTTGGAAACCGACATTGACAAGCTCGCAGACTATGGCAAAAGAATTTGAATTGTTTATGCGAGGGCATCAAGATTAATTGTTTCTAATTCTTTCAGCATTTACTGAAAGAAAAAAACAGGTGGACTGCGTTATGGATCAGCGAATTGTTTTATTTCCTCATAAGGGTATTAAGGCCTGGCTCTATTCCTTTCTTCCCTTATCTATCTTAGAAGGTATAATGGTACACACTTATAGACGAAATAAAATAATTCATCAAAAACAAGCTACTGAACCTCAATTTATTCTTTCTGGGATTACAGAATTAACAAAAAGAATAAATCGTATTGCTTCCATACTTGAAGCATACCTCCATAGACGGGTGCGATATATCAATACTCACAAATGTAAGGGTAATTGTAAGAATGCTTATCAAGTGGTTGGAGCTCCGATGAACGGAGGCAACCGACCATGAACATAATCAACGCTGTAACAGAATTTGCACTTGACAATCATTATGTTGATGTTGAGGATAAGATACCTATTTTCATCTGTTCCATAGGCGCACATCTATTCAACACTGCAAACAAATGTGCAAGATGCGACTTCGACCCTGCCGATCCAGAGGCTCACTTTACGATTGACTTATGCCCCTTGAGACATAACCGACCTCCATTCTTCACGCCTATGTCTCACTTACCAGACACCCGTATTCACATTCTAATGGAAGGTGAGAAAGGCTCTGGTAAGAATGCTCTCATTGATTTATTCATAGCAGAAGGAACAGGACTTCTTTATTCTTCGCAAGCTCATGCTGGAATCGGTTTGAATACTTTGATGGGGCCAGCCTCTATCACAGAGGCAGGTATGTTTGGTTCAGTCGATGAAGATGGCGTTATCGTTGGTCGACCATTAGCAAGAGAAATGTGTGGAGGAATACTCGCCTTTGAAGAAATTAGCAGTTTATGGATCAGCAACAAGAAAGATCATTCAACCGATATGGTGAACGGTTTGCTTACCACCACTGACTCTGGGCGATTCCGTAAAGTCATGCGTAATGGTTGGGTATCTTACAATACTCGTTATACAATATGGGGAGGAACACAACCTGCCCGTCTGGAGCTGGAGTCTGGACTTGACCGACGATTCTTCATTATTCAAATCGGTATGAGTAAGGAAAAAGAATTAGCATACAAGAAGGCTCAATCGGCCCAGGCAAGAATGAAGTCCGATGAACGAGCGTCTTTGGCAAGTCAAGCAATATCAATTAAGGAATGGTTCTTGAAAAGACAAAGAGAAGTTATGGAGAAGCCGATCACAGGCGTAGTGTTTGATGATGAGTTAGACGATTGGATTCAGCAACCCGCAGTTAGAAACTTTGAGTCGGATTTGTTTAGGCGTTTGGCTATCGGATATGCTATGATGCAGAGACAATGGCATGGCGGTATTCTTCATGTAGCCTGGTCGGAAAAGCTTGAACAGCTTTTGAATGACTCGCTACGCATGAGACGTAATGTGATGGACGCGAACCTTCGCCTCATCAAAGATACTTATTGGGGTCAAGACCTTAGCAAGAGCAACCTGCTCAAAGAGATTTCACGCATGATAACCAATGGCGACTATCAAGCTGCAAAGCGTTGGGTTGATGAGAACCTTGATCCTCAAGATTGGTATATGGAATACAAACCAGAAAAGACAGGTCGTGGCCGTAAAGGTATCATCTGTCGTATCGGTGCATTCAAGATGGGCGAAGAACGCCAGCCTTTAGCATGGGGAGGTGCAGACAATGACTGATGAAGATTGGATGAAAGGAATGAATGAAGATGAGTATGCTGAATGGCAGAAGCAGTGGCAAGGTAGCGACTGCCCGTTCTGTGGAAGGTTCACGAAATATATCGATTGTCCCGACGAGGCACCAGACTTCTGTTGTAAAGAATGTTTTGAGAAGGGGGCGTTTGATGGGGATTGACTTTAGTTTATACGGTAAGATCGTGGTTCACCCAGAAGTAAGCGAGTTAGGTCTTACGATACAATTCTTCCCTCATACCAGGCCAAACTTAGGTTCTATGGTAAGGCTACTTGACGACTACCTAAATGAAAGAAATATAGATCGTAGCATACTAATACAGTCCAGCAAGAAGTTTCCGACTCCTTGCGTGATATTGCATGGGGTGTTTGAACAATGAATGATTGTCCTTTCTGTGAGCTAGAATTAAGACTTAGACGTAGCCTTGAGATAAGATTACATCGTGGCGAAATAACCCATACTTATGTTGAGACAAAGCAGGGTTGGCCTGTCGGCACAGTAGCCGAACACATGGATTTACATTTAGATTACACACCAGAAGAAGCTTCGCACATAGAGTCTCTTCGCACCGAATCAATTGATACTCTCAATACCGCAGAGTCGTTGCTTCAGCGCATGATGGGTTGGCTTGATGAGCTTGAAGATCAGAAAGATATGGAAGGTATCTCAACCGAATGGGTACAGAATGCGACTCGCCTGGTAAGCGAATGCAACAAATCCCTAAAGCTGGTTGGCACACTAAAGAAAGAGATAGGAACAGACTCACAGTTATTCCTTCAAGATCAGCGAGAAGCAGCTATGGCTCGTATTCTTGTTAATGTGTTAGGCACACACCCGCATTTGCTGAATCAAATCGAGCTCCAGATGGCTACGCTCAAGACACCAACACATATCATAGAAATGGAGGACTGAACATGACAAACAAAGATATTATTCCCGAAGGATGCTTCTTGAGCAGACACAATAACCAACACATCGAAGAATATCATTCGGTGGGTGCAATAAGAATATGTCCTTCGTGCGGAACGGCCAACGATTACCAATGGGTCGCAATACCATGCGGGAGAGGCGATAGCACACCAGAAGAAATACAATGCTTGGTCTGTGGCACTATGTCGCAAGAAGATAATTGGATGGTGTAAGTATGAAAGCATGGCGTAGTGGATCAGCGAGAGTCTTAGGCAACCGACCTATCAAACAATCCGAGTTCCCTCGTCTTATCAAAGCCATGAAAGAAGATGGCTTGCACTGTGTTATCACAGCAGACGGCTTACATTGGACTCATGGGGCTTACACAATCCAGGCTAAAATTATCCGTGAAGTTTGGAATTTGTCGGCACATCAATATAACAGACTACGAAACTACATCTATGTCCACGACTGCTGGAGGGGGAGACAAGATGCCTAAAAGAGCAATTAACAATCGTCAAATCAAGACGACTAATGAAATCAAAAAGTATCTTCTTGAGCATGAAGAAGCCTCAACCCCTGCAATCCACGAATACCTAAATGATAGAAGCAGATGTTCATTGAGGAATGGTTGCACCATCAATCGTTTAGTGAACCTGCTTGGCAAGATGCCAGAATTTGAGCACTGTGGTTATGTTTATCTCAAAGACAAATACTACGATGTTAAAGTATGGAGGCTTGCTGAATGGGTATAGTGATTCTTGCTGGTGATGATAAGGAGTTCCGAGTCGGGGATTACATTGTTATGCACCGTGAAATGACTTGTCTCCCCACTGCGCCAGGCACTACTTACATTCTGCATATTCGCAAATTTACAGAAGATCAGATAATGGAATGGGCGGAGATTGTAGCCTATCGTCTTGTGATAGTGCTTGACAAGAAGCCGAAGCTCACCAAGAAGTCGGAGGACTTCGTAGTAGTACATGAGTCATTGAAAGCTAAACCAGATTCAATCGGTCCAGCGATAGGTGCGTTGATGAGATGGCGAGATCGTAAAGCTGCATCAAAGTTAATCAAACAATTACCTATACCTGTTGCTCTTGCAGTGTGGCGAAACGCACACCCAGACGACATAGATACTGCGCGAAGATTATCCCAAGTGTCATTCGTATTACCAGACGAATACGCTCATGCTGTATTCACCTGGTCAATCAATCCCAACAAACCGAGTCGGAGACTCAAGCCAAAGAAAGATGACTACGAAGTGCCTCATGGCTTCCGAGAGTCCGATGTATATACAGAGGATTTGATTCGCCTTGCACCAGACGTAGCAAATAAGATTCGCACTATTGACAAAGAGGCTTTGCCAAAGGGTGTAAGGAAAACAAAACAGGCGGTGTTAGATTGGTTGTAATAAATATGAATTATGTGAATGTGATTATGTTCTTTGCCGTAGCTTCAGTCGGCAATTTTGGATTGTTCTTACTGTGGGCTTGCGTCTGGATTCCTATTGCAGCTTCAATCAAACTTGAGTTTGAGATTGCTAATGTAGGTCGTTATCTTACTCAAGGTAAGGTGCAAGAGATTCAGCTTGAGCATGGAGGATCAATTTCAGTAAAGAATGTTGATTCTGGCTCATCGGACTTAACCGTTGGAATGAGCATGGGAGAGTCTTAAATAGACCGAAGCTTGATTTACCGTTTATGATAGGCACTATTGAATGGGGTCTAACAATACCAGAATACGCGGTGTTGCTTTAGATTTGCTTTTTCATCAAGGACCGATGACCGTTGATGCTCTGCGTGATGCTCTCCAATCGGCAGGGGGAATACGAGTCGTGCCTTCACAACAGAGGATAACAGCTCTGCTATCCCGCACTTTACAGGTTGAGGTTGTTGGTTCAACAAAGGTGCAAACTCACAACGGTTGGGAACACCAAACGCTTTACGATCTCAACCGCCAGGTAATTCATTCGCTTGACGATGTGGAGCTAACGACTCCTTACTCTCACCTCCCGCCAGCTTTGAAAGATCAGACTTGCAGATGTGATGAATGCAAGCTCATTCGTCTTATGCCAGATGGTGAAGATACTTGCCTATTTTGTCAGCGATTATAAGAATCATTATAAGGGTGCTCGCATACGGCATAATATGGCTGTGGAATGGGTCGGCAAGTGTCATAACTGCGATAAGTGGAGATTGATGCACGATACATACAAGGCTGCTACTGAACGAGATGAGCAAGGAAAACCCTGCAAGTTTGTGTTGAAGTGTAGCCTTTGTTCTAATCCCATCCAGAAGAAGTGTTGTGCAGACGGATGCCCTCATTGTGGAGGCACAGGTATGCACCCTATTCCACAGCCACCACTTACTCACGCTGAAAGAGCAGAGATTCTTATTGAGATACAAGAACAAGAAGCTGCAAACTATGAGCTAGAACAAATGACAATACTATACGGGAAGGATTACAGATGAGCGCAGAGACACCAGAGATAGGATTCAAAGAACAGATACCGATTGATAACTTACCATATTGGCTTGCCAATCTAAGACATGATCGTAATTCGGATTTAGAGATACATAAGTCCACATATCAAACTCGTAGTGGCATGGAGATTTACAAACTCAAGACTAAGTTTGTTGTTGTAACACGTTATGCGCCTGTCAAACTCATAGCATACATCGTTGAGGTATGTGATGAAGTTAGAGCTAAGGAACATGAGCGTTATGATCTCCATGCTGAATACAATTGGGAGAGAGAACAGGATATGCTTGCCGATGCAAGAGAGCAAGAGTATGCAGACAGAGAACCAGAGGACTTTGATAGCGGTTGGTATTGATATGAAAGAGATATGGTGGGAGAAGCACAGACCTAAGAAGCTTGATGAGTTTGTAGGTCAAGAGCATATCGTTGAAGAAATACGAATGATCCTTGAAGGAGGAGCTCCCATGCAACACTTCTTGTTTAGTAGTGTTGAACCAGGCACAGGCAAGACAACGCTCGCATACATAATAGCAGAAATGTTTGGTTGGCAAATGCACAAGTTTAACGCTTCTTCTAAGAAAACCAGAGGCATTGAATTTATTGAAGAGTATATTATTCCTATGTCAAGGATCGGTCAATATGAGACTATCTTTTTCCTTGACGAAGCTGATAGGCTTACGCCACAGGCTCAAGATGCTTTGAAGGGAGTTATTGAAGATGCTCAAGGCTACTTCATTTTGACCTGTAATGATATTAGCAAGGTAAGCACCTGGCTTCAATCACGGTGCCAGGTAAGAACCTTTGAGCCTATTCCTCTTGAACAGGTTGAGAAAAGACTTGCTAAGGTAGCTGCGTATGAGGGTGTTGAGGTTGATGCTCATGCTATCAAGGTGATAGCACAGAAGCATAAGGGCGACCTCCGAAACTCCATAGGTGCGTTGCAGAAAGCAGCATACCTTGATGCTAAGATGCTTCGCAAATTTATAGCAGAGCTTGAGTCGTCTGGTTTTGATGCTGATGTAGTCATTCGTCTTTGTATGAATGAGAAGGTGATCCAACAAGGAGTCCAGGCTTTGATTGAGAACAGACCTTCGCTAACAAGAGAGCGCATTCGTGAAGTATTCTTGTATGCTATGGACTCACCAGCAGGGCAGAAGGCTAAGGTGAGAGTCCTTGATGCAGCTATTGTGAGCGAAAGAGACATACTCAATGGTGTTGATCCATTGATTGTTGCTCACAATTTTTGCAGGTTGTTATCGGAATGAAATTTTATCTCGGAGTACATGAAGCTCCTTTCATTGAGCAGACTACTGTTCCTTGTTTCGTGAGCTACAAACGACTCATCAAGAATCCAACAATGACAAGAGAGCCTATATGCGAATGGTCGCTTGACTCTGGAGGCTTTAGCGAGATCGCAAAGCATGGCGAATGGACTATCACAGCAGAGGAATACATAGCAGACGTAGGGAAGTATATCGATTGGGGAGGTTTAGAATGGGCTGCACCTCAAGACTATATGTGCGAACCTCACATGATTAGGAAAACGGGACTTAGTGTAGCAGAGCATCAGCAGAGGACTGTTGATAATTTTATTCTGCTTCGTGATGAAGCACCAGATTTACCTTTCATACCTGTCCTTCAAGGCTGGAACATGGTCGACTACAAGAATTGTCTGGAGCTTTACACTGAAGCGGGAATAGATTTAGCTAAAGAGAATACAGTCGGTGTCGGATCAGTATGTCGCAGACAACACACCGATGAAATATACGCCATAATGTCGCAGCTTTACGAAAGCGGATTGCATAATCTTCATGGCTTCGGTGTCAAGATCAGCGGTTTGAAGAAATACGGACACCTTCTAAAGTCAAGCGACTCTATGGCCTGGTCGTATGCTGCCCGTATGGGTGTTGGTGATCGCTGTGATTGGTGCAAAGCTAATCCAGGCCGAAGGAAATCATGCTCAAATTGCCTTGCTTATGCTCTCAAGTGGAGGGAAAAGGTAGTAAGTCAGCAGTTTGGATTACAGGATAGGAGAGTCTGGTTATGATTGAAGGCGAAGAGGATTATTGGGAAGCGACAGACGGAACGAGATACAAAGTCGGTGAGACTGTCCCTGTGATTCGCATAAATGGTATTGTCTTGTTCAATGAAAAGATAGTCAAAGGCTATTGTGATTTGTGCGATTGGGCTATCATAGCACCAGCTTGTTTAGTCCAGGCGTATTCAAGCTCTCACGTTGAATCTCACTTGCTGGAAGAACTAGCAGAAGAGTTTAGACACCCAGACTTCAAAGAATAAGTCGTATTTACAAGAAGCATTATAAGGGGGTTCTCTCTCGGAGGGAATACACAGGAACGGGATAACAAATGTCGGAACTCAAAGAAACAGTAGCAAAGAATGTCGGTGTCAGTCTTGACACATTGAATACAAGGATCGCAGAGGTTCTGGAAGAGAATAAGAGCGCATGGACTAATGCGGGTAAATCCGAAGAGGATTGCACAGTATTAGCTATTCGCGTAGCAGGTCGCCAATTGAAAGCGGAAGCTGCTAAACTTTCCAGAAGCGGTGCAGAAGTCCTTACAGGTATGTTCGTTTCATCTCCACGATACAAGGACTTCGCTAAGTCTGGTTATGCAAAGATGAAGAATACACTTGAGGCACTTGATGAAGATCAGAGATTGAACCTTGTTGCTCAAGGTCGTATCACTATCATTCAAGATAACCTTGATGGTACATACACACACCACATCAACCCATCATTCAAACTATCAGCACTTGAAGAAGAGACAAATGAAGTAGTGCTACATAGCCTTCCTAAGTTTGTGCAGGAGCTCGACGCTTCAACATGGTTCCAGATTATTGAGAACAATACAATGCCAACATTCCAAAGTGGCGATCCAAACCCACGATACGGCAGAGCAAGAAAGCTGTCCGAGCCTGTTCGTGAATGCCTATTCTTAGGTAAGCGTGGATCGGCAGATGTTGAGCTAATCACAGTCAAGTTTGAAGGCGACCTTGCTCTTGAGAACCAACCAACATTCACACCAGGCAGACTACCTGTTCGCATGGGTCGTAATGGCGTAGGCTACGCAAAGCCTGGTGTAACTAAGTTTGTTGTTGATGATTCAATAGCGACACAGTTTGCAGCACCACCATTTGCATTGGCTAACGGTGAACCGTCTGGACTAATTCTTGATTTGGTTGAAGGGGCATGGCCTAATGGCGACTTCTTGCCTTCCTTTGACTTACTACCAGAACACATCAACAAGTGGGCTGAAACAGATCAGAAGTGGGACAGGCTATGTGCCGTTCACGGTGAAGTAGTCCACATTGACCCAAGAGAGAAGGGTGGCTACATCATTACAGTCGGCGATCTTGACATTACTTCCACTGCACCATCTGTTGATGTGTATGTCCCTGCTGAACATGAATACCGCATGGACTTTGGCGTTGGATCAGAGATTGTCATTGTTGGTCGTGCATGGATGAGCCGTGATGATGAAGCAAGACTTGACTCAACCGCTTGGTGGGTCTGTGATTCAATCGCTGCATCTATCTCTGCACCTGCCGAAGAAGCTCCAGAAGAAGCTAACACAGGTTGGGATGCTTGATGGCGGCGTGGGGAGGCGACGGAGGCAAGGCAGCCTCCGCAGGTCAAAAGAAGGTTGATGCAACCGCAGAACCACCTAACAGATACGGTGTGGAATACTATGCAAAGCTTTTCAACAAGCGAGCAGCAGCAGTAGCGCAACAACGTATGTTCCTTGTCGGCAAGGAGAACACTGTCAAGACAGGTATGGCTCTTTATCTGGCACGAAACGAAGAAGAAATCAAAGCTGGTAAGAAAGTTATCGTCTATGACATTGACAATTCAGCAAGTGAAACTGTCAATCATACATACCCAGAAGATCAGAACATACAGATTCTTCCTATACTTGACGACACAGACGACTCACTATTCAATGAAGATATGTCGGTTAATTACAACGCCTTGATTGACAAGGTGGTTATGTTCGTCAATCTAACTGCTCAAGAGCTAAAGGAAAACCCAGACGACTACGCAGCTATCATCTTTGACGGTGGTTCAACATTTATGAAATGGTGCGAATTTGCTATGACAGAATCTCTGCTACGCAAGGGCGTTATCAAAGAAGAAGGTGATGGATTCAACCAGAAGGAATGGCGTGAGCGAAACCGTCTGTTCAAAGATGTTATCACCAGGCTTCACGCATTACCAATCAACAAGGTATATTTCACCTTCCATCTCAAAGATAACAAGCAATATGCTGATCTCGGCAACGGACAGAAAGGCTTGATGAAGATCGGTGAAAAGCCCGATTGGGTTGATGGTACACAACGCCTGGCAAGCCAACAGCTATTCATGGGTCGTTACCAGAAGAAGGGCGATTCAAGCGCAGGTGTCTATGCAGACAAGACTTTGGCTGACGATGAATGGGTTGTCAAGGCTCGTATTGAAGAAATCAAAGGTAAGTGTATGGAGCTTGTCGGACAAGAGCGAGTAATCCTCCGAGTCAAAGACGGCAAGGTTGATTTCGCAGGTATTGAAGAATTGCGTTGGTGATCTAATGACTGATGAAACACCGACCAATGAGGAGCTCCTCACTAAGATAGAGATACTTGAGCAAGAGCTAGACGAAATGGCTGGCAAGGTTGAGAGGCTAAACAAACTTGAGAAGGCTTGCTATGATCTTGCACAGAAGCTTGCTAAAGAGCGTGGTGAAGCTCTCGCTGATTGGTGGTGGGTTCATTGACGATCCAAGCAAAGCGTTATCGCTACGCAAGCATGACAAAGAACGGTAAAATCCACAGGGTCGAACACCTGTCTGGAGAACATCATATCGTTCTATGCAGAGGGTTTGCTCCATTCCATGAGAGCAAGCTCCACTTTACAGATTCCAAGCCAGATTGTAAGGCTTGTGCAAAATTAAGAACAAGGTGAGACTATGACAAAGAACGTATCGAATACAGGATTACAGAGACTATTAGAAATGACAAAGAGACAACAAGTAGTGGCTGGTAAGCCACAAGCACAAGTCGTTGCTTGCATACTTGAGTTCAAAGATGAGAGATGCACCACGACTTCTTTAGTTCGTGATGGCAAGACCTCACTATCTCACTTTAGCATACCAGGCACTTATGACGATCCAGGACATATTGCTATCCCAGACATTGACCGACTACTTGGGGTTCTCAAGTATCATGGCAAAGACTTGACCCTATCAGCAGAGAACGGTAAGCTCCGCATCAAGTCTGGTAATAAGCAGACAACAACCATAGCGGATCATCAAGGACTGGCATTCCCACATTCAACAGAAACTATCGGTGAATGGCATAACAAGAGCATCGGACTTGCTGGACAGATTGACCAGAATGGCGCATACAAGCTGCGTGATGGATCAGAGCGCAAAGCATTCATGTCTTGGGCTATCAACGCTACTGAATTGTTTGAGGCTTTCCGTTGCGACAATATGAACGGACAAAGACTCAATCGCTACAAGATTTCGTATGTCGGTGCAGACACACAAATAATCGTATCAACAGGAGACGAATTGAAAGGTCTTACTGAAACAGCTTTTGAAGTAGCTCACGCTGATGGCGTGGAGGATTGGGAAGCTACTTTTGAAGGTGGGCTTGAGAATGTGTTGAAGCACCTTGACGGAGAAATTAGACTGCATTTCATTGACTTCCGACCAGAAGGACAAGGCATTCGCCTAATCCTTGATGCTTGGGGAGACGGTTATGTATTCCAGGCTTCTATCCTCATGTGAGCGAGATGCCTCAACGAGCATTTACAGATAGACCTGGTGATCAGTGTGATATGTGCGGTAAGCGTGTAGCTCTGCTGTTCCATCAAGAAGGAACAGGTCGTATGATCTGCTTAGAATGTGAAAAGAAAGATTCTGGACATAGCAAAAGAAAGGTTATGAGATAGCGCGTATCATTATAAGTATCTTTACATTGGGGATTATCATGCGAGTATCATGTCCGAAGTGTGGGACTCATGTACCCTTTGACAAACAGTTAGAAATCCCAATGAGCGAATCGAGAGTAGTTCAGTCTTGTCCTACTTGCCAGGCAGATGTATTCCTTTTAGCTAAATATGGATTACAACCGACTGAAGCATTGTATCAAGATGCTGAATGGTTATTCGCAGCTTACGTCTCAAATGGTCGCACATTAGCTGACATAGCCAAACAATGTGGAGTTAGCTCCATGACAATTCAGTATTGGCTTCGCAGACACAACATACAAGCCCGATCCAGAGGCAGAAAAGCAGACTGACAAATACCCTTATAATGCGGTTTGGGGTGGGCTATGTATGCTTGCCGACCAATTGAGAGGGAGAACAGTAGGGCTTCGTTATCGCAACCCACAGACTAACAAGAGAATTATTGAAAAGGTAAAAGATGTAATACCTTATTGTTTCATCACCGTTGAAGATTCTAAGCGTGTACCTAAGCAGTGGATCAACGCAGAACCAGGCTACGAAGGTGTGTATGGTGAACAGATTGTCAAGATTACCTTTGGCGATCCATACGACATGAGGCAGTTTATCAAAGACAACCGCATCAAAACATGGGAAGGCAACATACCACACCCTAACAGAGTCCTTGCAGATCGCAGACAACCTATCCCTCAATACAAGTGGCGTAAGGTGTATCTTGATGGCGAATGGAAGATTGAGTCTGGTGAAATAACTATTCTAGCTCTCTATGATTCATACGACAAGAAGATGTATCAATGGGTTCAGCATCAAGAAATTGACCCTGCATTTCACAGTCGTATAGAATGCAAGGCACACCCAGAAGGTAAGACTCATGTTGATTACTACCCGCAGCTACAAGCATTCGCTAACGAACATGACTTACTCAAGGCATTCGCTCAACATTTGCGAAGGCTTGATCCAGACATGATAATTGGTTGGGCTTTACAATGGGCTGACATCAAACAAATAGCCTCACGAATGAAAGCCTGTGGCTTAAATCCAGGCGACCTGTCTCCTTACAAGAAGCACCGCTATGAGTATATGGATTGGGATCAGCCTATACCTGGTGTCGCTTGTCTTGATTTAATGACAGCTTTTGAAAAGTTATGGGTTCTAAAGAACGGACAAATGGCCTCAAAGAAGCTTGACGACGTAGCATGGGAGGCATTAGAAGAACGGAAGGTCGAGCTCCCAGACGGCCACGATACTTACTATACCGACATAGGCACATACCTTGACTACAACCTCCGAGATGTTGAGCTGATGCCTCGCCTTGATTCCTTACTTAACGTAAGTGAACACTTCATATCGTTATCTCATGCTTGCCAAATACGCTTCCGTGATACTCCCCATGTAACTAAATTGGCTACAAGCCTATTTCTTCAAGATGAGGAATTAGAAGAACGCATACCGAGCAAGCCACAGTTTGCTAAGGTCGACTATCCAGGTGCAGATATTCAAGAGCCTGTGCCTGGTATTTATCACAGCATAGGTATCATGGATATTAAAGCGATGTACCATAGCAACGCAGCTAAGTACAACATATCATGGGATAGTCTAAACCCAAACGGTGTGGACTGTGGCAACGGCTCACGATTCTTACAAGGCAAGAAGGGCTTGCTTGTTCGCACGATGGATAAGCTGACAAACAAACGAAACGAATACAAGGCTATGATGAAGTCCGATCCAGATAACAAGTCCACATGGGATGCTATGCAACACGCTATGAAGTCGTTAGTCGCAAGCCTATACGGTATATGTGGGGATTCAAAGTATGGTATGTATCACCCAGAGATAGCTGCAGCTATCACTTACACATCAAGACAGACCTTGTTTGAGCTACGGGATATATGCGAGGAATACGGCCATACTTGCCGATACGGACATACTGATTCGGTATTCGTGGATATTGCATCACCAGAAGAAGGTGAGGAGCTTATCGTGAAGATCAACGAGCGTATGCACCCCATAGAGACTGAATTTGAAAAGTGGTGTAGTGCATTCTTCATCAAGGCTAAGAATCGTTATGCTTGCAGAGTATCATGGACTGATGGCTCTTATCACGATGCACAGACTTACCTCAAAGGCCTGGAGCTGATTCAATCTCGTATGCCGACTGTGATGAAGAACGCTATGAAAATGACGCTTGATGGTATGCTCAAGAATGTAGGACAAGAAGTAG
>Ga0098043_1000354_pt1 | contig 15869 bp, 19 predicted proteins | sample 9B_taG_FD_92581 | JGI IMG/M metagenome (GOLD analysis project Ga0098043, IMG submission 92581) | Marine viral communities from the Subarctic Pacific Ocean - 9B_ETSP_OMZ_AT15188_CsCl metaG | ecosystem: Environmental > Aquatic > Marine > Oceanic | place: Subarctic Pacific Ocean | collected 2015-01-10 | reverse complement strand
GCTGTCCCTGCATTTATTCTTAATACATCTCCTGATTCCATTATTATTTTTGACCCACTTATAATTTCTAACGAAGACCCTGCAGGTATAGGAGCATTTTTAATTAAAAATACATTATCACCACTTGCTGGAACTAAAAATACATCTACATTTGCACTAGTTCCTACTTTGTTAGAAATTAAACAACTTAATAGTACTAATGTTGCTGAACCTCCTGCAGTAACAACATTTGTTCCTGAGGCACCAGTACCAGCATTGCTGACGTTAGTTTTAGTGTCGATTTTGAAGGTATTTGCCATATTATCCTAGAGCTAGTATTAGAGCAATTTGATCAGAAAAACTGGTTTGAGTGGCTGCTATAGTACCATTTACCGTGAGGTTACCTGGAATAGTTACCGAACCATTTGAATCTATTGTAAGACGTGCAACTCCTCCAGTTACAATCGCTAAACTGTCAGCAGACGGGCTAATTAAACCTGTATTACTATCTCCTTGGAATTTAAGTGCACAATTACTAACATTTCCTGCTGCTAATGCAGAATTTTGACCATCTTGTCTTAATAACGGAAAACCTCCGCTAGTTATTGCATCATGAATAACAACTGTTTTTAAAGTAGTATCTACTGTGACTTCTCCATCAGCTCCTTTAAAACCGGAGTGTTCAGCAGTAGTACCTCTTCTGAATTGGACTTGGGTGCTCATAATTCTATCCTAAAGCGACTGCTATTGCCGTAGCAAAACTTTCCGTTGCAAAGGCAGTCGGCATATTAATTGTAACTTTGTTACCTGTTGCAGCGGTAGTAATATTAGTTCCACCTTCTATATCTAAAACTTCTGAATTTAAATCAATTGCTATTGTTCCAGAATCAGCTTCAATATCTAAATCTTCAGCAGTAATCTGAGCATTTACGTAAGCTTGAGTTGCTATTGTTCCATCGGCATCAGGAAATGTTAATGTTCTTGTATTACCACCTGTAATAGAGGCAGAACTAAAAGCTCCAATTTTTGTATTATCTGAATTATTTCTAATTCTGAATCCACTGTCATTTGTAACTACGGCAGTAGAAGTTATGGATGCTAATCCAGTAAATGTTGTGGCACTTCCTCCGAGAGCAATTCCAGTGCTACCAATAGTTAAAGAACTATTTGCAAGATTACTGTTAGCAATTGAAGATGCAGTAGTAAGAACAGTTCCTGTCTCAGCAGGAAGAGTGATAGTTACATCGGCAGTTGATGCAGGTCCTTTTAATGTTGCTGAATTTGTGCCATTATCAGTATCTTCTTTAAAAATTATGCTTCCAGCGGAACTTGAAGATCCCGTAAGAGTTGGAGAAGTAAGACTTTTATTAGTTAAGGTTTCAGTTCCTGTAGTAGAAACCAAAGTAGCATTTGAAACAGCAGTATTAAATTGAGCAAGTGTTCCAGTTAAAGTATTATTTGCAAGATTTACAGATTTATTTGTTAGAGTTTCAGATCCTGTTGTAGAAACAAGTGTCGCATCTGTAACTGCTGTATTAAATTGAGCAAGAGTTCCGGATATAGTATTAGAACCTAGAGCTAAAGTTTTATTTGTAAGAGTTACAGAATTACTCGGAGTTACAGGATAAACAATATCACTTGTTAAAGCTACAGTTCCTCCAGCATCTGGAAAAGTTATAGTGCGATCTGCAGTTGGATCTGTAACAGCTAATGTGGTTTCAAAATCATTAGCCGTAGCACCTTCAAAAACAATATTTCCACTTGCAAGTTTTATAGAGTTAGCAGCATCAGCAACACCTGATATTAATGTTGTTGAGGCTAAAGATGTTAAACCTGTAAATGTTCCTTGAGTTGCACCTAAAGCAACACTTGTACTTCCTATTGTGAGAGAAGAATTAGCTAACTGAGCATTAGGTATTGCATTAGTTCCAATAACCCCCGTAGAAGAGTTGTATGTTAATCCTGAACTACCAGCAACACTTACTGCACCTCTAGCTCTCGCCTGTGTAAAATATTCATTTGTGCCTTCACTTAAATCGGTAGTACTATTTCCAGCAAAATCTAATTTATCTGCAGAAGAATTTAACTCCTGAAAAAGACCAGAAACAAGTACTAACGCTTTCCTAGTTGCCATTTAATATCTCGATCAAGTTCTTTATTAGAAAGAACTTATTTATATTTATTTTACGCCCAGTAAACTGTTAGATTATTTGAACTGGTGGCTCTGCACGAACTACCAAAGAAGCACTAGTAACAGCCTCTCCTACTCGTGTAACAAAATGACCTGAACTAGATGGGGGTGTTTTTACTATTGCACCTGCAGAACTAGCAGATAAAAAATAACTATCTCCAGGATCTAAACCTGATACTGGAGTAACTCCTGCCACGATGCAAGTTACTAAATTTCCCGCTGTGATTGTAGTTTCCACAAATCCAGCGACTGTTGCTTTATCTTGAGTGGCATTAGCAATTGCTTTCTCAAGTTTCCCATCACTAGCTCTCGAAAAGACAGCATCACCTTGATTTAAATTCTCTGCAGCAATCGCTGCAAATCCATTTATTTTATTAGTTATTTGACCTGGCCAGTTTGTTTTGGTGTCAATTAATACTTCAGTCAATCCCTGAGCATTAGGTGCATAAGGTTCGTAAGCCATTAACTTAATTTTATTGGAGGTTCTATTTGAATAGCTAATTTAGTTGCAGTTGCAGCCTCACCTATTCTTACAACTGCCTGACCTGCAGAGGAAGGAGGAGTTGCAGTTATTGCACCTGCTGTTGTAGCAGATAAGAAAAATAAATCTCCTGCATCTAATCCCGATATATTTTTTAATCCAGCTACTGCAACTTGTAATGATTCACCTGATAATGCCGCTACATTTGCAAACCCTACTACAATTGAATTCTCTAGTGTTCCATCTGCAGCACTTGCTTTACCAACTTTTCCATCTGAAGTTCTCATAAATAAAGCCTCTCCCTCTGCTATGTTCTCAAAAGCAACAGCATTAAAAACAACTGCAGCAGGTGCAAAGGTAGGGAATCCTTCTTTTAAATCAATAACAGCATCAACTAATCCCCTATAATTAGGTTCATAAGGTTGACGTACCATATTCACACTATTAGCTATCATTAAATCTCTTAACACTGCAATAGCTCCTTCTATATTTGGTTCGTATCCTGTTGCCATAAAAATCTCCAACTCTTAATATTTTAATTTGTAGAAACCCTATAGAATAGAAGTAAGGAGGATTACACAGTGGAACCACAATTAATTGCAGCAATAATTTCAGGTAGTATTGGGGCCTTTGCTGGAATAAGTAGAGCTTTGGGAAATTTTAATAAAAAATTAGATAAAAGATTTGAAAATATAGAAACAAATGTTGATAGACTAAGAAATGAAGTTATCCATGATTACGTTTTGAAAGAAGATTTTTTAAGAGAAATGCAAGCTGTTCATACTAAATTGGACAGAATACTTGATCACTTATTAAGTAAATAATTAAACATTTATCCAATTACCATCTGATTGGCTATACATTATTAATTGATTTGCATTAGTGTCATAATGTAATTGACCATTTACTGGGTTGGCAGGTTGGCCTGCACTAATTGAAACGACAGCTTTTACAGTTTGCCAAGCGGCTCCATCATATACTTCAAATATTTGAGTACTATTTGTATTTAACCAAGTTTCACCTTTACTGTTACCAGTAAAACCTGCTGCAACATTATTTGGAATAACTGATCCTACATGAACAGGACCTACTTTTATCAACCCAGTATTAGGCGAAGCAGTATTATCTGCAAAAAATAAACCTGGACTCCCTGCATTATTATTTACAGCTAGTTCTCCAGCTCCTAATCTAATTGGGAAAGGTCTATCATCTAAAGTACTAGAACGCCTAGATTGAATTTGGACAGCCATAATTTATTAATTTATATATAATCCAGCATCTATAACATTATCTTGTTCAGTCTCTGGATTATAAGTACCTGCATCTAGATTACTCGTAGCAACTGTTGCATCTACTAACTCTCCATTTAAATATTCTCCTGATTTAAGAAATCCTGATTCAAACGCATTAACAAAGTCACTTAAAGGTCTATTTACAATTCCAAACTTAATATCTTCTAACTGAGTCGCTTCTTTATTAAATAATTTATTAACTAAGCCAATTAATCTATTAGTTATATTTAATTGATTTCCATCTCTATTTAAATTACCTTTTTCATCTCTTTTTAGACTATCTGTAAGAGTCATAGCAATAACAGATGGATCAAAGTTAGCTACATTCTGTGGTAAATTAAAATCTCCAATTGTAGTTTTATTACCTTCCCATTTTGTAGATCTATTATATAAAGCAAACACCTCAGCAGCTTCTTTATATTTCCGTTGTTCTGTAGGCCAATTTTTTTCCCATCTTTCTAAACCTTTTCCTATAGGTTTATCATTAGGTTCTAGCAACCATGCATCTACATACTCATGACGTTTTACATTACTAACAGTAACGTATCCACTAGTTGTTAAAGAAAAAGGATAAACAACTTCAAATTTATTAGGGTTAATAATATCCGTAATAGTATATTCACCTGAGATAGCATTACCACTTGTAAAAGTTAATTGAATTTTTTCATTTTTTTCAAGATTATGATTAATAAAATCTACCTGTAAATTTATTCCATTTATTGCATATTGTGCATCCAATTTTAAAGGCTCATTACCTTCATCATGTTTTATAGACCACATTGCTGCGTAAATATGTTTACACCATCTAAGTTGGTGGTACTGTAAATTTTGAAATGAATCTTCTTTTTTATCTTCATATTCTGGTAATTGATAAAAATTATTTACAGTTACATATCCTAAATCTCTAAAAACACCGGGTTCATCTCTTCTATCTGATAATGTTCCATTATTCTGTAAAATATTTCCTGGTTTTACATCCCTCGTAGATGTTATAGGGAATCTTTTACTAGTTGAATTACTAAATAAATCATAACTATCTCTTCTGGAAAAATCTTGACAAGAACAATTCCACCGCAATTCTGTAGATAAAAATCTACCTACTGCAAAACCTCTATGAGCTGGTACTGTAGTTTTTGCAATAGTATCAACTGTTTTTGCTCCGTAACTATCTTTTTTTTCAAATATTAATTCATTAGTAGTAGCATCAGATCCTGTTACGGTATAGCCAACATAATCGTCATATCTAAATCCTTTAATTAATCTACTTAAAGTTAAATTTCCATTAGTTGCCCCAGACGTTATGGTTCTGACGGTAAATTTTGTAGAATTTAATACTGTAATTGTATATCTTCCTGAATTTACATTACCTGTTGAGACATCTAAAAATACCTTATTATCAGTTGCTAACCCATGATCAGAACTGCAGGTTACCGTCACTATATCATTTACTCTTGTATAAGTGGAGCTAATTCCAGGATCACGTTCAATTATTCTATCTACCATTCGTTCATTGACTAAAGAGACAACTTCAGTTGGTAAACGTCTTAATTTAACTCTAACAAAGTTCCATCTTGTATCATTAAAAGCAGTTGAATTATGGTAAGTTACACTTCCAGACGTATTAACAGCTGCAGCAGCGGATAAAGTAAATGTATTTTGAGTTTTACTCACTATGGTTAAAGTATCATCCACTCCATTTCCAGTTTTAAAATCCACGAAAACATTATCACCTGGAAATAAACCATGATCATTCTTGGTTATAACAATTGTTGTACCAGTTTGAATATAAGTTGCATCTACAGATGGGGCTAAATATCTAACAGCTAAGATCGGTAATCCAAATTCATAAAAACTAAATCCATCGGTATCTCTCATCCCACATATATGTTCCCCTAATTCTTGATTTGTTGAGGGAAAAGTAAAGATTCTTGCAGGAACAAAAACACCTGGAAATTGTTGAAAAGTAAAAAATAAACGATAATCTCCTCTTTTATCTCTTTCTTTAAAAGTTGAACCTAGTATTGTTTGTGTTGCTGTATATAATTCATAACCTCTTCTCCATCTAGTCCATAAAGAATCCTGATTATAAAATTTAATTTCACTCTCTAATTGAAATCCATCTGTCCCAATACCAAACTTTGGTTCTTTAGGTTTTACATCAAATTCTTTAAATTTTTGCTTAAAATCAAAATTTGATGGTTTTTCAAACCCACCAACATTGAAAGGCATGGTCTTTAGTAGAATCCACCTTGAACATTACAGAAAAACCCATTAGTCAAAGCAGTAGCTCCACTAGCTGCAACAAATAAAGCCTGACCTCGTTTTAACATTAAACCTCTTTGTTTAGGGGCTACCTCATTATTTGTACCAGTAAAGTTTGTTCCAGCTTGTACAGTAGGATGATTTATAAGAGGAAGTGTTTTCTGTAAAGTGGTACTGACTATTTGATTTTCTGCTACTTGAGGAATACTTTGAACAAATAAAGGGAAAAATTGATTTATATTAGTAACTGTACCTGTGCTTACAAGATAAAAACAAAAATCTATGGGTAAAGAAATATCTACGTTACCAGTAATAGTTGCACCTCCACCAATTGCTGGTACTGTTACATCAAAACTTGTGGAACTGAAATTAAGAGTGTCTTGAACAGTAAAGATATTATCTTTAGGAAAAGCACCTGCACTATAAGTTTTAAAATCTAGAAATACTTTTTGACCTACTTCTAAGTTATGTCCAGAACCTAAAGTAACCGTACACACGGTACCCGTCGCAGAATAAGTTCCAGTAGGTGGTGTTGTTGCATCAATCTTTTGTATTACTCGTTTTGTATAAGTAAAAAAGATTTCGTCTATATATGCACCACTAATTGATGTATCTGTAAGAGCAGAATCAGCATCAAATACTTTTGTGGCATTACCTACCGCTGTGGGTATGAGACTAGTTAAAAATGACTGACCAGAGGAGACTGTACAGAGTGTAGATGTCGTTGCTGGACGATCTACCATTAAAGGTTGTTTGTTTGAACTACTACTTGACACTTTTTCTTACAGAGGAATTAAATTAATTATAAAGGAAGGTTTTTTAAGCTTTTTTATCGTCTTTTTTTTCCATACGTTTTCTAGCTTTAGTAACAGCTTCTTTTCTCTGCTCTTTATCAGCAGTCTTTTTATCATCTTTATCCATTTTTTCCTCTTTTCCGTCTTTTTTTGCATTTTTTTTCTTAAAATACTCTAAAAGCTGAGGAGGCATTTTACCTTTAGCCATTACTAATCAATCTCCTGTTCAGTATCTATGTTTAATGGAGCAGATCTTAAAGCTCTACTTCTATATAATCCAAGATCTTTACCTTTTAAATTTTTAGTGGCTACAGATCCTGACAAAACATTAAATATATTAATGTCTCCTGCCATTCTAGTACCCCCTTTACTTTGCTGAAATACATTCCTATCAGGTCTTCTTTCTTTATAGGGTTCATTCCTATTAATACCTAATTGATATCCTAGTGGGTTTTTAGGTTTAATTTTTGAGGCTGGTACTTCTATCATTATCTGTGATTAGTTTCTAAAAATAATCTTGTTCCAACAGCTACATCTGCGGGTCCAGGTAATGCTTGAATAAATTCTGCTCCTTCTCTATTAAATCTATACCGTGCCTGCTCTGGATTCCTATAATTTGGAACATATAGATGCATGGCAAGTCTATCTGTCTCATAAATATAAATTTCTGTCCAAGTCTTAAGTGTCTCTCTAAAGTCAGATGTTGCGACTGTTCTATCAACATCACCGGCAATACTTTCTATTCTGTTTCTAGGCAAAGTATCATTATTTATACTACCGGTCATATCTGTCCTTTTCTCTGCTTCATCACAACGGCCTATCTGTTCCACAATTTTACTGACCCAGAAAGAATCTTGAACATTATTTAAAGCCTCCTCCAACCTTGCCTGATCACCAGCAGGTATAGAAGTGAGGTTATAACCTAAATGCCAACGAACTTTCGATTGTATAAATGTATCAAGCTTCATTCAAACTAGTAACAATATGCTTGTTATTAGTCTACTCTTACCAAATCAGCTTTAAATATTTCTTCCCAATCAACACGTTTAATTGCATGTAGTTGATCGAGTCTAGTAAATCTCTCTCCTGAAAGAGTTGTTTGTAAATCTTTTATGTCTCGTGCAGTTTTTAAACCTACTCCAGGTAGAGAATCAGCTATTTGTCTTGCACTGGCATTATTAAGGTTTACTCTTTTATCTATAGGAAATGTTTCTTTTGGACTTGGTTTGGCTGGGTTAACTCCGGAAGCTTTCAAATCTTCTGTAAATCTTTCTTCATTTCGAGTTTTTTCTACAGTTCCCTCTATGTGCGGTTCTAACATACTCTCTTCTATATACATAACTTCTTCATTAGCATCAACGCACATAAAAATACCTTTATCATGTTGACTTACTTTTTCAACCAGTCCTCCTGTCAACTTGTACTTATATAACATAAATAAAATAAATCTCTTTAAATAGCTTAACTCAATAAATTTTTATTGACAATGAAAAAGCGAGCCATAACGACTCGCCTTCCCATCTAAATTTAAAATTATAAATTATGAATCGTTACCACCGACTTGTGATGCAAAGTCGATCTTATCCTGTATGTCATTCCAAGCTACTGCTCTGGATGCACGAAGGTAGTTAACTCTGCAGACGATGTATGCAGCTTTACCTGCATCAGAATCAGCCTGAGAAATAAATACTCCGTCACCATTAACAGATGTTCCTGTAACACCGTTGACATTATAAACCTTAAAGGTTGTGTCACCAGTTACTTTAAACATCATGGAGTTAGCTAAGTTTGCTGCAGTAATACCACCACCTGTAACAACACTTACAAATGGAACAATACCATCGTTAGTGCCATCAGTTGATGTGTTACCTGTTCCTTGAGCAATACCGGAAGCACCAATATCTAGTAAGGAAGAAGCAGCCGCTAAACCATTTTGCTGTGTAGAAGGAACACCAAAAGGTGAACCACTATTATCAGGACCTAAAAGAAGAAATTCTCCGTTAGTACCCTGAAGGTCAGCTGTTACTGGGAAAGCTGGGAAAGAACGTAATGAAGTTACAAGCTCAGGAATATCCTTAGCAATTGATAAGGATGCCTGATACACGTAAGCGGGACGTGCAGAACTTGCCTTCACAACAAGGGATGTGCGATCATCTCTCACACGATCATCAGGACGACGATCTGGAGAAGGAATTGTGATATTGAAACTTTTGTTGTTAGCTTTATCAGCAGTTAAATTACTAACTTTAACAAAACCAATTTGCTCGAAAAGATCAATTCCAGGCCAACCATGAACAGCTTCATTGTTAAATGAAGATAACTGGTTAATCTGATTTCCGGGTTCTAAGATTGCACCCGCGTCACTTTTATAAGTTGCCATTATTTAAATACCCCCTTATTCAGTAATTGTGAACGCTGTTGTAATGAAGTCCTTATTCAAGTTCGCAAAGCCAGCATATAGCTGCCAAATGAGAATAATGAATCTGCTGAAGTCATCATTGTTATTAATGAGTACTTGAGCATTTGGACCACCAATACCAACACCAATTGACTGAGGACCAAAGAATAGTCCAGCAGGAGTTGTTCTTGTAGAAGCTCCGTTACCATCACCAATATCGACCGAAATTTCTTTCACTGGGAAGTTTGTTGATTCGAAGAATCTTACTCCTTCAAATACGAATCCAGAAGGCATAACTGGCTCACCAGCTACAAACTGTGCCTGACCATACTGTCCACCTTGGTAGATTGCTTGGTTAGGAGAACCTGCTTGCATTAGTGGGTTGCCTTGACCCATTCCTGGGTATCTTGCAACTTCTCTGAATCCTTGATCTGCACGTAGATCCTTCATGAATGAAGGGTCAGCTATACAACGATAGTAACCATCGCCAAATACTGGTACGTGTCTTTTTCTTAAACTCTTAACTACTTCTAAAAGGTCTGTCTTTACATTAAACTTAAAGCGCTCTGAAGCATACTCTGTAGCAGAATAAGCATTTAGAGTTGTTGAGTTTGCTTTAGTTTTAGTGTTTGGATAGTAGTAACCACCTTGTGTATCAGATGCCTGACCACGAGCTTCAGACTTGAATAGCTCGTCGATGAATACTCTATCTCTCCACCTTCTATAGTCGTCAAGGAGAGTTAGCGATCCGATACTTTGGTGGAACATATTTAAGTTTCCAGTGTCAAGTAGCAGACGCTGAGCTGTCATTAGGGTTTCTCTAGCAATTTTGAATGTGCTAGGTAGATTTGTGTTGTTAGGGTCAGCAGGTCCTGTATATTCCCTAAGAGATACAAGTACCTTGTCCTTTACGATAGATCTGCTGTTTGCTGTGCCAATTGTCTGGTCCTGAGTCCTCTCTCTTGAAGTCTTAGTTCCAGGATTGCCAAAGAATCTGTAGCGATCTAACTGAACGGTCTGACCTGGCTGCTTGGTGAAGTCATGTACAACCACTGGCTCTGTTGCCATTTCTACGATATACGCAGGATGTGGTCTATATAACTCAGCACCCAGCAGCTTCGGAAAATCGTTATCTATAAACATATTTAGATTTCAGCTAGGTTTGCTGATAGCGAACACAAAATTGTGCTCATTTTTGAAACTGGAAAATAAATTCCATTATTAAGATTATAAATTAGCTTAATATTGTACTTATATAAGTTTTTTCTAAAAAAATTAAAATTTTATTGATTAATTTAGTTGATTTGTAACTGTATATTCATTTGGGGGAACAGTTCCTATTCTTCCGTAAGGATTTATTAAACCATCAGCAGGTTGCATGTCAGGCTGTTGTTGAGCCTGCATTTGATCAAACATCATAGCAAAGTCTTGAAAATCTTTTGCTTTTCCCTTTGCTTTTTTAGCCTTGTCGTAATTCATCTACTTTTTCTCTTTTTTTGATTCTAAAGGAGGCTGACCCACAGGTAATTGACTTAATCCTGCAGCGGGTAAGTATTGTGCTAAAAATTGTTGTTCACTCGCCCTTATTTGATTTTGAACCATCTCTGCATTCATCATATTTCTTGGTGCCATCATTCCATTAGCAGGTAATGGAGAACCTGGTAAATTAAGTTTTAAATATGAAGCATCTAAGTCCTGTGGCATTTTAGATGGTTGAGTAACACTAGTATCTCCTTTCTTCATCCTTATATTTGCATATTCATCTCTATTACCGGCTGTTACCTGATTCATAATATCTTGTCCACCAAATTCAACTAATTGTGGCGACCCTATAGGACCTCCAGCAGTTCCAAGACTCGCTAAAAATTTATCCGCTTTTTCGTTTGTTGTTGGCTTTTTTTTCTTATTCATAATTAAAAAAGAGAGGGGTGAATAATCACCCCATTTAGCTTAAGAATCCATTACAAGAAGCTTCTGACGGAAGACTTCAGGATTTGCTTGAGCAGCATTCAAATATTTCCATGCATTCTGTGGGTCGCGATCAGCCGCTGTTCCAAAGTCATTCCAAAAGTCTCCTGCATTTCTAGGAGCTTGTGGCTGTGGTGGAACTGGCATTTCAGGTCTGCTAGGAGCCTGTGCTTGTGTCTGAGCCTGAGCTTGAGGCTGACCTGCTAGAGGTCTTTGCTGTACACCTTGATTTGCATAACCTGCTTGCTCTTCTTCTACTGGGTATGGTCCATTAGGTCCGAAGAACTCACATGTATAATCTGCCAACACATCAGGATCTGTAAGGATCTGCTCATAAGCTTTATGCTCTGCAGACATTTCCTGTAATAAACCAACTGCTTCAGCTAACTGATTATTTGTTGTGATTAATGCGTCTTCAACTTGACAAGCATAGTTATTTAAAACTGCTGGAGCATCAGCACCAAAATGATTAATAACCTCAAGACTTGCCTCGCTTACCCCGTTTGCTAGGAGCTGCTGGTCTGTTATTTCCTGAGATGTTTGGGAATAATTGTTGGAGGATGCCTGGTTGCTGTTGGTCGAAGGCGTATAAGTCGGCGCTACCGCGTTGCTGTACTGGGTTGGAGTCTGGGAAGCGTAATTGGTTTGGCCTATTGCTTGGTTCTGAGTCGACTGTTGACCCTGGAACGGGAATTGGACTGGTGAACTCAGGAGTCCTACCACCTTCGTAAATGCGTCCTTGTAAGGGTTCTCCGCTTGTGGGGCTGCCTGTTGTGGCTGGGGGCTGTACTGAGTAGGGTTGTATGGGTTGTTGTTGATCCCCATCTGCGCTTGCACTTGTGGTGCTGGTGCCGCCATTGGCTGGGATGGAGCCACCCATTGGGTATTCCCTGAAACGACCGGTGCCTGCGCCGCTGTCTGAGCCACGTAGCCTGTCTGCTGGGTCTGGGATACTTGGGGTTCCGATTGGATCGGCGCTGCGGTATCGGCCTGCATAAGTTACCTCTTTTTGTAAACTTTCTAATGTTCGATATAAGAATGGGGTTAAATCCAATCTTGGGTCAGCTGCCATCGGTAAGTTAGGCTGCTGAGGATGTGGTGTTCGCATTTCTTGATTTATTAGATCAATAAATTGCGAATATGCTCTCTGTACTTCACCCACCATTCGGAACGGGAATCCAGAGAGCATTGCTGCAACTTCGTCGTCCGTTTTCGATGGGAATAAATACTTCAGTGCTTCTATACTATCAACCCCCAATTCTTGTAAATTACGTGTAAATATTGATGAATTAAGTTTGTCCTGAGTTGTATCCTCATAAACAGGTCCCATCCATCTCCATAAAACTGTTCTATCTCCATCAGGAGCAAGCCCTAAAACACCTTCAGGTATCTCTTTAGTCTCTAATGCTGTATTAATTGCTTCTTGTATTTTTTGTTCATATTTAGCTTTTTGTTTGTCATATTTTTCTAAAGATTTATCATCAGGATTTTCTGGTAATTGTGGATATTTTATACCGGCTGCAAACGCAAGAGATTTTCTAAAAATTTGTTCTTCTTGAAAAATAATTAATTCAAAAACTCTACAAATACCATATTGATAAATTTGTAAACATTTCTTTTTAGCTGTTGCACTTACACGTCCATAAGCAGATTTTATTTCTGTTGCTGTTACGTTAGTAATAGATAAGTCATCTATACCTCCCAAAGCTAATCTAATTTCACTTCTTAACTGCTCTGAGAATCTAGCTTGATCAGAACTTACTGCGTTTGGTGTAATAAAACCTACTCTGTCTGAGGGTTCTAAATTAGCAATAACTCTTGGAACTCTCATTCCACTACCTGGTTTACCTACATATCCTGGCTGTTGTCGTGTTACTGGATCTTGTTTATATGTTGAACTAAATAAATTAAAATCAGATTGAAAACCAGACTGACTAGAGATGCTTGGTCTTTGAACAGTATCACCATCACTTTCAACAATATCAGATTTTGGTCTGGAAGAAAGTAATGTTGGATTACCAAAGAAAGATAAATTTGCTCTTATATTTTTAACCATCTCGTCGTGAGCCATTATTTGGTTAGCTAAGAAATCAAACTCTCCACTACCATCAGTTCCAAAAGCATCAGGATTATTAAATACTTCTACACATGGAATAAATTCCATAGTATTTTCAACTATTTTTTTATCAAAACCTGCAAAATTTACATTTTCACTATCAAAAGTAATTTCTTGTTCACTGTGTATTTCCTCTATTTCATTAACTGTAATTTTTAATCTCATATATCTTTTATCTGTATTTAAACCAACTCCTGCAAAACCTTTTGAAGATCTTACTTTGTAAGGATAGATAATTATTACTTCTTCTAAATCTCCTTCAGGTGAGTAATATGTCCTGTAAGAATCTTTATTAAACCAATAAATTCTATAAGATCTTTCAGTAGGTCTTATATAAAATAAACCTTTTCCGTATGCTAAGAATCTATCCCAAATAGCATCTAATCGTGCATCTAACTGATTAAACTTTATTACCTGTTGAACAAGATCAAATCTTTGTGTACCAAAATTATCCTGTTGAGGATAAAATTCAACTCCTTGTCTTATCCCAAACATCTTCATTTGGGATAAATGAGAACTGATAAGCATCGTATCTGCTGTTCCTCGGCCATCTCTATTTATGACCGACTTAAGCATATCGTCTAGGACAGCTTTGCTATTGCTTTCACTCATTAGATTCGAAGTTGATACTATTGATCAATGTCATAACCAGCATGTAATCTTTTAAGTTTGATTTCATCTCCCTCACATTCTACCTCAAATCTTTCGTTTGGTTGTAATGCCATGTCATGACATAACTCATCAGGTAGAACAATTAAAGCAGATCCATAGTTATCTTGCTCTAATTCTAGATTGTAATAAGTAGGTGACATTTAATCTTGTTAGTAATAGTTTAAGTCGTCAATACTCTAACTCAAGTTTTCCGCGAGTCATTAACCCATTACATAGCCAAACTAATGCATCTACGCAATCATCATGTGAGCTAACCCCAAAATTAACTATCTCGTCTGTAAGAGGTCCAAATTTTCTAAATTTATTAAAAATAATCTTTCTTTGTTCAAATAAACCCATAATTCCTCTAAATCTAGCAACTTTATCTCCTCTAAAACCTTTTACTGGGTGCCATATTAAATTATGAAGTCCATGATCTCCTAAACATATTCTTTTAAAATCTGCTTCTAAAGATGCTTGATAAGCTACTGCCTCAGACCAAATATGTGTAGAAGCTCCTGTAGGGAAATAAGACTTGTCATCTTTATAAACAATTCCCCATTCCTCCATCATTTCCATTAATAAATCTAATTTTTCTAAATTACCCATTACCCTAACTCTTTTACAATCAATAACATGGATTTTATCTTTTACTCGACCACCCATAACAAAAACTGTATAATCATTTTGTTCTCTTATCCCTGCAGATAAATCAACCCCTACACCAAGAGCATCAAAATCTGTAGCAATAGTTCCTTTAACAATTAAATCTGGAGATAGAGATAACTCACTAGTTTGTACAATCTGATTTTGATATTGAAAACTAAAAGCTACTGGAGCAACTCTCCGCCTCTCTTCTAAATACTTTAATGACCACATATCAGGCCAATAGGATATCTCCTCTCCTTGATCGTCAACAGTTATAGCTGACTGTATTATTTGTGTCCATCCGTTTGATGGTAAAAAAGCTCTTGCATGTATATCATCATGACGAAATCTTGTACCTAAACAAATTGCTCTTGCACCCTCAAACATAGTTGGGACAATAACTGCATTCCAGTTATCTTCCATAGCTTGTCTAATATCCTTGTTTTTAATATCATCAGAACTTTTTATAGCATCATCAATAATACATAGATGAGATCTTTTAGAAGTAACAGCACCTTTTAAACCTGCACAACATACACTAAATTCCTCCTCACCTGTAGATTTGATACCTGCAAATTTCCAATCTATACTCCAATATTCATTAGAATTTATTCCTTTTGCTATTTTTACTGTGGGAAAAATTTCTTTATAATTCTTACTTTCTTCTATTATTCTTTTTATCGCTGCACTTTTTGGACGAGCAACATCAACTGTATATGAAATATATAAAATTTTTAAAGGTAATTTATGTAAAGCATGTACTCCAATAGCCCAAGCTGTATATAAGCCTAAAACTGTAGACTTTGCAGATCCTCTTGGAGCAAGAATATCAATATTAGGTCCAGCTATTCCTCTAAGACAAGTACTATCATCGCCAGTACATAAATATTTATGCCATTCCATATGATGCTCAGCTGGAGGTTTTCCCCCTACAACATCACAAAAATAGGCAAAATCTTTTTGCGCTCTTTTTATATCAATATTTGAAGTTTTTTTTACAACTTGTTGTTTAGCAGCTGCACGAGCTGTGCGTCTGTAAACACTGTAAATACTTGTACCTGCCATGAACGTAGCATAGCGTATTAATCT
>Ga0098043_1000345_pt1 | contig 15983 bp, 23 predicted proteins | sample 9B_taG_FD_92581 | JGI IMG/M metagenome (GOLD analysis project Ga0098043, IMG submission 92581) | Marine viral communities from the Subarctic Pacific Ocean - 9B_ETSP_OMZ_AT15188_CsCl metaG | ecosystem: Environmental > Aquatic > Marine > Oceanic | place: Subarctic Pacific Ocean | collected 2015-01-10 | reverse complement strand
CCTAATTGTACTTTTTCTTCTGCAGTCGCAGCTCTAATACTTTTTTTAGGTTTGTTTTTTTCAGCTCTTAATTTATCAAGGCTTATCATTGTAGCTGGTAATTTTTCTACACCTTTTCCTAAAGCTTCGAAAACAGGGCCTACACCAGTTCCTTTTGCTTGAAGTAATGGTCCCGCCAAAGTTGCGGCATAGATAGCTTTTTCTCTAGAAGTAAGTGAACCTAAACCACCTGTATTAAAATGTTTTACAACAGGCTTTAGAGACTTGAAGTATCTATCCTTAAACATTTTACGAGTTAATACTTTATCCATAATTACCTCGGTTGCATCATGTTATATGTAGCGTATGCACCTAGTCCAGCACCTGCTGCTTGTGCTAATGGATTTGAGCCAGGAGCCGTGGTAGCTGTAACACTACTCTGTGTAGTAGGTAAATTAGTCATAATACCTTTAAGGAATTCAACTCTTTGGTATGGCTCATATTGTCTTTGTAGTTGTGTTTGTCTTTGAGCTTCAAGAGCTTGTTGACCAATACCTCTTTGTACTGCACCTGCTTGCATCTGTGCATTTATATCTGCAAGACTCATAGCTTGTTGTTGTGCACCTAATTGTCCTAATGCTTGACCACCTGCAAGTTGTTGTTGTCTTTGAGTTTGTGCTGCACCTAATGCAGTTTGGAAACCTTGTGCCTGTGCTTGACCCATGGCTTGTAAAGTTCTGTTTTGTAATTCTGCTTGTTGAACACCTTGCCTACCACCACCAAAAGCACCTGCATCAATAGCCGAAGCATTTAATTGGTTTTGTGCAATCATACCTTGTCTACCAATTTCATTTGTAACATATTGTTGATAAGGATTTAAAAATTGTCCTATATTAGGATTTTGCATTCCTGCTTGAAGTGAACCAATACCTGCGGTTACTGTCCCTGCACCTACTCCTGTTTGTCCTGCTTGTGCTATACCTGCTTTTTCTAAAGCACTAATTGGTGCTACCTGAATACCAGGTAGGTTAATAGGTTGTTGAGCTAACTTTGCAGCTTCATCATATAAGGCTAGCTTTCTAGCTTCAACTCCTGGTGCTTCTCTTGCAATACTAGTTTGTGTTCCGGAGCCGCCTCCGCCTCCTCCACCGCCACCAAAAATACTCATTAGTTTAACTCCTTTTCAAATTCTATATGTCTTTGTTTATAACCATATTTCGACATAACTTTTTTATATCCTGGTCTCATGTAAGCTTTAAATTTTTTACAACCATTCACTTTAGCAAAAGTCTCTAAAGTGTTAATTAATTTTTCTTCCCATAAATTCATTTTTTTACCTGTGCAAATTAAACCTTGTAATTCTTTAAAGTTTGGGTTTTCAAAAATTCTAGTAGTTACAACACCATAAACTTTATTAGTATCTCCTTCTTCTGAACCAAATATTAAAAATAATTGATTGTCTCCTGATAATAAAAGTTCTTTTATATCTTCTGGTTCAGCATAACGCCCACTATAAACTAATGCCTCTGCAATCATAAAATGAACTAAAGACCAAATATCCTCTACCTTAGAGGGTATAATTGGTAATACTTCAATATCGTTTTTAATTATCTTTTCTGCTTGCATCGACTAAATCATAAATTCTTTTTAATTTTTTTTGTTGATCGTAAAAGAAATCAGCACCAGCTTTTCTCATGCTTTTATAACTTTTAGGATCTCCACCAGATAATATACCAGCACCTAATACTGCATCGGCACGTGACACAAATTCTCCATCAGCTAATTGAGCTAACATAGTATCTTCATCCTTATTACCATTGCCTGCACCATCTTCAACATAGCCTTCAGCTCTAACATAATTATTATAATCGTTTTCATTATGATCTGTTTTTGAAGGTAAATAGTTAACGCCACCTTTATTAAATTTTGGTATGGCTGTGGCTAGTCCACCTTGATTAGCATAAAACATATTATCTCCATAAGTTTCAGCTCTAGTCGGTCTTGGATTTTTTGTAGGTTCAAAACCACCTTCTAATTTTGCCCTTTGTTCTTCATAGGCTTTATCGTAGTCTTCTTTTCTGTAACCTTCCATTTGACCATCACCTTCATCTTCTCCAGCTAATAATGGAAGTAATGTCGAAGCAGTAATTAATTTAGTACCTGTATCCATTCCTAAGAAACCTTTACCTTCTTTTGTAGCTGCAGCTATTTGTTTCTTTGTAGCTCCTTCTCCTAGCGCTTTTGTAGCTTCTGCTTGTGTTACAGCTTTTTGTCCTAAAATACCTTTTAGACCACTGAACGCTGAGCCTTGTCCAATGTTTCCTAAAAAACCTGTTCCTTTTGTGACACCGGGAATCATACCTTGTGAAGCAGCCGACCCAAAAGCGTATGCTCCACCACCTAATAGAGCAGCATCTCTTAATGCTCTTTTTGTAGATTTACCTCTAAGTTTTTGTACGCCAAAAGTGGCTAATGCTATTGTAAATGGATCCATAGTCTACTTTCCTAATAATAGCATATAGTACCATTTTACTTAGCAGATTTCAACTCATCGTAAAACTTGCCTTGATATTGATGCTCTCCTATATGAACTATTGCGTCATTAACATAGGCATAACATTTACCACCTAAGTCTCTCCATAACTTACAAAAAGCAAAATCTTCTCCATTATAAGTCTTTTCTTTTGGGTCGTGTAATGTGTCAAAAAAATTCCACATATTTGGTTTATTGACATACTTACCATTGATCACAGTTTTTTGTACAATTTCTTTGTCTGGGTATTTTTCAATCATTTTTAAAATAACTTCTTTTTTTATAAGCATGCATCCAGTTGGTGAATCAGTTACTTCCATAATACCTTTACTTAAATTTATGTTATTTGGATCAGGTACTTTCATTGGATATGTATGAAGTGCACGTCTTATATCATCAGGAGATTTTATCTGACCTTGTTGCATTTTTTTAAATGCTTTATCCCACATTAAAGTCTTTAAAGGGTAAGGAACAGAAATAATATCTTTGTTAGCTTCAAGCATGGTAAATATAGACTTGCTTTGAAAGTAGATATCGGAATCTATGAATAACAAATGTGTTGCTTTTGATTCTAAAAATCCTGCTACAGACAAGTTTCTTCCTTGAGTAACTAATGATGACTTAATTAAATGAAAGGAAACTTTTAATTTTTTCTTAAAACACTCTTGTTGAAATTCGATTAAAGCTTGTGTGTAATGTATAGATACTTCACTATGGACAGGTGTTGCGACAAACAGTTGTATATTTTTAAATTTATCTTCACTATCTTTCCATAAAGGTTCTATTGCTTTTTCATAATCTGATTGTGTTTCAATATTTACTTCTTGTAATGTTTGATATGTATCTTCATTTATGTATTTATTGTTTGACACTTATAGCTCCTTTCAAAAAGTTTGACCATTCTATTCCTTTTTTTTCCCAACTATAAAATTTTTTATAGTATTTTTGTTGCTCTTCTAAATGATTCTGAATTAAATCTGTATGTAAATATTGAGCACTTATATCAATTGCTCCTGCTATACTACCTGCTAACAATTCTAAGTTTTTTGTGTAATTAACATAGACAGGCCATTCTGCACAAGTTTCGGGTAATGCACCAAAATTTGTTGTTATAACATGAAGGCCAGATGCCAAAGCTTCTAGAGCTGAAGCACAAAATGTTTCTTCAAATATAGATGGATATACAAATAAATCATAATCTGTCATATGTTCTAATATATATTCATTAGGTTTATATCCTATGTAATTAACGTTTGGTAATTTTTTAGCTTGTTCAAACAATGGATGCATATCTTTATTAGCATTATTAGCAAACTCACTACCATATATCTCATTAGAACTGTAAACATCTAGTGTAATGTTTTTATTTTGAATTATTTGCATGGCATATAATAAAACATTTAGTCCTCTCCAAGGTGTGCAATGGTGTATTATTTTTATAGGTTCGTCCTTTTTATAAATTTTTCTTTTTGGAAATTGACTTACTCCATTTTTAATAACTATAGATTTATCCTCTGGTATTTGAAAAAAGTATCTAAATTTTTCAAAACACCAATGTGAATTAAAAACATACCAGTCATATTCATTATGCCTGTCTTTGTTCCTAAAAAAACTTTGAAGGTTTGGTTGATCCCAAGAATTTTTTTGCCATAATATATTTATTTTATTTGGATCTAGTGGGACTTTACCTGGAATAGAAGTGCATATTTGTGCTTTATCTAAAAGTTCTTTTGGAACGTACTTGTTAAGCATTTCTAATTGAATTTCAGTAGCACCTCTGGGTTTCATTGAGTTCTTATACTTCATAGGTTACGGTTTGTAAACATGTTTGAATTCAGAATTATTTACTGTCCATTCTAAAAATTCTTGATTTTCTACAATAGGAAAACCTGCTAAGTTAAAAGACGTGTTTAATAGCATAGGCACATTTGTTTTTTTAAAAAACATCTCTATTAAATCATAGTAATTTTGATTATCAATTTTTTTTAAAGTTTGTATTCTACAAGTATTATCAACATGTACTATAGAAGGAACTTCTTTAATTGCTTTTTCTTTTGCATAAACTGCAAATGACATGTATGGGCTTTCTTTCAAAGAACCTAAATCAAAATAATCATGTGCATATTCTAATAATATAGTCCCTGCTAATGGTCTCCACCATTCTCTTTTTTTAAATTTATTAACAATATTTTTAGCTTCAGGATTTCTAGGATCAAATAAAATAGAACGATTTCCTAAAGCTCTAGGTCCCCATTCACTTTCATTTTGAAAGATAACTAATGGTTTTTGTTCTAATAATATATCTACTGCTTTTTCTTTAGTTTCTATAATTATCATAATACACTGCAGCACCAATTGATGTACCCGCATCATGAGGTATTGGATCTACAAAAAAATTTAATTGTGGGTATTCTTTAACATATTTAAAATTATTAGAACAGTTTAAAAAGTAACCACCTGACAGTAAAATATTATTTGTTTTGTTTTTTATCATGTTAATTAATTCACATGTTTCTTTAAAAGTTTTTTCTTGCACATCTTTTGCAATATTTACTTTGTCATAATCGAGGTCGTATTTTTTATTACTATAACCATAAGAAGATAAGCCCATGACCTTACCCGAGTTTTCACCATCCTCTTCATACCCTATTTTGCCACATGCTTTTGTAAATGATAAACCACCTTTAGTTTCATTGGTAAATTTATTTAAAAAACCATTCACATATTTAAATAAACCAATTGAAGGTGTGTCTTTTGATATTTCTTCATTGCCCCTGTAACAAGTGCTATGTTTAAAAAAAGGTGTAACGTTATTATTATTTATTAAATAAATTGATTCTATTTCTTGGTACGGAATATGAAACTTACATGCACCACCACCGTCAACAATTATAGCTGCAGCTTCATTAAAATTACTAAAATAAAAAGATGAAACAGCATGATAAATATGATGCTCTTTTTCATCAAAATAATATGGAGGATTATCTAATTGTTTTTGTAATGAATTTATTATTTTTTGATCACTACAATTTATGTAAGAGTAATTTCTACCATAAGAAGTATAACAAACAAAATCTGGTTTAAAATTTACTTTCTGTAATATTGATTGATAGACATCTGTGTTTTCGTCTGGAACACAATTTTTTTGAAGAGTATATCTTTCTTCATTATAAAAATGTGTAACTTTTTTATTTTCGTAAATACAAATAGATGGATGATGAGATATATTTATAGAAACTATTCTCACAAAAACGTTTATTTTTTGGTCAACGACTCCATAGAAACTTTAGTAACTTTGATTTCAAGGTCTTGTCTAAAATCATCCACAGTAGTATCAGTATTGGGATCAGCAACATCAGCATCAAAATCAGCTTTGCTATCATATACTTTTCCCGTTCTTTTGTTTTTTACGATTTCTTTAGCCTCTGCAGGTATTTTTTTTAAATCACTCATACTATAAATTTAATCTATCGATTGGTAATAGTCAATCATTCTTTCCAAAAAAACCGACTGATAATATAATTCTTGAAGACAGGCTTATAACTTTGTGTGGTGTGCCTTTAGGTATAAATATCATATCACCCTTATCAATTTCATAATATTTTGTTGTATCTTCAAAAACTTTATATAAGGTTTTACCATTTAAACCTATTATAAAAACATCCTCTTCATCAATATGACTATTACCCGAACCACTTTTAAAACTAAAAAAAACATCACAACCATCTTTTTCATGTACTTTGTATTTAAATACTTCTCTTAAAAAATTTTGATAAAATTTAAAATCATCAAATTGATTTTCTAATTGTTTTAATTGAAACACTGCTTTAAAAAAATCTCCATTGTTTTTTGGATTTATATGTGGATCATTTTTTTCAATGTAATCTAGTAAAGAATTAAAATCATATATTTTTTCAAATGTTGTAAATTTTTTAACAAAAGTAGTTTTATTATCTTTTATTTTTTTTACAAAGTCTGGTAGAAGGTCAATCTGAAGTCCCATTTATTTTAGCCTTTTCCTTGGCCTTTATATCTTCGTGTTCGTTTTTGACGCTTTTCATTTTTATTTAAAGATTTTTTATGTTTTCGTGAGCCTCTTTTTTTAGGTTTATCTCTTGGTATAAAATGTGTAAATTTAACTTTAGCCATTTTCTTGAGATCTATCTATTTGTGCGTAACTAATTGCTCCTTGAATTGTATTACTTCCTGTAGCTGCTTGCACTGTAATTGCATCACCCGCTTCTAAATTTAATCCTTGAGGTGCAGCATTAACTTGTGATTTTGCTGGCACATCGTCTCTAAAAAATTCAAACTCTGCGCTTGAATCAGAAGAATCTACTAAATTCATATTTACTAAAATAGCTGAAGAAGCATCACTGTTAGCACAATAAACGCTTTTTACAATTACTGTTGCATCGCTAGGACAAGTAAATACTGTAGTTTTACCTGTACTAGCTTGTTTGAAACCTTGATTTTTATATCGTATTGTCATGATAAAAAGTAATTAAAAGCATCCTGTTCATTTTTAAGTTCTTGTTGATAAGAAGTGTTTAACTTATCTTGCATCGTTCGTAAAGACTGAGTTACTTGTCTTTGGTTTTCTTCAGTATATTCTGAAGTTGGCTCTGGTATAATAATATCAACTCTAGCCATTATCTCATACCATCTGGTTGAATATCTGCTCTAAAGGTACCATACCTCCAATTTTCATCAGTTGAAGTATTGGCTATTTTTAAATTTGCAGCTCTAGCTCTAGCTCTTGTATCTACCTTATCAGTTGTACCTGTAACAGTGAAAGGTCCGAGAGGCGAGGATGCTGAGGCATTTGTAGAATAATTTCTTAAATTCAAAGTTATCTGGCAATTACCTGTAAGTAATTTAAAATCTGGAATAAACCTTCGCATACTCATAAATACTTCACCATCACCTAGATTAAAGTCTCCCGATTGTATAAATGCTGGTATAGCTGTTTTTGAACCGTTGAAGTCAACTTCATTATTTCCTATTTCATGAGCGTAATATGTAGATGCTCCATTGACATTTGTTACTCCTTGAACAGTCGGAAAAGTAGGCAAACCAGATGTATTAAATTTAGATGCGTAAGGATTATTATACAGGGTAGCATCATGCCAACTTGTTCTATCCAAAGTGCCAGTAGTCCAAGTGTTTTCGGTATAGTTATAAGTCACAACTCTATCATTTTCAGTAGAACCTGCTTTAGGGTAGAACCACATCAATTCCTCATACAAATGATTTAACCCTGCAACAACTTGCTCTCCAGAATTATAATTTATACCTAAGTTATCTCCTTTATCTGTAAATACAAAATCCTCAACTAAACATGGAACTGATTTTACTGTACCATCATACACAAAAAAACCACCAGCTTGACCCATCCACCACATTCTACCATTAACATATTTCAATGCGTGTTGGCCAATTAATCCACAATTACTCCCTACTTGTCTTATAGAGAAAGTAAAAGGAGGCCCTACAAATTGCATTACATACGCAGAAGTATCTGTGACTATTAAAATATAATCTTTTGCTTTAGCTGCACCAACTATTTTTACACCAGAGTCTATTCTAAAAGTTCCTGCAGTATTTATTGAAGTGGGTTGATAATCAGATAAATTTTCTTGATCAGAAAATCTTATAAACATTTTGTCTTGTGTGTTAGCATTTCCAATAGTAGTTTCTGTACCTAATATAATTAAATGTCTATCTCTTTCAGAAACAAGAGTCATCACAGATCTAGTTGGTGCACCCGAAATAATCGAAGCTCTAGTTTGAAGAGCACTTGTAGAAACTGATAATGGATCCCACTCAAAGGTTTTTCCGTTTTTTATTGTGCACACTAGTTTTTGTCCAAAGTGGTCAAGAGACCAAGTTGCAGGATCAAGTTGCGTAGTAGAAGATAATGCTGCATTCCCCCATCCAATATAATACTCAACACCGGCTCCTGAACTGTGTGCAGATCTAGTTCCCCCTGCATCTCTAGTAATACCTGTTAGATCATTTGAAGATATACCTGTATAGGTTATAAATTCTGCTCCAACTTTTATTGTTCCCGAAGTTGGAAAGCCAGCAGTAGATGTTAGAGTTACACTTGTACCTGAACCTCCTGTCCCTGCCGTATCGTCTGCTAAACTTCCGTTGAGTGTGCCAAGTACACCTGAAGCTCCACCCCAAGTACTAGCACCCCATCCATAACCATAGCTTTGAGTTAGGGGACCTGGTTTTATATATGGGTTTATTGTTGCAGCTCCACTTGCAGCAACTGAAGTACCTGCATTAGATGCCATAGTTATTGTAAAAGTATCTATAGTAGGGGCGGTAACTACTTGAAAAGTATTTGTAGTAAAATCTGAAATTGAATAACCAGCTCCTACAGGAACTGTTACTGAGGTAAATGTAAATAAATCACCTACTGATAATCCGTGAGCAGCTTTATTAACAGTCACTGTTGGACTAGTGTTTACTGTTGTAAAAGTAGCACCGGTAATAGCGGTATCCAGAGGTGTTATATCATAGAACACATCTTCATAAAATATTACTAAAGTTCTGTTTGTACCTAGTGCAGCATAGATATTGCCATCTAAATCTGCATATACTAATTGAGTTGTTACCTTACCTAGTAAAGTATTAGAAGTTATTTGTGACCAACCACCAATCTTTTCAGGTAGACCGTACCTAAACCTAACAAAGTCACCGTCAGTCCATTGACCCTCTGCACCTGTTTGAGTTACTTGTTTATTAAATCCAGGTTGTATTTGTACATTTGTTAAAGGCATTCGATATTATATCATTTTTGATCTATGTTTTCTATAATACTAAATCTTATAATTATATAGAATACTCTAATGTTAAGACAATTTTTTTGTCCACATCTGTGTGCGAAGTTTCAAAGTAAGGTGTGGTTTTTTTAAAACATACAAATTTGTTTTCTTTAGCTTGTATTTTATTTGCCCCGACCATTTGTATATAACTATTATTAGTATTCATAAATAATATACCAATAAAATTTTGATTTGATTCATCTGTAGGTTCGAAGAAATCGTATTCTTCAATTTTTTTTGTTTTCATATAGCATTCAAGTTTAGCCCAATTTACATTTGAGGCTCCTATCTTTTTAAGTATGGGTGCTAATATATTAGGAACATGTGAACTACTTATTCTTTCATTATTAACGTTCTTTACAAGATGATGTGTTAATTTAAAACTATCTAAATGTTTATACATATACCAAGGGAATTGTTCTTGAGTAATATTGTAAAAAATTTTTACAAAATCTTTATTGTAAATAAAATTGTTTTCAACTATCATCTTTTGGTTTTTCCCCTCTAATAATTTGATCTGGTTCAGTTTGTTTTTTTTGTAGATCTTCTCTTAATACAATATTCCAATCAGCTACAATTTTTACAAGAGTATTTCCAAAATGTCTTAAAGTTTCATCAGACAAATGCATTTTTTTATTATTCTTAATAATTTCAACTTCACTATCTTCAAATATTATATCGCAAGACCCGTCTTTGTATTGTTTAAATTTCATTATCGACTACCCCCCAAAAATTTCTTTTATCCATAAATAAGTTTTTATTTTTTCCAAATGCATCAACATAATGTAAGAAGACTTGTGCATTATAATCTCCTTTAAATTTTTCTCTCCAATGTTCTACTTCACACCCTAAATAAATAGCTGCATCACCTGGAGATAAATTAAAAGCTTTATTATCCATAAATATAGGCCACTTTGTGCCATCGTTTGAAATATTAACTGTAACACTTATTTCACAAGATTCTCTATCAACATGTTTTTTTAGATCTGCATTGTTAGTATACATTCTCCAAAAAGAATATGTTGGTAATAGTTTTTTGTTTACTATTTTTTCAAGTTTATTTTTATACTTTAACATTAAAGAGTCTGTTATTGGGTCTCCATAAAAAACTGTATCACCTACATTATTTTGTACTTCATCAAAATCTTTAAAATTACTTCTATGTCTAATTTCACAATAAATACTTAATAATTGAATCTCTTCTTTAGTTAAAAAATTTTTAACTAATTTATATTTAAAATCTTTTCTTATTGTGCCCATGATACTATTGAATACCTAATACCTTCTGTAACTGGTAAAACTGTATGTGGATACATAAAGTTACTTGGCCATATTACTAATCTATTTTTTTTCTTTTCGATTTTAATTTCACTTGTTGAACAAGGAGTTGAAAAAATTAAATCTCCTCCTTTGTAATTATCGTTTACAAAAAAAATACCACTCCATTGTCTATTGTTTTGGGAAGATTGATCAACGTGAAATTTGTAATAAAAATTTTTTTTATATTTTAGTACTTGTATATCAAATATATTTGGAACTGATATTCCGACTCTATTATTTGAAAAAAAATTCATATATTCTATATATTTTAAACCAAACACTTTTTGAAAAAAATTATACCAATGAACTGTAGTTAGACTACTATTTAAATTAGATAAAGCCCATACATCAGTTTTCCTTGTGTTTTGTTCTACTACATTTTTACCATTTTTACCTACAATTTTACCAGCTTCAAAATTATGGTTATTACAAATTTCTATAAAATTTTCTAAAGTTTTCTCTTTAACTATAGAATCAAATATTTTTATATAATCATTAAGTTTTGTGTTTTTTATTTCCATGATTTTTTTTTCCAAAAAGCATCCTTGTAAGAATGCCAAACTCCTCTAACTCCAGAGGGTCTACTTTTTATAAGTTCATTATCTTTCTCAGATATTATTTTCATTTTCCAAGACTCTCTTTTAAAAGGTATAACTTGTACATAAGGGGTTCCTTCTTTAATAACAGTATCCATCTTTTCATATTTGTCACCATTTAAAATTATTGGAAAATTAACTTCAGTAGGAAAAGTATCAGTATCTACTATACCTGGTATGATTGAAAACCTATCATCAGAATTATTTAAAGGTGGTAGAAATAAACAAGAATATCCTTTAGGTGTTTTTATTTTCCAAGGATTCAATATTTTTAAAAACGAATACCCTTTATTTTTTTGAGAAAAAGGACATTTTTCTGATACTTGCTCTACACCATGAACATGAGCTTTACCTATGTTCATAGTATTTGCTAAAGATCCATCTATTTCAGATGTGATATAATCTGTATATTTTCCAAGTTGTCCATTTACTTCCGTTTCTTCATTAAAAAACAAATGATAATCAATTGGCATTCTTAAAAGATAACCAGAAGTCAACGTGTCTAAAAAAGGCATACAACCTTTTATAGTTTTTAGCCTAGCGTGATGCTGCAAATCTTTATACCATTTTGGTATATTTAATTTTATAGGTTGTGGTTTTGTTTTAAAGTTTTTTATATAAGTTTCAGATGCAGAAAATAAAATCTCTCGTTCAAACATTCAACCTTATATTAAATACTAAGGTATTTGTAAAGGATGGAAATATGTTATTGAATTATCTTGACAGTGTTGTTCCCAAGATTTTGTCATTGGGTATGTAATTGTTGAACAATCAAATCCTTCTAAAAATGTTTTATAAGCTGTAATAGAGTCTTTCATTGAACTATCAGGATTCATTTCTAGAAAATTATTTATTTGTTCTATTATATTTTTATGAAAAAACTCTAAGGTGCCTTGTTCAAGTGGATCAAATTTTTCATTTGGATCCTCATAAAAATCGATATAGGTAACATTTGTTCCATCATAAGAAGCACCTTTTCTACCAGATTTGATTTGTAAAAAATCGCTTTCACTCACCTCAACAACAGTTACTGCTTCTGAAGTATTTAAAGAATTTTTATCATTCTCATTAGCTGCAATTCTAATTAAATTGTTATTTTCAAAAATTAAATATGCCATAAATTATCCTTACGTCTCGTTATCAAAAAAAGTTAACGCACCTCTACCGCCTGTTCCTCCTCCGGTAGGGCCTTGGTTACTTGGGTTTCCACCTGGACCAGGACCACATATATTTAAATCATTTCCGTATAAGAAATCAAAGTTTAAATTTCCTGATGAACCTGGAGAATTTCCACTAGATCCACCGCCACCATTTTGATTATTGTTAGCGTTGTTTCCTGGTGCTCCTCCATTAACTGTAAATAAATTTGTTACATTAGTAGCTCCTCCAGTAGACCCAGGGCCTGCCCCTGTTCCAACTGCGTAAGATACTGGAGTTCCTCCTGTAACACTTCCTTTATAAAAACCGTAGGATCCGCTACCACCTGAGCCTCCACTTCTTGCGGGAGCTCCGTTGCCTCCGCCTCCGCCTCCAGAGGCTGCATAAGCATAATACTTTGTTACACTAGCAGGTGGACTGTAAGTTCCTGAAGCAGGGCCTAACTTAATAAGTTGTGGGACAAATCCTCCACCACCAGCTGATCCGTTTGATGCAGCAGTAATTCTTCCTTGTGCATCTACTGTTAAATTTGTAAGAGTATATGAACCTGCTGATACAGAAGTATTTGCAAGTTCCGCTGCCTCAACCGCATCATCTGCAATTTGAGTAGTATCAACTTTATCCGCACCAATCGCACCATTATCTATTATTGTAGTTCCATTTGAAATAATACCCATTACGTCTCCTTTAAATTTTTTCTAGCTTAATTCTAAATTTTTCATTAGATTTATTATTAATCAAGTATATATCGTTAGCACCTTCCTGTAAAGTCCAGCTACCTTTTGAGCCATCAACAATATTACCTTCATTTTTATGCTCATTATTAAGATGTAAATCCCCTGTATAAATGTTTCTCCAGACATTTCCCACAGCTCCTAAATCATATGTATCGTCAGCACCTGGTACAATGTCACCAGAAGAAGTAATTCCTTTTGTTGCAACAGTTCCTAAATTTGCATTTACATCAATAATATTTGTCCCATTAGAATATACTATTTTAATACCTTTATCAGTCGTTGCAAAAGTTGGTCCTGTTCCAGAAACAGTTTTAAATTGAACTGTGTGTGCACCACTTGTATTATTAAATATTACATAATTTTTTTTAATGCTATCTGGAACGGTTACTATTTGATTACCTGATATAGATCCAGTCAATTCTATAATAGCATTTCTTGCATCTGAAGAAGATGTTGACCCATCAGTAATTGCTAAAGCTGTAGTTTGAGCTCCACCAGCAATTGATTTAGCTACATATCCTCCAACTTCTTGTTCTACTATTTCTAAATTAGTATTTGTAATTGTTCCCCACAATCCAGCTTTCTCACCAGTTGTGATAAGTTCAACTCCTAAATCTGTGTAACTTGATGCCATCTTAAATTCCTATTTTTATAATTATACATTTTTTAAGCTGCTAAATCAACTTCAGTCCAAACATTAGCTACACCAGGGTCTATTTCAGCCCAAGCTGTTACATTAACAGTTCCTATACTTGATTGTGCTTGATTTCCTAGTGGTGATACATTTGCACTAGCGGTAACTGTAACAGAACCGATTGAAGAAGACATTTGACTTCCCGTTACATTGTATATTGAAGATTGTGATGCCGTGCCAATAGAACTTGTCAAAGACATACCACTCAATGTAACATTAGCATCTGCAGTTGGTACCTCTTCTCCTATTGATGAAGTTAATGACATACCTGTTACTGCAACAGTGTGATCTGTAAAGGCAGACTCTTCTCCCAATGTCATGGTTATTTCAGAGCCAGTTACTGAAACATTTGCAATACCCGTTACACTTACGCTTCCTATCGATGTGTTCATTGTATGCTCAGTGACTACGACTGAAACATTACCATCTGCAGCTACAGAGAAAGTACCTAATGTTGATTGTAATAAGAAACTTGGTAAAGTTCCTGCTCCTGTTGTTCCTTCAACAGTGACTGTAGGAATTTCAATAGTGCTTGGACTTTGAGTTGCAAAAGGTGCTTGACCAAAAGCTGTTAAAGTATCTTGTGTAAATGTTTTATTACTTACTGATAACTCTGAACCAGTTACTGGAACACCTATGTCAATAATAGAATCTGAACCTATTGAAGAAGTTAACTGTGATCCTGTAACATCAACTAAAGCTGATGTACCTGCAACTGATGTTCCAATATTAGAAGATAATTGAATTCCTGATACAGTAACATTAGCAGAACCAGTATTTGATTCTTCACCTATTGAGCTAGTAAGAGATAAACTTGTAGCGTAAGCTATTACCGAGTTAGCTTCTGAACTAAATGCCGCTTCAGAATATGCGGTTATTCCAAAAGCCATTGTTTAGGCCTCTTTTTTTTCTTCTACCTTTTCTTCTTTTGGTAATTCATTACTAAGCAGATCGGAGTAGTGTTTTTGTATGATTTCTAAATCTGTATATTCAATACTTAATTGATTTTTTTTTGAAACAACATTTTGTATTTTCTGTAAATAAATTTTACCTTTATCAGACAACTTTTCACTATCATAATTTTTATCGTTAAATTTAAAAATCATTACACTTCTTTCAATTCAAATCTGTATTTTTTTCCAGACTTATTATTTAAAATAAATAAATGTTCTGCACCCTCTTGAATAGTCCAATTACCTTTTGTACCATCAACAGCATTACCTTCAGCTTTCGCTTCATTACTTAAATGTAAGTCACCAGTATACACATGTGCCCATACATTACCATCTGCACCAAGATCATGTGTATCATTAGCAGCTGGTAACAAAGCCCCACCAAAAGTAGCACCTTTGTTAAACGTAGCAGCGCCTGCAGCTGACATGTCTAGTGTTAGTGCTGTAACAGCAGCTCCACCATCATTACCTTTAAAAACTATATCGCCATCGCTAATACTAGAATGTATATTTAAATTATTACTTGATAAAGTTAATTTACCATATTCACTTCCTCCTGCATCAAAACGTATATCACCACCTCCTGCATCAAGAGTAATGTCTCCAGCAACATCAATTGTTAAATCACCTGAACTTAAATCTATTTCTGTGCCATCTATCGTAATATTGTCAACTGTGATTCCACCATCAGCATCTAGAGAAGTAGCACTGATATCACCAGTCACAGTTAATGTAGATCCATCAAATGTCAAATTAGCTTCTGCATTTTGTGCATCTGTACCAGTTGCGGTAACAATTCTGTTATTTGCACCATTGGTCATGAAGTCTGATACGTCAACTGAAATCGCATCTGCCGCTACATCAATACCAGTTCCTGCTCCAACATTTAAAGTTACATCACCTGATGTTCCACCACCTGTTAAACCAGAGCCTGCTACAACAGAAGTTATATCTCCAACTGTTGGTGTTGCAAAAGTAACTGCACCAGAACCATTAGTGGTTAAAACTTGGTTTGCAGATCCATCTGATGTTGGAAGTGTATAAGCTGAAAGGGCAAAGTTTGACCCATCGCCTTGAATAATTTTTCCTGCTGTTGTTGCTAATCCTGCAACATCTTGTAATTGTGCATCTAATCTTGCATTTGGTAAAGTACCAGAACTAATATTACTAGCAT
>Ga0098043_1000343_pt1 | contig 16010 bp, 14 predicted proteins | sample 9B_taG_FD_92581 | JGI IMG/M metagenome (GOLD analysis project Ga0098043, IMG submission 92581) | Marine viral communities from the Subarctic Pacific Ocean - 9B_ETSP_OMZ_AT15188_CsCl metaG | ecosystem: Environmental > Aquatic > Marine > Oceanic | place: Subarctic Pacific Ocean | collected 2015-01-10 | reverse complement strand
GTGACAGTCGTCTCTGGGAGAGTGACTGTAGCAGCCAACCCTACGAACTGGTCTGTTAGGACGGTCTCGTCACTGGCTGCCGCACTGGAATCAAAATCCATGCCGACGTCTATCGTGGGCACACCAAGAGCCTCGAAGATTAACTCATCACCAGCATTGGAATTACCAGTGCTTTTCATGGCAGGAGTGACTTGTATAGTGTCACCGCTGTTAGCGACCACTCTGTACTGATGTCCGTTGTTGTAGTCGTCACTGGAGTAATTACCACCCCCAATGACTCTCATCGAAGCACCTACCATCATACCAGCAGGGTATCGCAGTTCACCAGCAGAGGTAGAGAAGAAGGATTTGGAGTTGCTCGCTACCGAACCTGATGGCATGAGTGTAATTGTGCTCACATCACCAGAGGTTGCGATACTGAAAGTCAGGCCACCAAAAGCCCCATGCGTTAATGTCAATCCGGTCTCATGACCGAATGTTACTTCTGCTAAATCCCCACGATATACTGTTGACGGCATGCTGTCTCACCTCACGCGATTAACTCACTAAAGATAACGATTTCTACTTGGAAGGTCATTCTATGTAGATGCTTCGACCTATCAGATAGGTCCGTTCTCGTCTTAAACAACAGTCTATCGCAGTTTTCACCGTCTCCTTTCCTCTTTAGATGGACGATACGCCGAACCTCGTCTTCCATCTTCATTAGTTGCGTTCTGCCTCTCACCGTGCGTATGTCCACGGTGACGTTGATACGGGTGTGCACGAAGTCGTAGAACACCTCTGGTTGCTCCTCGCTGTGAGCCGTCTCGTACAGGAAGACAGCATCGCTGCGATTGAGGTCGAATCTCTTACCCCTGCCGGGGTCTAGTGTGGTGATGTCCATAACCACAGGCTTCCTCTGGTCGGTGTTGCCTCTGTTCCAATTGGAGTCTATGGTCTCCTTCATGAACTCGACAGACTCCTTAGCCATTACTCCACCTTCCATATAGGCTTCTCTGCAGCGGCCTGCCTACTAGCCGTCTCGACTATCTGCTTGAGTTCCAAGCCATCTACTGGTTTACCTGTCTCATCAACCACTTGACCGTCTGACAGCACGTGACCGAACTGCGTTGCTGCAGCCCGTAGGAACACGAGTCCCTCGTCGGAGTATATCACTCCCTTCCACACTTCTGCGTGCATGTCTGGAGTCAATAGGTCCTTCATCATTTTCTCAGGGTCAATCAAGGGTCATGACCTCCATGTATCGTGGCAGTGTCTCTGCCACCTGAGTCTTGAGCAACTGGTACTTGGCGCCCAAATCTATGTTCTGTGTGCCTTCTGGCATGAGGACGCTACGGTCGTCTGACAGGAGCAAGTCCATGGCCACCATCTTCGTGCAGATGTCCTCTATCGCCTTCTCGACGTATCGCTCTCCGTACACGTAGGAAGCCTTGACTGAGTTCCACTGGAAATAGGGGTATGTGTTGTTGAAGTATATGATGCCGAGGTCATAGTCAGCCCACCAATCACGAAGCCTAGCCTCGTCTCCGGTACCACTACCGAAGTAGTCTATCTTGAGCCTGTACTGGGTGAGACTAGTCCCGTTGGATACTGCAGCCATGAACCCACTATTAGCGAGGTCAGTCACTCCTGTAAGCGTGGTGGCTGTCTTACCTGTATAGAAAGCGCACTTGACAGAGGAGCCTGTCCCTGTGCAGATGATGCCGAAGGGGGACAGTGCAGAGGTATCGGCCATGGTGATGACGCCGCTACCAGAACTACCAGTGGCATTTGTGGCAGTCACCACGTTGTCAGTCAGGTTGGTAGCGGACATGGCTGTGAGGTTGCTTATACCGAGAGTGGCGGTCTCGCCAGCCTCACCACGATTCATGCTGGTTATCTTCAGTTTTGAATTTCCGTAATCAGCATTTGCAGAAGCCATAAACTCATGGTGCACATTAGCAACAAGGCTACCACTAGTCTCAGTAGCGGTCTCCAGAGAAAATGACGGGCTAAAGACCACAGCGTCTTTCTTTCTCCTAAGGTCTTTGTTAATGAGGTCAGCAAGTTGTTGGGCAGCGTTGACTCCATCGAAATCCGCACTCCATGTTGATGACGTTGACCCTACCTGTAGGCTTGCTACACCACCGCCTCCGGGGCATAGGAATAAGTAATCATTGGTGGTCAATGCCGAGTGGTCCCGTATTTCCAGTCTGGCCTCAGCGGCGCCCACCTCTCTGTACTCCTGTCCCTGCCATATCTCCAGCCTCAGAATCTGCTGGACGTTACGGAACATGAGCGGCACCGTACCCACGTAATCGGTGTAGTATCGCCGCCTGTACGGCTTGTAGGTATCGAAATTGAGGTATTCTGCTGTCTGTAGCATCGGCCTCCATGAGTTGTTAGTGAGATTGTCTATCTTGTCCTGCATCCTGAGTATCATTCTCTCGACTGCAGCGCGTGTGACTCCCCTCCTCTTCCCGTTGGTAAAGGATTGGAGGTTCTGGACAGTGGCGTTATCCGCAGTGTCGTAGTCACCAGCAGTGCCACCACTCCAAGACAGGACCACATCAGTCCCGTCTCTCGCCACAGTGGTGAGCGTCACTGTCTCACCTAATTCGGTGTCACTGGCTAGTTCGACCCTGTCACCTACCTCGAAACCGACCAGTCTCTGGTCAGCAGGGCTTATCTTCAGGCTGGTGGCTCCTGTATCGGAGTTAGCCGTCAAGTAGACTGGGTCTGGGAGTGGTATCTGAAGTATGTCAGCGACCTTCTGTGCTGAGGTGTAGACGACTTGGTCAGGGAAGAGGGGCCGTGGCTCGCGTTCCCCTGTGTTGAACACCACTGGCATTAGGCGCCTCTCCTTGGTTGCATAGTGCGTGGGTCATGAGGGTCGTTTATCCCTGTGGAACTGACTAAGTTACTCTGAGATGGTTCTGACACAGGCGGGTTAGGGTATTTCGGTCCCTCGGCTTCTGCTTCCAAATTTGCTTTCGCTTTTTTGTTTCTTGCCTCTATCTCTGCCCTCAACTTTGGATTACCGAATTCATCCCTTATTCTTTTTGCGGCTTCTACTCTGCTTTCAGGAGTCATACTCAAGTCTGGGTCGCCCCTACTCATTTGGAAACGAGGGTCATCGAATCTGGCTTGCGCTCCCTTCTTCTTTGCTGCTGCGGCTCGCAATTTCTCTCTTCTTGCCGCAGCCCTTCGTCTTAGTTCCTCTTTGTTCTCTCCACCTTCCATAGGCGCTTTGAGAAACTCCCAAGATTTGTCTAACGGATTCATACTTTATTGTCCACCTGTCCTAAGTTGTATTCCATTGGTTTGCTGCATGCACCGCAGCGTTCTAAGTAGCAGAAGTGGAGCATGCCGCAGTGTTTGCAGCGTGTCCCACTACCAATGTCAATCACGTCCCGTATGTTACGGGAGCGAGTGTTTTGCTCTGCTAGTTGGCCAGCGAGCCGCTCGCGTGGACTTGCGTCCGTGCGAACAGACTCGCCGGTTGCGTAGTTCCATCCTTGCTTGGATAGTCGTCGGAGGTCTTCAGCGTCCATGTGGCTCACCACTATGTGGTGACCACCACTACGTATAGGTTTCCTGCCATGAGATAACTCGTGACACCCTCTACAGTCTTGCCGTTAGTGTAGTCGTCTAGGACCTTCTGTATGCCTCCGGCTACTGTAGCGCCGATTTCAGCCGCTTGGTCTGGCGTGAACTCGAAAACTTTTACGTTGGTCATGGGGTTTTACCCCCAATCAGCGTTCGCCTATAGCGACGAAAGAGTAGGTCACACTAGCAACCAAAGCACCTAGTTTTACTTCTGTGCCGTTGATGCTGTTGGTAACTGCTGCCCTTACGGTGCTGCCAGTAGCGTTCACCATGATACCTTCTACTTCTGAGAGGTCGTCACTCAGGTCTAGGTCATAGGTCGTGCCGCTGCCGTCTAGAGCAATCGTTCCTGTGATTACTCTCTTGTTGCCGAATACTGTTTTTCTTGGGTCTATTGTTAATACATCTGCCATGTTTATTCCTCCTCTTGTGCGACCTCAGACGATAGCACTTCATCAACCTTTTCTAGCATCTTCGCTTTCGTGGCGCGGAGCCCGGACATTTCTACTCCGTTGTCATGCAGCCATACTTGTATGTCTGCTTTCAACCAATTCGTGTCCGGGATTCCGTCACCATCGTCTTGCGTGAAGAGGACACCGGGGTAGTCCTCTAAGATGCGCCAGTTGTTACCTTCAAAGTGGCGTCGTCTTTCATCCAACCAATCTTGAGCGACTACGGTACCTTCGTTCCTGTTGAAGTATCCGTGTCTCGTGCGGACGTCCATATTCAGTCCTGCCCAATATATTGTTGGCATTCTAGGTCACCTCACAATCAGTTATACATCACCATGACGTCAACGCTTGCTGTTGCTGAGCCACCTTCGGAGACTAGTTGTAACTGAACGTCTCTCTTTCCGGTGTTTGCATCTGCAGCGCCAACAGAACCAGTTAGTACCGAGAGAGTGTCTAGGGCATCCCCTGCCGTAGCCGTCCCTCTCTGCGATGCTGCTGTGAACAGAATGCTGTTTATGCCTGTTCCAGTCAACACGTGGTTGCTTGCGTTACCAGCCAGAGTGACTCTGAGAAGAGCCATCTTTGGCGCTGGGTCGTATCCGTTTGCGGTATCAGCCTGTCGTGCGGCAAACGCATCCAATGCGCCGGGGTAGTTAGGCCCTAGATGCTCTTCAGTGCCTTGAGACCCTGCCCTCAACTCAAAGTTGCCGAGGATTGCCATCGTTCCTGTTGTGGTTGTTTTTACTTCTATCATATCCATATCATATCACCTCTGTTATCTTTCCTCCACCTACTGTAGGTCTCGGATAGAACCTCCTGCACCGAAGAAAGCGTCCCATACCTCACCCATGGTTCGGTAGAGTCCTTCCTGTCCTAGTCTGTTGATGGCGAACGGGTCACCAGTCTCGATACCCGACTCGAAGTACTGAGTTGGGATAGCAGTCTGGAACCACAGGTAGTCAGTATCGAAGTAGTAAATCCTCGAAATACCGTCTGTGGTCACGTCCTTGGATGGAATCAGGGGCACACCGTTGTAGGTAGCCACGATGAATCCAGCCTCGATACCGGGAACACCCTTCACGCCGTTGTAGGTTGGTGTGACCCTCTTGGACTCCATGAACCTCTGCTGGCTCTGTAGGAGTTGCTGGACACGCATTAGGGTATCGTACCCAGTCAGCATGACCTTGGGGTTACCACCACGAGTCCAAATCTGCTGGAACAGTCCGTCCAGTTGATTCAGGCTGAGGTTCCTGTTGCTTGCGGAAGTGCTCGCGTCTCCACCGACGTCTACCTCTGCGCTGTGGAATCCAACGCTACCATCTCTGGTGATGGAGTAGATGTCGTGGTCGGTTAGGGCACTGACTGCACCTTGGGTCGTCGTCATCTTAGCAGGGTCCGAGGTGAGCCTGTCTAGAGACTCTAGGTCGTTGCCTGCTGGGGTGTCGACGTCTTTCAAGAGCATCCTGTTGATGTGGTCAGCGTGGTGCTTCCCCATCTCTTCCTTTAGCACTTGGCGCACGTCTCCAAGACCGTCATCCTTGTCAGAAAGGAACATGGACACTTCGCTCAGGTCGAACGAGTGACCAATGGTCTTGGGCTTTGCAGCCACGTGTAGGAAGTCAGGCTTGGTGGTCTCTGGCAGAGTAGCGTTCTCAGCCAGTCCGCCGCCTACGTTGAAATTAGGCTTGGCGGTGATGATTCTCCACCCACTTCGCTCCCAAGGCTTCTTTGGAAGTATGCTAAACGCATTGAACTCTTGGTTCAGTTGCGACCAAACTTTCCTTCCGTAGATTGCTTGGTAGGTACCAGCCGTAGTAGACAGGAGAGGCGCGTCGGCCTTCAGTATGTCTCCACTGCTGTAGGTGTACCCGGTCGTTGCTGTACCACCGTAGTAGTATCTTTCCATATCTTGTATTGTTCGTACATAATCACGTGCCATCAGTTGTCACCTCCCTGAAGAGCCTTTCCAGCCAGCCTGTGGACATCGTCCCACGACATCTCGGCCATCTCTTGGGTCTCAGGAATACTCATCATAGCAGAAGACTCGCTCTTGGCGAAAGTCTCGCCAGCAGTTGCGGGTATGCTCTCAATCCTCTCAGAGAGGGATAGAACTGCCTTCTGCAGGTCTGCTAGAGGCCCTCTTGCGTCGAACTCGTCCTTAGCCTGTGCGGTCTCTGCCTCTTCCAATTCCTTGGTGAGTCTCATGGAGAACTCGTTGCCTAGGTCGGTCTTGAACCTCTGCTCTAGTGCAGCGGCCTTGTAGACCTGATACGCTTCCTCTATCTGTGAGGGGCTCACAGAGGTTGCGTCGATGTAGTCGTCGGCCTTGATGACGTTCTTGTTGCCAGTTGGTGCGGCACCGAAGTTCGGCTTTGGCCTCTTACCGGAGTCATCTTCGCCAGCGCCCTCGATGCTGCCTTGACCCCTGTGGTCGAAGCCGTGCTCTCCGGGCGAGTAGCCTTTCTCTACTCCGTCTACATCTCCAGACTCTAGAGCATCTCGTGCAGCCTCTGGGTCGTACCCAGCGGACTTCACAGTGCTCTCTAGCCACTGCAGATAGTCTGTGGTAATGACGTCATCCATTTCCTCGGACTTGGAGTAGGCCATCTTGTCGTCCTCTCCCTTTTTCTTGTCCATCTTTTCAGATTCCTCCATATTACCATCTTCGTCGTTTTTCTTCTCTTTCTTTTCTTTCATCGCTTTCTCGGTGTCCTCTGCCTTGACTGCGGCTTCCGCCTCGTCAGCATCGTCGAGACGCTTTGAAAGCCTCTCTAACACGTTCTGCAACTCAGACATTGTGTTTTCTTCATCTGTCATGTTTTCACCTTTGTTTGTTGTATCCTCCTTTAGGATTCTAAACTGGGCCTCAGGATTAATGCCCTTTTCGCAAATGGTCACTTCGTGCAACTCCATGCGGCTTATCTCACGATAGTCACCTCTGGTGCCGTCGTGCTTGTTGACACGCTCGAAAGCCTGCCCACCGATGGAGAACGACTTCAGGTTCCCCTTGCGAATCTCTGCGGCCACTTCTCGGGCCTTCTCTATGTCATCTCTTAGTTTGATGACCACGAACATACCAGTCTCGTCTACCTCGGACTTCCAGACTCTGCCTGACGTGTCCTCGTAGTTGGGTATTACCTCCCCTACTTGTATGTTGGAATGAGCCAATTGGACGTTTCTGAAGCCGGGAGACTTCATGAACTTGCCAAAGGCGTCTTTGAGTGCGGGCTTGGTGATTAGGTCTCCTTGCTTGTCCACCATCTCGACTGATGCGTAGCCTGCGACGACTAGGTCGCTGGACCTGCTTTTCAGTAGAATGGGGTCCTCAATAGGAGCATCCATCATCAACATTGGCTGCCAGACTTGGCTTCATCCTATATTAAACCCCATCACGAAACGGGGATTTTAACGTGATTATCGTCTTTTTCTTTATGCGGTGGTGAGAATTTTGGACAATCCTCCATCTTAGTGGCTAGACCCTGCTCGCACTCCTGCCCACGCTTGGCACCGCACCAGCAAGCACCGCCCTTGGACTCCCTGTGACCGGGGTCGTGGTCTGGCAGGTTCTTGGGCTCTGTGAGGGTGGTGGGGCCACTAGGTGACTCTATTGGGGAAGCGAAGTCGATGCCTAATCCCTTGGGGCCAGTGAAAGTGACCTTCTCCTTGAGCATCTCGTCTAGCAGTTCGAGGGCACTGACCACCTGTTTGGTGATTTCAGGGTCCTTCATGATGTTCTCGGCGGGTTTCAGCACCTTCTTGGGCTTCTTGGTGTGATTCGCAGGGGGCTCAGGCACCACATGGGCCTTCTTGGGTTTCTTCTCCTCTACCATCTTCTCAGCCTCCGCCTCGGAGCGCAGAAGGACTGCAGCCAATGGAGACCAGTATTCTCGCTGCGATTCGGCCAGTTTCAAGTCGTAATCAGAGCCGAAATCAGCCTGTTTTAGCAGGAATGAGTGCCCAATACGCTCTGTTTCAAACGAAACATGGGTCTCGGGGAACTCCAAATGGATGACTCCCTTGTTTATCCTGACTTTGTGCGGCACGTTGGGATTGGGCGTCTGACACGCTATGTCGAGCGTTTCGATGCTGTCTGTGCCTTTCGCCTCGGAATCACGGAGGTAACGAGCCCCATTCAGGTTGTAGACACGCATCTTCTTCCTGTTTTGACTGGTCACAGAGGGGACTTTGACAGTGATATGCTGTCCTACTTCAAGACCAGAATGGTGCACTGAGCCCACATCCATGTAATATTCGCCCTTACAACGTGTCGCTCGGTTGCCCAACGCCTTACCTTCCTCGTCAAACAGTGGACCTATGCCGATTCTGTGCGTATTGCCCCTGCTTTCCAGCACCATGACGTCAAATGACTTCTCAGGCGTCAGAAGCACCCATTTGGGGTGTCTACTCTCACCTCTCATGTATGTGGAGTCAGCATCCCTCAGAAGCACCTGTTTTACGCCTTTTTCGGCCAAAAGGTCCTTCACAGCCCTCTCCAAACCCTCGGAATCTACCCTTTTTGTGTTGATTGGGGCAGGTATCATGACCCCATCTGAGGCAGCAAATTGGGCTCTGAGGTGCCTAATTCGGTCTTTTGATGGCATATTCTCCATTTTTTCGTCGCCAGAGCCGATAATATCGACAATATGGAGCGTATCCTTGTCCCAGATGGCATCAATCATGAATTTAGGGTCGCTTGCCTCTTTTATTCCCTCCAAAATGCTGTTCGGGAGCGAAAAATCGTCGTTTTTGCTGTTATGTACCTTGATTTTGGTCTTCAACTTCTCGATTATCAGTCTTTCTCCACGTGGCCACGCACTTGCGACCCAATCACCAGAGAAACCTCTCAAGTGGTCTAGGTCTTTCAGACTAAATATTCGATGCATCGCTTTTACTGGTGTCGGAGTGCCGTCGTCCTTCTTTTCCGACTTGAAAAACAAATCAGTGTCTGTGAGAACGTCCAATGACAGCATCAACTCATCCCTTTGGTCTGGCTGAGCCGCCCTCACACCAAAAGATTGTCCCTCAGGCATGTTACTGTATAGTGGAGTCTCAGGCAAAGTGATGCCGCTATGGATTCTTGGAAGACCCGAAACCATATTATTGACGATTTCTGGGTGCATGGGCAAGAAAGTCTGCGGGTCTTTGCTTGTATGCTCGTCAGGTATGGTATCAGATTCTCTGTGATGCACTCCGAAGAACCTCTTGAACCATGGGTTCTTGTAAAGACTGCTATATTTTGCGTTTTTTAGGCTTGTTTGGTCTCTTGGCACTCCCGAAGGGTGACCCATCGCTATCGGAGCCGCAGTATGCTCGAATTTTGGCAAAGGTGTAGGTTCTTTGAATCGACTGTTGCAAAACAGAAAACTGGCAAAGGCCTTGTTTCGCTCTTCTATGCTACTTCCTCTGTTGTGTTGCAAAGCATTTACTATTTCGGGGAGAGCGTGTTTTCCATTCTGTTGCTTGGTCTTGTCTATATCGTCTTCTATTATGTCAAATATTGACTTGCCGTTGACTCGAGTGAAGAATAAGGCATATTCTTCTTCTGCTTCCCTTAGGCTCTTCTGGCTACCTCCTACTTTGGACATGATACCGGCTAGTTTCTTGGCCCTAGCAGCGTCAGTGGCTCTATCTAGCAAGTCTTCCTCCCATATACTCGGTTTGGTTTTCTTCCCTTTTGCCGATACAGGGCGTTCTGGGTTCTCAGGGTCGTAAGCATAGGCCCTTGGTCTCCATGAGAGTGGTTTTTCTCCTTTGGCGTGATGACCCATCTCCCCAAGAATATCGTTGGCTTCTTGAGTGCTCTCGACTTTGTGGTCGGCTCTGTTGACGAGACCAATCAAATCTCTGACTGCTGTTTTAGTGGAACGGGTATTCTTTCCAAGTGCATTTGCAATCTCCTGCACTCTCGGGTCGTTCACTAGATAATGATAAAGAATCTCGTAGCCGTATATGTCCTTCCTGCCCTTATTGTCAAGAGAGTGGAGTGGAGTGGGTTCTTCGTAAGAGACATTGGCGACTGTGTTATGACGTGCACTACTCATGGCTACCGTTTCATTTACTCGTTGGAGAGACTGCTCCCACTCGTCCTTCTCGTCAGGACTTGCGTTGTTTAGTATCATCTTTTCCAACAACCCTCTCTTGTAGCCACCATCGTTGTTCAAGTAAGTATGGCCCATCTCCATGACCTTCTGGAAACGAGCCCTCCTATCGTAGTCCTCAGAACTGCCTGCAGGTATTGCGTCCCCGTTAATTGCTAGACGTTCTTGCAGCAGATGTGATACCTTCTCTGACAAGGAGTCCCTGTCTTGGTATTCCGTCGGGTTTTTCTTAGCATCCTCTATGGCGACGTAAGCGAGAGCAGGTAATATACCACCATTGCTCATAGCCATTGCAAAATCATGTTCTGCTTTGATAATCTCAGCGAGAGCACCCATGGTGAAACCCGACTCTGTATAAGTATCTCGTTCGTCAGATACCTCTATTGGAAGAGAGCCGATGTCATTCAATGCAGAGTCCTTCGCTTTCTCATGAGTGGCATGCATGGCGTCGACCACGTCACTGGTGCGAGGCAAAAAGGAGAATACAGATTCAGACCAGTTCGAGAGTAATTCAGAAGGGTGTGAAGCGACCATGAAAGTCTCCTTGCCTTCGTCTACCAGATGCTCTGGTGAAATCTCCATTCTATTGGAATAGGCTCGTTGTTCTTGCTGTTGTTGGAATTTCAATTTGTCTGTGGGTATGTCGACGTAATTATACGGGCCTGATTCATCGCCTATCTTGGTCAGTTCCAACAAGAACTCATTCATTCTTCTGGGGTTGGTGCCCTCTATATTCTTATTCTTCTCACTAAAGTCCTGCAGACTTTTCGCGTCTGCTTTTCGCGCTTGTGACACATCGGGAATGTGCAAGTGGGCTTTACCACCGCCTTCGGATAATGGCTCTAGTTTTAGGTAGTATCTGCCGTTCTCCTCCTCTACGGGATAGAGGTAAGCCTCATGTTGTCCCATCCCTTCTATCGTAGCACGCCAGTCCTTCGTGGCCGCTATGGGCTTTTTGAATAGAGCATTGAACATGTTGCTCAAATTCTCTGACCCAAAGAAAGGACTAGGGTGGAAAAGCAAGTCTTGGGAAATGTCTTTCCTGCTCTTCCCTGACCTATTCGCCCCACGTAATTCTTGTAGGAGTTTGTTGAGGGCTGCTGGGTTGCTCAACACGTTCACTCCCCCGTATTTGAGAGGGGTGGCTCCGGCTAAGCCCCATAATGTCGCTTGAAGACGAGCCATGTCTGACAAGACTATGTCACTCTGGGTCGGCACTCCTTCCTTGTTCCGTGTGAAGATGTTGAAGTTTCGTCTATTTTTGCTTTCTTGGACCGTCCCGTCTCCATCAGAGCCCGTAATAACATCCTTGCTATGCCTCTGTCTGACTTTAGTCGCTAAGTGACTATCGAAAGGACGGAGAGTAAAGTTGTTCTGGGGGTTATGATTGAGTTGAGTGTCGCCTCCTATTACGCTGAACACTCTTGCGAATTGAAGGTCATCATCCAACATCTCCAACCTCTCGAGCAAGCCCTGCTCACCAGTGATTTGTGCAAGGCGTCGCTCGAATCTGCTTTCGGTTTCTCCTGCTAGAAGATTCTGCCTCCCCTCCGCGCCAAGAGTCAGGGCGTTGATGATATCCAGTGGGAGTTTGATTCTATCTAATGCTCTGTTGCTCCTCTCGGGAGATATCATACTCCCCATCCCTCTCATGGCCTTACCAGTGTGTGGGACAGAACCATGGGCACCTCCATTAGCACCAACTGGGTTTCGTCGACCGGGGGCGGTAGCGCCTATGGCTACGCCTCTCTTGGTCATCTCCCCCTCTTCCTTGTCTTTTGTCGTACCAATTGGCACCATCGGCTTGTAGTTGTCTATGGGGTGTGCGAGAATAGCGGCTTGACGGTCAGTCAGTCCTCTCTTAACCAACCAATCCAAACCATCTACAGTGTCCAGAAGAGAATCATGCTTCATGTCGAAACTTGATTTATCCTCACTGATTTCCGTCTCTGCGTCTGGGCCGTCAGCATTAAAATTGACACCCTTTCGACTAATTAGGCATGTCAGGAGACGATTCAACAGAGGGTACTGCTGAGGGTTATCATATATGTTGTTCAGAGTACTGCCACTTGCATAAGCCTCGAAAAACTCCTTGGTTGCTGGCCAGTTTTGAGGCAAACGCTCCTTACGCAAGTCGGCGCCTTTTTTGGTCCTCTCCTTGAAACCTTTAGGGAGTTCCTCCAAGTCACTCAACTCCATCATGCTCTGCTTGACCTCACGTCCCAAGTCTGGGTTTCTCTGAAGATAGATGTTCAAGGGGTCGGTGATGTCCAGATTCAAACCACCCTCTCTACTGAAGAGAGTCAGAGTTGGCCAATATGGGCTTTTACCCACCACACCATCTTCGGAGTGCAATTTGTCTAATTCACCTTCCCTCATGTCTGAGGGCTCGACTGGGTAGATTAACGGCCAAGCCTTGCTATGGTGGTGGGCTTTCCAATCACGAAAAGCGTCAGTGGCCTCACCATAACCACCGTTCTCTATGGCTAGGAACTCTGCGAGTTGTGACGCCTCGTCAGTGTCTATAGCGCCTTCTTTCAGCCAATGCTCCAAAGTTTTCTTGACATCTTGGAAATTGGAATAGGAATGGTCTGCACCTACAGGGAGCCCTTCGTCCTCATCAAACTCCTCTCGAGCATCAAAGAAATCCCTGATTTTTGCGAAGATTGGGCGTGTAGCGGATAATCGGACGCCAGTGGCTCTCGCTCTGGTGTTCCCTTCACGTACTTTTTCTCCCTTTTCATTTGCTACTATCTTACCATCTTCATCTAGGGTAGTCATGTCTCTGGTGAAGTAAGCATGCGCTTCATTCAAAGCACGCTTCATGGATTCTTTCCAAACATTTGGGTTCTTGCCAAGAGACGTTCGCTGCACTTGATTGTTCGGAATCGAGTGATGGCCAGTCCATCCATCAGAATACGCTCGAGTCATTACGTACTGTGACCTAACCATGTGACTAAGCATTTCTTTCACAGTGAAACCTGCACTGACAGGGTCACCATCCTTGAAGAAGAACTCTAAGCCTCCGTAATTGGTGGTACTCCTGAAATTGCTATCGAAGAAGTCGTCTTTGTCGTATTGGCCTTCGTCATGGAAGAATGCGCTTTCCCAGTCAGGCTCTAGATTTACCGTCTCCTCCTTGTTGTGGACTTTGTCTAACTCATGGCTTATCTGTCCACTCATCAACGCAAGGCATGTCTTCATCTCACTGAGGTCTTCTACGCTTGGGTCGGAATCGAGCATTTCCAAACCATACTCTAGTGGGCGAGTCCCCATGGCCATTTTCGGGTCTCTGTTCTCTTTGTCATTGAAGTCATCACGCCTGATGATATTCAGATAGTCCCTTGATTGCTCACCATTCTCCTCATACAAGGCATCTTGGATATAACCCAATTTACAGCCATCTAGTTTGAGCATCTTATGCTGAATGAATAGAGCCTGCCTCAATCTCTTCTGGGACTGGTCCTCACCTAACAGAGGAGAATCGGGATATGTGTTTTGATACCAATCATCCCATTTTGAGAAAGCCCTCTCATATAATCGGGTTCTCATCATCTCTGGTACAGGGCCTAGCATGTCTGGTGAAACGTGTCCCAATTCCTTGTTGAGACGCGCTCTCTCCTCTGGGCTCTTTTTCTCCATTTCCTCATACCACGCATTGGGGTTTCTTCGGAGAGTTTGGTCATCTATGCCGAGGGCTTGAGTGACTATGTTTCTGTCATGGTCATCCATCCATTTGTCTGCCTTCTCTACGAAATAAGGAGAGCGTGGGTCATAATATCTCACCAAGTAGTGGTAGAGGTTTGGACTGAGGGTGTTCTCATGAAACAGGCCTAAGAAGGCATGCTCATCCCCAGTGGCTTCGTAAGTGCTTTTCGGTCTGTCCATGGCTAGTGTGTGTAGGTGCTGCTCATCTGCAGTAGCGATATGTTGGAAGATTCCTTCCCCTGCTTGGTCCTTGTGACTGGAAAGCATGCTGAGATATGAGAGGAGGTCGTCGCGTGCACCGGGCACTTTCGCGTCTCTCAAACGCTGCATCTCACTATTACTGACTTTGAAATCTATAGGTGCGGTTTTGTAATTTCTGAGACTAGCGAAATCTATGTTTTCTCTCTTGATGCCACGATTCGCTTTTGTCCGAACAGAACCTCCACCAGTCCTCCTTCTTCTGCTACCTCCTACGTCTGGAGAGATGTCAGTAGCGTAGTAGTCTGTCCCTATGAGGTCGGGGATGTCGGGGCCGTAATCGCGTCGAGTCTTCTGTGGTTTGGGCACATCTTTCTCGTCTTCGGCTAACGCTGTCTTGGTGTCGACTTTCGCCTTCTCCTTGAGAATGTCCTCCATCTTCTGGAGGGTGTTGTCCCAATCCAACTCTATGCCATGATTGATTAGATTGTTGCAAGCGAAAAGCAACTCTGCAGCGTCTTCTTCGTCATAGTGCTTCTGGAAACGTGCTTTGGCATTCAGGAAATGCTCTTGAGGAGTCTCCTGCACACAATCACCACCGCCCTATCACATTGGTCCGGGTGCACCGCCGCCACCCATAGGTGGGGCTCCACCCATGTCACCGCCCATGTCACCCATGTCTGGACCGCCGCCAGCACCACCTGCTAACTTATCCACTAGTCCCTTGATTTTGTCTGCTAGTGCTTGGGGGTCATCGTCGCCACCCATGTCGTCGCCACCCATGTCTCCCATGTCGTCGCCACCCATGTCACCACCCATTGGGGGCTTTCCTCCGCCACCACCTGCGAGGGCTGCTAGAGCATCCATTGGTGCTTTCTTGACTGGCCCGTGTGCTCTATCACACTGTGCCTTTTGATTGGCTGAGCACTCGGAGTATTTCTTGCCGAAGTTCTTCATGCAATACTTGTCTTTCTCAGCCATGTTACCCTTTTTCACATCACTACCGCAACATGCTGATGCCATCTTACCACTACCACAAGGGCATTTCTTTGCGCCCTTCTTGATACCTATTTTCTTACCCTTCTTCTTAGTCTTGAGAGCGTCTTTCATTGACTCAGTCTTATTACCATCGCCGTCAGCATCAAAGAAGTCAGGCTTAGACTCCTTTGCCTTTCTGATACCACCAGCAGTGTTCTCGTGAGCAGCGAGAGTGGAGCCAGTCTGGTGGGGATTGGCGTCTAGCATGGTCACGTTCTGAGGGCCGATGTTCTTCTTGGACATGGACTCAATCTTGTCCTCAGGCTGTTGCTGGTTAGTCCAGTAGTGAGTCATAGGTGCCTCTTCGACACCTGTAATGTTTCTTAACTGCGAATCGTCTTGGAGTTCTGCGACTTTTATGAGCATCTCCTCCATGTTAGTTGCTTTCTCTATCATTTCATCTACGTCTGGAGCGAACTCCCCTGCTGTTACTTTCATTGGCTTCATTGGTCCACCGGCCTTCCTTCTGATATTGCGGCCTCATTGGCCATCGCGTGAATCTCATCCCAACCCATCTCGTGCCAGTCAGCGTTGTTCTCAGGCATTACCATGACACCGTCAATGGCTATGGCTGCCTTCTCAATTACCTCATTTCTCTCTCCTCTGAGAGGGTCGCCCCACACATCGTCCGTGCGCGGAGTGCTGGCCTTGACGAAGCCAGACTTGAGTAGCATAGTATCAGGGTCAGAGACCATCTTGCGAAGTTCTAGGTTCTGTGCGCGAAGCGAGTCTATGTCGCCATCCATTCGCTCCATCTTGGTGATGAGAGCGTCCATGAGGTTGGTGACTTCTTCTGACATTACTCGACCCTCTGACCGAATCCACCCTGAGGTTTCCAATTTGACTGGATGCCGTCAGGGCCGATGTAGCCAAGTGGTCTGTCTCCTTTCTGTATGGAACCTTGCTCTTTGAATTGCATCACTGGGGC
>Ga0098043_1000341_pt1 | contig 16048 bp, 18 predicted proteins | sample 9B_taG_FD_92581 | JGI IMG/M metagenome (GOLD analysis project Ga0098043, IMG submission 92581) | Marine viral communities from the Subarctic Pacific Ocean - 9B_ETSP_OMZ_AT15188_CsCl metaG | ecosystem: Environmental > Aquatic > Marine > Oceanic | place: Subarctic Pacific Ocean | collected 2015-01-10 | reverse complement strand
CTTTTTCTGTACTGTGCTACTGTCTCGGTATTACTTTTATGCCCACAAGGTAAGGACATTAAGCACCTGTTTTAACTTTAATTGTTTTTTGAGCTTTACTTTTTTCACCACCTTTTTTCGCATCCCCACCTTTTTTCTGAGCTGCTCTCTTTCTTTTTACAAATGAAGCTCTACCTTTTGGTCCAAGTTTACGAGCTTTTTCAGCACTTAAACAAGCAGCATAAGCACCACCTTTTTTTCCTCCACCACATTTTCCAAGTTTTTGACCATCCGAACCATACCTATCCCAACCACCAGCAGTTGTTCCACCTTTACCGCCTTTTTTAAACCATTGGCTTAAATTTTCATCAACGATTTCACCACAGTAGATACAGGTGTTATCTTCTATTACTTCTTTAAATATATTTTTTAGATGTATCATTACATTTATAAATATAAAGTAAAAAAGAAAGGTTACCAATTAGTATTATTTTAATATTGTTACTTTAGTTTTTTTGTAATTAGATACTAAAAAGTATATGCCACTTGGAACATCAGATGTATTCCAATTATAATTTTGATTTATAATTTTTTCTTCAACTAACCTACCATTCATATCATAAATACTAATTAATCCACTACCTACTATATTAACATTACCGTTAGATGGATTTGGATAAGCAGATAGTTTTGGTATTAATTTATCAAAGGTATCTTCGTTTAATATTGATTTTAAAAATGTTATAGCCTGTTGTTGATTGCCACCTATTACTATTTGAACTAATCTTATCACATCAAGAATGTTCATTACACCATCACCATTTACATTACCAGCTTCATATCCACATTGACTATTATTATCTCCTAATATAATATCCACTAATATTAAAATGTCTGTTAAACTTATAATTAAATCACCATTAACATCACCACCAGTCCATATTAGATTGTTACAAGCATCACATATATCACCAATCTCATCTCCATCCGTATCAGCTTGATTTGGATTATACCCATCAATACAATTATCACTATCATCAAATACACCATCCCCATCGGTGTCTAAGACTAAATTTTCTATTCCTTCATTTATAGAATTTAATATCATCGTTTGATTAAATCCAGACTCAGAAAGTAATACTTCACCATCACCACCTATGACAATATTATGTGGGATATAACCTGTTCCAAATAACCCATAGATATTACTAACATCATCTAAGATAGGATATGTTAAACCAAATGCCGTTCCCCATTCCTCACAACTATAAGGTTGATTCCATTCACTACCTATAGCAATCACTTCCAATACTGACTCATCATAATCTTGAAATATACCTTCTGTAAGTGGAGCCTCCACTTGACAACTTGGTCACCAGCTGGTAAATAGATTTATCCAAACAACCTTATCTCTACCATCGGTATCATAGTACCAAGTTCCTTCACCATTTTGGCATATAGGAGCTGAGAAGTTATTTACATAATCTCCTACACCATAGGTTTGTCCTATTGCTAATTGTATTGTAAATAGTAATACTAATTTTATTTTACTCATAAACTCTCATTTTCTTTTTTATAACTAAGATGTAATTATCTATAACATCGGTATTGACCTTATCCTTTTCCATTTTTTCTTTTTTCAATACCAACTTACCATAAACCTTCTGTAAGTCTAAAAGAGATAATGACCTCATAGACTTTCTGTAATATAATTTATTGAGAGCTTCATCTTCAGCTTCTGCTCCACGAACACCAGCAACCGTTGTTACCTTTTCTATCTCATAGTCTTTGATGGTAACCTCTTTTATTTCTTCCCACACGGTGTTTTCCCACATGGCATCTAAATCAAGTTCAGCTTCCTCTTCTTTTTTTTCATCTTGACTAAAACTCAAGTTTAATGGGATGCTCAGCCAAAACAAAGTTAAGACTATCGTAGGTATAATACCAAATCTCATTATTCATTCTCCTATGGTAAATTGCTGGATTACTTAAAGTTGTTGTTGAAAATCTCCATTCATTATCAAATAGTGGAAGTCCTTCTGTAAGTGTAACATAATAACCTCTTGTTCTTCCGACTAAAGTTAATGGATTGTATGGGTATTTTTCAACCTCGTTAACTTCTAATTCATACTCAGCGTATTCTTCTAAATCTTCCCAAAGTTTATACACAAACTTTTTTTCTAACTGTAGTAATTCAAGTTCTAATTTTTTTTGCATCTTAGGTATCTGAATTACAGAAAGTATTCCAATTATTACAATTACCATAACCAGTTCAATCATAGTAAAGCCTTTAGAATACATTAAATTTCTCCGATTACTTCTTCTTCATAAGATGGACTATCCTCGTCCTCGTCAACTATAATTATCATTTGCGTTACAAATCCTGTTTCGGATGTATCGGATTGAACGTAATAATAAAATGGATTGTTATTAGAATTCATCGGAAGCTCACCACTAAACAAATCGTTAACCATTCTACCATCTGGTAAAAGATGAGCTTTGAACTCTAAATCCATTTGATTGTTTTCTGGTTGTGGTGGAAAGTTAGGGTTTCCTATCATATGTCCTTCTTGCCAATACATCATAAATGTTGTTACGACAATCTGCATATTTGTCATATTAGATTGTCTTTGTGTAGCAAGAACATTAGATTGGTAGGAGGGGATAGCGAATGACATCAATATCCCCACCAACGAAATAGAAACAACTAACTCTGCCAATGTGAAACCATCATTGGAGTTTCTCATTGGGTTCTCCTTTTTATTTATTAAAGAGCTACCCTTTCACCGATTGAACCGATAGCAGCATCATCACCGGTCTGAACACCTTTGTTATAAGTCCAAGACCAACGAGTGTTGTCGTTTCTTTGATGAGTGATTTTCGATGTAGTAGTATTGAATGTCCATTCTCCATCAGTATCAGCATTATCTTCATCAGTAGAATCATATCCACTAGGTGCTGTATCTAATCCAGTAAATGGATGGTCAGGCCATGTCTTACGACCTTCTGAAAACATCTGTTCCATAGCATAGTTGGATAATCCGGCTTTTATACCAGCAATCACAGCATCTTCAGCAGCTTCTTCAGCTTTTGTTACAGTTCCAAGATATCTTGGTACAGCAACTGCTGATAAGATACCTAAAATTATTGTTACCATTATTAGTTCAATTAATGTGAACCCTTTGTTGTCTTTTATATTGTTAAACATTTCTGTTCTCCTTACGGTTGTAGTTTCTTTTTAAAGTTAGCAGGTGATTCTAAATCAGCCACATAAAGTATTGGTGAATAAGAGGATTGTCCACTTCCACCACCAGCGATTACTGTGTAGATATAATGTCCATCCTGAAAAGGTGATTTGATTGGGTTTCCACCAAACTCGTTTAAGAACTCTTCAGCTCCAACGGTTTCGGTAAAAGAACCATCGTTATCTGGATCTTCAGCAGTATTGACATTAGCACCAGTTGGCATTGGATTGATATTATTTTGTGTTCCAAATATGGATGCCCATTTAGATGCTTCTGCACTTTCAAATGTCTCAAATAAATCAAGACCAGCTACAACAGAACTTTCGTTTTGGTATCCACCACCATCAGGTACAGACTCATTATATTTGATTTGTCCAGGAAATCTTCCACGACCTTCACTAGTTACTTTTTCGTTATAAAAGTTATTAGCAGATTTGACAATCTTATCAATATCAGCCAATGTCTTTTTTTCTTTAGCACCTTCTCCTACTCCAGAGAACTTAGGTGCGGCAGTAGTAGCAAGTGTCGCCATCATCGCTGTTGTTACAGCAAATTCAGCGAGTGACTGACCACTTCTACCTTTTAGTTTTTTTATTAAGTTTTGAAACATTTGTTTCTCCTAATTAGTTGTTCTATCATATATAATACAAGAACTGTACCAAAGTACCTGTTTTTTAGAATTTTTTTTTAATTATTTTTTATGTGTTTATATTGTTGAGGTTATGGGTAAAAATAAAAAACCCCACGAATGTGAGGTTTTCAAAATGTTACAATTGTATCTATAAGTTACAAAATCTGTATCATTAAAATACATCCTCTGCTAATACATCATCTATGGATGACTTTATTTCTTTATTACTGACATCTATCTCGCCATCCATATCAGCCTTCCAAGTTTCTTTCTTTGAACCATCGTAGAAGAGAGCCATAGATGGAAAGTTTCTAAATCTAAGTTTCTTTACAACCTTTGGGGCTTCTTCACTTTTTACACGAAGTATCTTACAATCTTGATATCCACTTACACCTTTTATAAGCTTTTCATCAAACTCAGCATCTTGCCATTCTGCTGTAAATATAGCAACGACAATACCACCATTTATTTTTTCTTTAAAATTTTTGTCATTTATCTGTCCATAGGTTACAGATAAAAATAATAATAAAGTAAATATAAATCTCATAACTAACTCCTATTTATCTTTCTTTCGTCTTTCAAGGTCTTTAATGTCTTTTTGTAAATCTTTAATTGTTTCTTCATACTCATCTAGCATATCATAGACAGCGTCCATATCTTCTTGTAAACCACCGACTTGGTTTTTATATTGTTCGTATGAACGAGGCCAGTTATGACCATCTGGTTTGGATGGATACTCATCCGTAAAAATCTTTTCTATATCTATCTTAGGTAATTCTTTTGCCTCTTCAATTTCACCTTGTAAAGTATACCACATACCAATCAATGATGCTAAACCAGTTCCAGCTGCTATCATTGTTTGAACAGATAATGTGAATTTAGTATCTAATACTTTATCTTCACTTATCTCTATAGGTTCTTTTTTCTTTGGCTCTTTTACTACAGGTTGTGGTGTAGGTTTAGCTACAGGTTCAACTACTGGTTGTGGTATAGGTTCTTTGTGAATCTCTTCATGTTTCTCTTCATGCTTTTGGGTATCCGAATTATGATTCATCATAGCATCGGTAATGTCCTCAAATGAGCAAACACCCATATCTACAAGAATCTCACCAAGAGTACCTTTTCTACCCTTGACTTGTTCTTGTAAGGCTTTGCTTAGCTGCCTCTTCGTGATGACATCTTCATCACATAACAACTGACCTAATTTGATTCCATTTTCACTCACTAATATACCCCTTGATAAAAAGTAGCATCAGGATCTGTTCCTACTTCTAGGTTATCAAAAATAATTATACCATGTTGCATTTCATTTCTATATGGATTGAAAAAGTATCCATCTGCGATTCCACTAACCTTACCATCCTCATACTTTTGTATTGATGCTTGTGCAAATTCTGTAAAATCAGATAGTCCAACAATCTCCAATGTGATTCTACCACTTGTAGTTTGTAGTAATAATGAATCCATTTGTGTTCCACCCAAGTATAGTTTTGTATCTATCAACTGACCGTTATCTTGTCCATTGTTATCATACATAATCAAAGCATAATGTTCTTTTTCAGGTGTAATTCTACCATCTTCTCTTTGAAAGTGTAGTACGAATATCTTCTTTATAGAACCATCTTCTTGTACCGATGATGCTCCGTATGTAGTGATACTTTCGTAATACTCACGAACATTAAACTCCGAACCATTTACCCACATCTCAATACTTTCTTCTAATGGTTCTTCATCCCTATTATCACAAGTAAATGTAAATAAAGACATCATCCCCATTAAACAAAATAGTTTTAGATTATTATATATTTTATAATGTTTCATATTAAAACCCCATAAACTGATAGTTAACACCTAGTTTTAAATCATAAGCAGGTCGTTCCCAATAGTATAGATATCTACCTTCAGCAAACACACCAAGATTATCTTTTATCTTTACTCCAAATATACCACCCATATCATAATCGTTCCAATTATGCCACATCGGTTTCATCAACATAAAATCACTTGGTTCGTTACCTTCCTCTAAATGAGTTTGATAGTGAGCAGCATTATGGTAAGCATAATCTGAATGTCCATAGTGCATAGGTAACCAATTACCCCAACCATGTACCCACCAGTTTTCACCATAATGATAAAAGTCTATACCCAATACTATTGATGTCTCACTTTGGTATCCTAAGTTTTTCTTTACATCACCTATATAGTTTTCTAACATATTTGGAAAGTGATATAAGAAATATTCTCTATCTGTGTAAGCAAATATCTTTCCATTAGCATCTCTCCATAACCAATCATGTCCCCAATACTCACCTCTACCATTCCAAAAAGGACCTTCACCTTCAATCTCTCTAAGTTGACCTGTAACAGGATCTATCTCGTATAAAGTTTGACTATGCCAACCGGTTGATGTATCAGGATTTTGCATTGTAGGATCAAACCATTGATTATCATCTATACCAAAACCATCTTCAGCAAAAGCCCACCATTGTCCCTTATACCAAGTGGTATCCAAAACCATAGCGTCAAATCCATATACTGGATGTTGTCTGTGTTTTAACCCAACAGAAAAATGTAGTTTGTTTCCAAGAGCTTCTGGTGTAAGATGAACTCTAATATCACCTTGTCCATAGCTAATGTCCTCAAGACCTAATTCCGTCCAACCAACTTTAGCCATCAAGAACTGACCAATGTATCTTACCCAATATTCTTGATTTACATATTCGTTACCCCATTGTCTACCTTCTGACCATTTGATTAGATACTCCCAACCTTTAACAGGTCCGAATGTAGCACTTTCATTAGGGTTGTGTTCTGAACCATCATACCAAGTTCCACCCTTACCAGCACTCTTTACACCTCGTTTTGGTTCGTATTGAAATCTACCAATTTTACGAAGTCCAAAGGATGTTTGAAAATCTGGTTTTAATTCTCTCTTGTCTCTAGCAACCTCTAAAGCACCAGTAGATAAACCACCGACAATAGCAAATCTATCGTCTTGATATCTTGGAGCATTTAAGCTGAAGCTACCATAGGCAGTAGAATACTTTAAGAACTTTAGTATTTCATTTTCACCAAACAATGATGAAAACAGTAATATGCCTGTTAAAACTCTTTTTAACATTAGATTTCTCCTAATATTTTTATTGCTATTCAGATAGATTTGATTATAAAACCATCCACCAAGCAGCACCAACTTCGACAATAATGTCAGCAGCAGTGTTCCATGCCCATTTCTTTCGTGTACCGTATGTTTCTTCCATACCTTCGACATAAACTTCAAAGATTTCCCAAGCTACACCGATAATTAATACCCAAAGAACAGCCCACAAATCAGTTGCTCCCAACCATTGTGCTACCTTAGCAATAAATAATCCAGCTGCTAAATGATAAGATGTCCAACCATCTAGTTGACCACTTGATACTTGCCAGCTATATAATTTTGTTAATGGATTATTCATTATTTACTTCCAAACATTTTAGAAAAGAAACCTTTCTTCTTGTTTGCCTTCTTCTTCTTCATTTTCTTACCCTTCTTCTTTTTCTTCTTTTTGATTTCTTCCATATTATCCATCTTCATATCTGAAGCGTTTAATGTTGGAACAGAACCAAAAATGAAAATAGCTGATAAGATTAACTTTAGTATATTCTTCATTTTACTTCTCCTATTAGCAGTTACAATTACCGCAACCACATGATTCATTACATTTACAATTTTCACACATTTTATTTCTCCTATATAAGTATTACTAATAATCCATTCGTAGTAAAAACTTCATCGGCAGTTTCTGACTTTTTGGTATGGGTTTTGATAACTTAGCATAACCAACCAAACTATTTTGGTCATCATACAATCCAACTTCTGTTATGTAAGTTGGATAATTACTACCTGTCAAATTATCTTTTAACTGACCTAATCCATTAGAATTAAACACCGTAGGATTGGTTGTGTTATTTAATTCATTTGGTTGTGAATCACAAGTCCACTCATAAGTATTTATCTGTGTTGTTCCTTGATACTTAACTGTATAATTACCACTTGTCACATCGGTATAATCATTTGAACCATCGAATGAAGCAGTTTCTGTAATAGCAAAAACCCCTACATTGTAAAAAATATTTCCAACATAATTGTCTTGTGAAGAAAGAGCAGATACGGATTGTGAAAAGGTAGCATTTGTAGAAAAAAGATTTCCATCACTATCATCAACTATCCTTGCTCCTGTTGTAGTATCTGTTAAAACAAAACTACCTCGTTTTATTTCTTCATCAAATTTATTTTGAGGAATAAAAACAATTGAGCCATTATCATAAAACTTATTTAAGAAAGTGTTTCTACCAGAACCATCGTTACCTATGTTAAATGAATCATTTAAATATGCTTCACTTTGAGAACCACTAAGATAAAAATTTATACGAGCAAAGTCATAATAACTTTTAGATACCTCATTAGTTGAGTCTTTAATAAACTCATGTCTTGTTAAATCAGCTTGGGTTAAAGTAAAATTCTTATGTGCTTTATACTGATAGGTATTTTGATTTTCAGATGTAAACTTTTTAAACATTCCATGACATTAGTAAGTTAATCTAACTTTAACAATAGCTTCTGAACTAAAGTTTTTATTGATTGGTGAACTTAATCTACCAACAGCCAATACATCCCCATTAACATCCATCAATCCAACCTCACTAACAAAAGTTTGTGGGTTTGTTACCATATCACTATGTCTTATTTCGTAAGTTGAACCACTCCAAAAAGTTGGATTCTGTGAAAGATTAAATTCACTAGCTTTAGCTCTACAGAAATAATCATAGACATACTGTTGTTCTTCTGAACGAAGAGTTACTCCAGTACCTTTTTGAATAGCAAGAGATAATTTTGAAGCATTATCAGTAGCATCAGTAACTGTTAAGTCTTGAGTTAATCCTGTACCAGTGTGAGTTAAATTACCACTTCCACTTGTTACCATTAATGGATCACCAGGTAAACTTGATGAAAGAGCATTAGCACTTAATACCATCAGACCAGCGTCAGGATAAAAGAATCCATAAGTTTTAGTTGTATAGGCAGTAGTTACTGTTCCAGCAGAACCTTCTACAATATGATATCTAGGACCAAATGGAGCAGATTCAGCCTCTACTGTTTTTGAATCATCAGTTAAATTTAAATTAGCAGCTGTACCAGCGGTATTTGATCCTGAAAGATTTACCGTCCATGTTCCAGGATTTAATCTATCTTTCATCTGTAGTCTTTCAGCAGCAAGGATATAAACTCCCTCTTGAGTTACAGCATTAGCACCATTAGTTCCATCTACCATTGACCAACCAGCACCATCCCTTAGATTTTCAGCACTAGGTTCGGTAAAGTTAAAAAATTGTTTATAGATAGCTTGTGTAGTTCCTTCCACAGTTGTTGATTCTTCAGCACTACCACTTCCAAGAATGTGTCCATAAGTTACACTAAAATGGTCTTTAGAATTATATTGTAAGTTATAATAATAAGATTTTTGTGTAGTAGACAAAGAAGATGTAGAAAGGTTAGAACCGGCAAGTGTTCCGACACCACCATCAAAAAACCCGTTGGTCACAGTAATCTGTGTTGTTATAGTATCTTCTGCTATATTAAATTGTTTATTCATAGTTTAAATCCTACGCTGTTGTGTTGTTTACTTCAACTGTTAAGGTTACAAATGCTGAAGCAGCACCATCTCTTGATATCTCAACTCCAACTGACCTCTGTGAAGTAATCTGTTGTGGTTGAGCATTAATAGTTAAATCACCGATACCAGTAATATTTGCTATGACTGGATCTGGATGGTCAAATGGTGGTAAATTATTAGCATTAAAATCACCAGATATATTTACACTTGAAGCATTTACACCTTCTAATGTAAGTCCTCTCATATCTAAAATCTTATAATCAAATGTAGCACCTTGAACATTTGGAAAAACATTTGGAACTACCGTGATAGGTGTACTTTGTGTCTCACCAGCAATCTTAGATATAGTTACCGAAGTACCACTTGTAGCAGTAATAAAAGAAAAGTTTTGTACATTTCTTTCACCTTCTCCGTAAAGTTTAAATCTTAAAAATACATTATCATCGGGTACTGCTTCCAACATTGGAAGAGAAGTGATAGCACTTCCGTAATTACTTGAACCACTTGGGTGGTCAGCGTTATATAATGTGTAATCTACACCAGTATCACCAAAAGCGTATTGTGATATTCCTAAAGGTTCTCCGTTTGCTAATTTTTGTCTTCCTAACTTTGTTAAGATGGCATCTACTATGACGGTATCGTTATCTAAAAGTCCCATAATTTTGTCCTTGTGTTAAATATGTCTATCTATAAATATATCGAAATATTTTTTTACCTTATTACTTTTAACTTCTTAGTGGTATCTGAACCACCTACGTTAATTGTATAAGCTGAAATTGTCGGTGATGTATCTAATTCAGGATCAAATTGTGGTGGATTACTACCATCATTTTGTGTTCCTTCATAGATAAGTTTTGTTAATCCATCTTTACTTGTTCCGACTTTAAAGTAATGATTGATTGGATAAGTGATATTACCACTTCCATCCGATTTAAAGAAAAGTGTTCTACCTACCATCTTACCGTCTTCCGTAGCATCATCGCTGCCAAAGAAAGAATTATAAGTATGTCCCTTACCAACATCTACAAAATAACGATTTCCAAAATGTCTAAAGTTATCATGATGGTTAAAGGGTTGTTTAGCATTTGTGCCGGTTCTATCTTCATATGAACCACTTGTTGGAAAAAACTCTTCTATATCTCCTATGCTTCTAAAGAAAAATCTATCTTCATATTTGTAAGTATTGTAGTTTCCATCGTTACCAGGATTACCAGATTTAAAAAATGTATTATTTACACCAGTTCCACTATTTTTATAAAACTCGTTTTTAGAACCTAATAATAAATCAGTAAAATTATCCGGCTCTACATTAAAAACATCTTGATTAGAAGAGTTTGATAAGTCTGTTATGTTTAAAGGGATAGAAGAATTAGAATGAACTTTATCATTAACATTACCACTTACACTAACCTCATCAGTTAAAACATTAATGGTTTTTTCTTTTAAGTTTTCATTAGCTAAAGCAGATACAGAAAACTCGTTACTTGGAACATCAATAGATGCTTCGTGTTTATTTTCATTAAAGTTTATACTAACAACCGGTTCGGTTAAGTTAGTAGAACCTTCTACTTTGTTTGGATTGAGTTCGGTTTGTAAACTAGCTTTTTTAATTTTTGACCTAAACAAAGTATCGTTTTTCACTTCATAAGAAAATTCAATCTTTGATTTTGCCGGTATTAACCCCTCTATACTTTTTACAAACTGTAGATTGTCCGTATGTTTTTCTACAGCATCTAAATTACCAACCACATCAACGGTTATCAATCTTTCATCTATCAACTGTTTTCTTAAAGTTAGTAAGTTATCGTATATTCCATTGTTATCATAATCATCTAAGTAATCATCTATTTCAAAATCAGACATAGCGTTTATTACAAGTGAATCAACAGCATCCACATAAGAATAAGTTTTTCCAATTTTGTTTATCACTTGTACTTTGGGTTCATTTGTTCCAGCTTTTACCGGTTGTTTTAAAGTAGATACATTTGGATTAAGACCACCAACTGATTTTAAATCAGAACCTATTCTATACTGTTTGTCGCTCTTTATAGCATCAGTTCCCCTAACTTGAAAACTAAAGTTCTTAACATCTGATGTGGTACTTTTTACCGTCAAACCTGGTTGTGATGAAACGGTCTTACTAAAGTTCTTAATTTTACTTGGTGAAGAAATATCCTTTATTGTTATGGCATTTTTATTATCAGCTAAAGGATAATGATAAACTAAACTATCTCTAGCACTAGTTACATTTCCACCAACAATACTTTTATAGTTAAGAATGTGCTGTTTAAATTTGGACATACTTACATAAGCATCCCAACCTCTTATCTCAGCAACAGAACCTGATATTGATTCTCCAAAAAATAAATTGTTACCAGCAGAATATTGAGCAGCTGAAGATGTTATAAAGTTTTGATTAGCGTTTGTATTAAATGATGACATACTGACATGCTGTATATCTTTTATCTTATCTCTTTCTTTCCTACCAATAAACATATGATATGATTGTGTTAGTTCAGCAGAAGTAGTTACTGAATTTCTCTGTAACATCACATTAAAATATTTAAAATTATTTATGTCGCTAATGTAATCAGTTGACATTGATATAGCATTTGAAGCAATAGCACTTCCACCATTAGCACTATTATTTAATCTAAACTCTAAACTACCAGTTGTAGTTGATGAGCCAGATGGAACTATTCTTAAATCCCATAAGTCATTAGAACCACTAGCTCTTGTAATCGTTTGATTGTTATTTGTTGGGGATGTTCTTAGGATAAATTCTATACCATTTGGTTCAGCATCATTAGCCCACCAATCTAATGCTAAACTATCTGAACCAGATGATAGATTTAGTGATTTAAATCTTTCTGTTTTTTCTTTAAAAGAAACATTACCCTTTACATTTTTTAATCCATTATCCAAATCGTTTTTAGCATTATTAGTAACAATAGATGGATTGTGTTCATCGGTAGAACCACCATATTCGGTTAGGTTAAATGAATTAGTATCATATCCATATAGATTTAGTAATGTATTTATACTTTCATGTGTTCCCTTTGTTTTGTAAATATACATTAAGTTATTTAATATCTTTGTCCAAAGAGAAGCAATAGCTTTTTTATCACCGATCTCATCACCGCCAGTTGATTCTAAATAATTTTCCAAACTACCAGAAAGTGGGTTTTGTAAATCAAATCCAAGTGAGTTTCCAATGATAGGTAAAAGGTTATCCGGCATAGCATTTGGATTTTTATAACCTAACCTATATATGTTATGATAATTGTCAATGTAACTTCTTAACAAATCAAATTGTTCACCTAACATATTTACAAAGTCACGAAGAACTTTATGTTGAGTACCAGTCTGTAAAATCTCAGGTAAGTTATTTACAAGAGAATGTATGTTGTTAGCATCATAATCCTCAGCAATACTTTCCATTGTATTATACCAATCGTTCCACTCGGATGAACCAGCATAACTTCCACTCGGTGGTCTGTATATTTTTGAGAAAGGATGTGTATTTGTTGGATTATTTTTTGTTACAACTACATCTGTAAAAAATGCCTGTTTGTTCCCGCTTTCTTGAGTAAATACAGGAAATAAATCACCTTGCGGTAATATGATGGTACCAGTTTTAGAAAAATCATCAACCAAACCTGTTTCACTAAAATTTGATGGAAAGAAATAATTAGAAAATTTACCAGTCAAATCGTTTATTCCACTTTCATCAGTAGCTGTTAATTCTGTTATCATAGAGCCAGTAGCTATTGTCCATGTGTTTGAATCTTCGTTATACTTTTCACCAACATCATCAATTACTGTTCCATTAGAAACCGATGGTCTAAAATAATTTTGTTGTGCTTTAAATATATACCTTCTGTATTCTGATCCTGTTGTTTCTGAATTCAATATAGCAGAACCACTAAAGGCATCAAATGGAATTTTTCTATCATTGTTATATGGATAGTTACCTAATAAAGAAACGCTATTCGTATCGTAATTTTCATTAGCTAACCCACCACTAATATTTAATCTAAATTTACCTTCATCATCACCGCCACCTTTTAAAACAAATGAGAGATAAAAGAAGTCATTAGAATTGTAAAATGGAGCATCTTCCACATTATAAACATCGGTGAAAAGATGAATGAATCCATCTTTTTCTTTTTTATAAACCTTGTCTATCCCTTCGTGATTTTGTAAAGTTATCAATTTATCATTTTGAGATACATTATTACTGTAACTCTGACCAGCTAGATTATTTCCAACTCCAGGTGCAGATGATGTAGAATAAGTTTGACCATCGTTATACACAAAATGTTCGTAATGGGTAAATTCATTTTCTATATTTTTTATTTCATTAAATAAGTCTTTTCTTTTTTCTATCACTTGATTATTACTTGTCATTGATAATGAAGAACTTACCTGTGAATACAACCCTTCTAACTTAACGGCTTTATTTTTAAAGTTTTCTAATTTAGATTTGGCAGAACCAAAGAATACATGACCATCAAACTTTTCATAATCTATATTTAAGTTAAGGTCTTTCTGTAATCTATTTACTTGTTCTACAATATTTTCACCAACCGAACCTGTTATTGTATTATAGGTATCGTATGAATCGGTTAGTTGCTCATCCTCTGTAATAAAACTTTCATCAATTGTTAAACCCAACCCACTTACAGCAAGACCTTCTCTGTCAATAAAAAATATTGTTTCTGTTTGTGATGATAAAAATTTATTTGATATATTAAAATCAGTTGATAAAAGTGGCACATTAGTCGGTAACGGTTCATTTAACTTTATAACTAAAGTTCTTTTATTATCAGTTACATTATCAAAAGCGTATCCATTAATAGGAATCAAACGACCTTGTGAAATTTCTAAATAAGAATTAAATTGATAAGAATTCTCATCCCCATTCATAAATTCAGTTATAGTATTTAGCTGAGAATCATCAATGGAAACTGTTGGAATACTTAATCTTATTTCTTTTCTACTTGGAGATATTTCGGATATATTAAAAGCGCTTGTATTTAACCTTTTTAAAAAGTCATACTGTAAATTATAATTACCTTCACTAAAACCATTTTCATCTAAATACTCATTTGGTTTTAAAAATAACTCATCACCCTTTACATAAAAATCCTTACCTTCTACTAGGTCTTTAAAATCTTGAAAGCTTCCAACATCAGAAAAAACAGATAGCTTTATTACACCATCTACTAAATCCGATTCTTGGAATTGATAATCCTCAACATCTGATATTAATTGTAAAGTATTATTATTATATGGTTGTAATATTTCCATTAAAATGCTTGCTTTTCGTTATCTATATCTAAAATTGGTATATCCATCACACCTTGTTTTCGTATCCTACCACCTTGTGGTTGATTAACCTTATAGTCTCCAATTACGACTCCTACTTCTTTTAAACCAGCTTTATTTTGTATTGCTGAATATTCGGTATCCGATGGATTTAAATCAACAACACATTTGTTATCTCTTATAAATATGTCGGTTGCTAAACTATTGACAGGTAAAGTATCAGAACCTGAAACTATCCAATTTAATTTATCACCACCTATAAAATCATAAATATCTCTTGCTTCTTTAAATACCCTTACTTGTCCTAAATCTAATTGACCAGGTTGTTTTCCTAGAATATCATTGTTTATCTTTTCTATATAGTTTTTAGCAGAAGACTTTTCTAGGTAATCATCTTGAACAAAGCTATCATCCTTTACGATTTTAGAAACAGAGTTATCGTATTTTGATTCCGTATCAAAACCACCGATGATTGCTTGGTTTTCCACTATGGGTAAAAAGTTGAAATCAGTTCCACCGAATATTTCAAAATCTTGTGATGATAATAATCCATCATTTATCACAATGTTTTTAGTTACAAGATATGTTTGTAATATAAAAGAGCCTTCATTTGTTAATCTAGTTACAATTATTTTTATATTTTTTACACCAGGCGTGTTGTATGTATGAGTAGAAGTTTCTTCTAATGGTATAGTTTGTAACTTTGTAATCTTTTTAAAATAAAAATCATCAAAGTTTTCAAATGAATTTGTATTGTATACCTTAAAATAAAAACTATTTTCTATCTGCCTATCCGTTAATAAAGTTTTTTCATCACCCCATTGTATAACTTTATATCGATAATGATGTTTGTCATAAGAGATACTCCCACCTATTTGCTCTCCGTAAAAATCCGAATCTGTAAACGCATCCACTTCTGAATACAGATAGTCTATTAGAGCACTTTCGTCTAGTAATGTATTTTCAAAGTTTCCATCATCATTTAATATACTCATATTTAAATTAATTTTTAATGGATAAGAAGTTGCTTCATATTCAACCGGTTTTAATTTATTATCATAATATAATAAAGGTATATTGTTATTTATTTCGGATGATTCATTTACAACAAAATCTAATTTATCGTAACCGATAGTGTTTTCAAATGCTCCTAGAATTAAATTTTGATTTATGGTAAAAAAATTCTTACCGATATTCTCAAAAAT
>Ga0098043_1000340_pt1 | contig 16075 bp, 5 predicted proteins | sample 9B_taG_FD_92581 | JGI IMG/M metagenome (GOLD analysis project Ga0098043, IMG submission 92581) | Marine viral communities from the Subarctic Pacific Ocean - 9B_ETSP_OMZ_AT15188_CsCl metaG | ecosystem: Environmental > Aquatic > Marine > Oceanic | place: Subarctic Pacific Ocean | collected 2015-01-10 | reverse complement strand
TACTTTCTCGTGTTTGTCACCATATTTTTGTATAATATCATCGTATCCTACAGAATACCCTTCACCATTCTCAGCCATTAATTTTCTTACAGCACTTCTACCTAATACTCTTCTAGCTAACCATGTTTTGTCAGATGCTTCTAAATTTTGAAATGCTAATGCAAATGCATTTTTAAATGTAGATGATCTATTCCAATCTTCAACAATTTTATGAGCTTTACCTGTAAGAACAGCGCTCCTGCTACTAAAGTTAGCTGCTTTTTCAAGAATATTTTCACCTTGTTCTTTTATTTGTAACTCACCTTTTTTATCTACATATAAGTCCTTATCCATCATGTACGCATCTTCTAATGCACCTCTAGATTGTTCACTTAATGAACCACTTTCATCTTTTGCTAACACACTAGATGTTTTACTTTTGCCATCGTACCATTGAATACCACGTTTTTTCTGCTGTCTAATTAAGCGGCTAAGATTATCTTCAGAAGTACCTGAATTTTTATACCATTGACGTGCATCATGATTAGCTTTATATCCAAATTGTACAAACTCATATAATCTTTGTGTAGCATTTCTTGCCGCAGAACGTATGTTACCACCCATTAATCTAAAATAAGTAACAGATGTAAGTAATCTCATTGAATCACTCATAAATTTATCAGTTCTAGGATCTATGTGCTGTAATTCGCCTTTAACGTCATTTACTAAATCAAGCATAGATGTAGCGGATTCTACAAGATCTTTCCTATTTGCTGCCTCTGCGGGCTTTAAATGCTCATTAGTAATAGTATCAACAGCTTTTTTAAATGTAGAATGAACATGTGTTTTATAATTAAAAATACCTACATCATTAGCGTATTTTTTTAAGAAAAAATATGGGTCGTTATCGTAATACTTATCTATGATTGGACTTCTATGTTTTGCAACATCAGTAATAATTTCGCCATATCTATTTAATTCTAAATTTAATTTATCATCTAATCTTAAATCAGACCTATCTACTGCTGTTTCTAAATTTCTTACAACATCATTTACAATGCCTAATGTATACTTAGACATATAATGTGGAGAAAATTTAATATCTTTGTCTGTAGATTTAAATCCAAGAGCAAGCAACTCTTTATCTCCTATCATGTCTTTATATTTAATAGTTCTTCCTTGCCTATCAACGCCACTTTGAAATTCAATACTTCTTATCATACCATTTATTCTGTCTATAGTGCCATCAACCCAATCTAAATTTTTATCTTTTGCAGTTTGTTTAATTTTTTGCAGTCCTCTAATAAGTCCTGTAACTCCTGACTTTCTTATTTCAGTCATATTTCTTTTAACATTGTACAAATTATTTTTTTGAGCAGCTGTTAAATTAATACCGTCAACCGTAATGCTTTCAATATCTGCCCCTTGCAGTACACTATTTATAATTTTATATGCTCTTCCTGATCCATTTTCATAAAATCTTTTTAATTGTTGCTGCGTATCATTTAACTCTCCTATTAATTTTCTTTTATTGATTAAGTTGTCAGTCTTTGAAATTTGTTTTTCTAATAAATTTCTTTTATTATTTAAATTACGTATAGCTTTTTGTCCAGCAGAACTAAAATTTTTAATAACAGGAACGTTTTTTATTTTCTCACCTAAAGATAATCCTAAGTCTTTAAAGTTAGTTAAAAATTCGTTTATTTGTTTGTTAGTAGCTGTAGTATAATCTCTAAAGAATGAAGTCTCTTGAATTAATTCAGTTTCAAATTTCTTTAACTCAGGTATGTTTTGCATTGCTGCTCTCGGTAAATGAAACTTACTCCAAATAGCACCATCTTTTTTAGCTATAAGTTTATTGTATGCATCTAATCCGAACTCAAATTTTTTAACATCTTTTAAATTAGGTGGATTCTGGCTAGGGTCTAATGATTTTTTAGTATATTTTTCCCACAACCATTCAAATGTTTCAGCATTATTCCACCCAGCTTTTTGTACATTTTCAAATCTACCACCACTATCCCATTGAGAAGCCAAATCTACCATCTTAGTATGTAATTTTTCTTTAGCCTCAGGGCTAAGTTTATCTTCTCTTCTTCTAGCAAACGCTCTTAAGCTACACAAAAATGTTGACATTAATTATTCCTTAAACAATCTAATTTATTTTTAACCATACTTGCAGTAGACTCTTTCATACCACCGCCATCACCTAAATCTTTTCTATTAATAGCATCTACTTCACTAACAAATATTTTCTTTTGACCAAATCTTCTTATAGAACCATCAGAGTTTGTAGCCATATCTTCTTTGCCCCATATTCTATTTGATTCTACACCATTTGCTTCTAATACTTTAGTTGATTTGTACAACACTACTGGATCTACCAATGTTCCTGTAGCATGATTATATAATACTCTAGCAGCATCTCTAACATTTGCATCTGTTGATTCTAATCTATCGTAAACATCTTGACTAATCATTTTTTCTTGTGTTAAATAACCTTTAAGACTAGCAGGCTCTGTATACATTCTTGATGTTAGTAAATCTATATCTATATTACGATTCTTTGAAGCAACAAACGCAGCATTTTTCATAATAGTTATATCATTTAATATTTCATTTGCAAAATCTTTTAACATATAATCAGGTTTATATTCACCACTAGCTAAATCTGTAAGCAATGACATTACTGGTTCGCTTAATTTATTTTCTAAGTACATATAATCAAACTGTGCTTTATTTCCACCTAAGCCACCAATATTTCTAACACTTACAATTTTATCACTAATTTCAGGTGTTAACATTCTTAGTATTAATGCTTTAGTATAAGATGGATCTTTCATGTTTTTAAATAATCCATCAAATAATGCAACCTTTCTTCGTATAGAATAGTTTGCAAAATCTTCTCTTGATTTAAATTCTTTAGATGCTAACTCTGCTCCTAGTCCAATAACTTCAGCTCGTATTCTTTTAAAATCTTTGTCAATAAAGTTTCTAAGTTCATAAGTACTAAATGTTTTAACGTTACCTAAGTTATCTGTTATTCTAGGATTACCACCAAATGCTTCAGATAATACTCTTAATCCTTGTTGCTGTTCTCCATCTGTAATTTCATATCGTCTACCATTCTTTACTACTTTATCGCTAGGACTAAGCAAACTTCTGCTAGTATTATTAGCTTTTACAACTTCTTTTATTTTGCCTTTATTTGATAGTATTACATATGGAACTTGTTCAAAATTAGTTAATCGTTTACCAGGTCTAAAAAATACTGTTTCAGGCGGATATAATGGATCATTTTTGCTAAACATATAAGATACTGCAGCTTCCATATCTGTTTTAATTTCTTGTACTCTAGCTAATTTACCTTGCAAGCTTCTTATTTCTGTATTTTCTTCTGCATTTTTAACAAATCTTTGTCTATTTTCTAATTCTATTTTTAGTGTACGTTCTTTTTTAGCTAAATCAACTAAGCTCAACATTCTAGATTCATCTTTAACATATTCATTCAATGCCATGTTAAATATTCTATTTTGTTTAGTTGTTATATCTATTGAAGCGTCATCTATAAAACCATTATTTATATAATCAGCTATTTCATCTGAAGTTTTATAGCCCTTTCCTACAGAACCTTGTTCTCTTAGTGCAGATGATTCCATGTGAACAGAATGCAATTCTCTCATAGCTATATCGTATGGATTTTGAGATGAATCAAAATATCTAATAGCTTGCTCTAAGCCTGGCTTTATATCAATTCTTTTACTTATTCCCCAATTGCCTGATTTAGATAAGTCTAAAGAGTTTCTATATAAATTAAGATATGCATCATTATAGTTTTGGATAGTTGCTCTAGACTGCACTCCTGCAGCATCTGTTTCTACACCTTGATTATATTTTAAATATCTATTTAAAGGATCAATAAGTCTTGAACGTATCGCATCCCTTACATCTTTAAATCTAGGCTGCATTAAATTATAATTATCAATCTTTTCAAATTGACCTTCTTTGCCTTTTCTTTCTATGCCTATGTCAAATATTCCTCTTTCTCCAAACAAAATTTGATCTTGAATTTCACGTATTCTATTTACAGATATTTCAGATGGCAACTGATCATACATGTCAATAAATCTTTTAGCCATTTCTGATACATTTTCTACTAAATTAACTCTACCTTCTGCTCTATTTAATCGTACTTGGAAAGATGCTTGAGCAATATCTACAATATCTTTTGCATCAAAAGAAAGTATATAATTATTGTCTTTAAATATATTGTTTAAATATGTAGCTGTTTGATGCATTTTAATAAATTGACCTCTAGCATTATCAACTTCAGTTCTAAGTGCATCATAATTATTATTTCTACCTAATAAATCAGGCAATCTTTTGCCTATAAATCCTGTAGTAATATTAGGGTCAAACACTTTATTAATTGCAAACTCTTGTCCTTGACCGACACCTACAATATCTCCTGCAATTTTATTAGTTTCTCTCCAGAATTCTCCTGGGGCAGCAACATAGTTAAAAGATTTGTCAAAATCAAAATCTGCATCTTGAGGTTTAATTGCATCAATATAATTCATCATACTAACATTACCTGCATCTCTACTCATGCTAGCCATATCATCTACTATAGCCATTTTACTAATAACTACATCGCCAATCATATTTCTTGGTTGTCTTACATTTAACATTCCAACACTTAAATCATAATCTTTTAATGCAAGTGCAGCAGTAGCTAATGTTGTATTTCTATCAATCCCTGTTTTTTCATACGCTTCATTTTGTTTACTTAAAGCGTCATCATATACTTTTTTATTTGCAGTATTAAATAAATTAGAAGGATTGTCAGGATCTCTTAATGCTCCATTCTTGTCTATATATCTTCCTTCTACTTGTAAAAATGTTTCGCCCTGTATGTCTACCAAAAATGCATCTGCATCTCTAACTACATTATTTTCAGAAGTATATTTAATTCTTTGTATAAGCACATTATGTACTCCGTTTAGCTCAGACCCAGGCATTTTAAATTTCTTTTGAGCTGCATAATAAGATGGCAAAAACTCACCAAAATATTGCACTGTATTCCTACCATCTATACTTGACCTTGTAGTTATATCAAGTACTCCATAATCTGCTGTCATTACATCTAATGAACCATCTGGAACAACACCTCCAGCAATAGAGCCATTGTTTATATAATAATTAATTAAATTTTCTTCTAGTTTTCTTTGAGCCCATGGCTCTACTATTAATCCATTTCTATTTAGTATAGAGTTTAATGAACTATTAATTGCAGAAGGATCTCCTGTTTCTGCCATAGCACCCATTACTTTTTGAGCTAATGCTGTTCTATGATAAGGATCTGTATACATTCTAGATAAATCATTTTTGTAATTAATTATTTTGTCTGAAAGCCCAATCCAATCTGCTATTCCATTCTTGTCACTCATATGAACACCAGTATTAGAACCTACCATAGGATCGTGTTCTTTGGAAATAGTTCTTAAACTAAAAGATTCTAATGGAATATTAGTAATAAAATTATCTAATGACTGTTTAGTCCAAGTACCGTTCTCAGGTCGTATGCCTATATTGTTAGAGTTAACATAATCATACCATGGCATTTCTAAATCAGCATCATTTTTAGAAGGCTTAATAGATGCAAATCTATCAACTATTTCTTGTCCTTTACCTGCCTTATAAGCATTCTTTTTATTTGCACTAGAAAATGTAATCATATCAACGCCTAAGTCTGCAAATAAATTATCTAATACAGGATTATATTTTAATGCTGTTTTTCCAAACCATTGTTCTGCTGCACCATAGTTTGCATCAGATTTATTTTCAAAGTTAATTTTGTTGTGAGATATAGTAGGTTTTATACCACCAGCTTTAAATCCTACAACTTCATTGTTTGAGTTAACGTGAACCATTTCAGGATGCAGTCCTATCATAGACATTGATGCTAAATAAAAATCTTTAGTAACAAATGTTTCTCCGTCAGCAATAGACTTTTTAGCTTCATCTATTAGTCTAACATTGTTTTTATAGTCTGCATTGTTTTCTGTTTTGTCTGCACCAAAATCGCCATTAGCTAGTTTCTTTTTTAAATTAACCATAGCTCTATCTAAACTATTAAATATATTAGAGCCTTCTATATCTCTATTGTAATTTGTTTTTTCATCTTTAATAGTAATAGCTTTTACATCTCTGTCACCTGTCAACCATGGTGAAATAACTTTGTGAACATTTTGAAATAACTCTGACTTACTATTTTTGTAAATAGCATTTGTCTTTAATCTATTATCTTTTGTAGGAACGTAACCATTTTTAGTCTCGGTTAATTTGTCATACTTGTAATCTTTTTTAATTCTGCTATGCTGCAAATCTATAACGCCATTGTCTAATACATTTGGTATTTCAAGTGGCATATTTAAAAGCATTCTAGTTAACTTAATACCTTCTACTACGCCTTTATCTCCAGATGCACCACGTACAGTTCCCAACAATGTTCGTATAGCTCTGTGTGATGGACTATCAATACTGAGGTCCCCATCATATATTGCTTCTAACATTTTAAATAACTTACCACCTTCACCATATTGAGTAGCTATTTCTTTATGAATAGAGTTAGGACTGTTGTCTATTCGCACTACTAAAGATGTAGATTCATTTATTGGTATAATTTCATATCTTTCACCAGATAATGTATGGTCTTGATTAATTTGCTTTAATGCTTGCACATCATCTGATTTATAAAATTGTGCTTCTGATTTAGAGTGGTCAATAGAAAAGTTACCAGATTTCAATGCACCATTTATAGTATTCATTCTTCTAGTATTTATATCTCTAATAACTTTCCCATCAGTATCTACACCTGATCGTTCAGCTAAGTATATAAAGTTTTGATTAGGGTCTAAAGCTTCTATAATGCCTGTTAATCCACGATTTTTAATATTTCCTACTACTTGTTCGCCTTGTATTAATCTATTGCCAGATAAGTCTATTTTAAGAGTTTTAACTACAGACTTAGAAAAATAATTAGATGTTATTCCGTATAAGTCTGCATCCATTTCAGCTTGATTAGGTTTATCTACATAAGATAAATCTTGAGTAGCTATTTTCATTTGCAACTCTAAGGGTTTAACGATGTAATCCATGTAAGCAGCATCATCTAATAAGATATCTCCTGATAGTTTTTCTAATGTAGCTACAGCAGTTTGAACATCTTTTTGCAAAGTATTGTCTCTGATAATAGATTGATTTTCATATGCTTGTTGCAATATATTTCTACCAAATGCTTTTATATCTTCAGAAGAACTTCTTGAAGACCTGTCTATACTAAACAATTTGTCTATTTCACTTACAGGCATTTTATACTTATTAGAAAATATAGGAGCTGTAATTTTTAACGATCTATCTTGAACATCTTTTTCTTGTATATTTTTGTTTCTTAATTCTTCTCTAACAAAATCTGCTACTGATTGCTCATTTAATATTGTTTGTTGAGCAGCAGTTTGTATGTCATTAGTAATCCTCAATACTTGTTCTAAGTATTCAATCCTAGATGAATTAGAAGGATTTTTAGAAAGTAAATCAATAGCATTTGTTATAGAGCCTTCTTGTCTACCTACTGCTCTTAAAACATATGGATCTTTATTTTTTAATGCTGTTTTTATAACTTCATTTAAATCATGAGTAACTTTCTTTTCGTTTAGTATGGCTTGTAATTCGTCACTATATTGTTGTCTTGCAGTGCCATCTACATTATTCATACCTGATTCTAAAAATTCTATTCTTTTACTGAATTTATTAATTTCATTAGATAAATAAGATACATAAGCGCCTGCCCTATCAAATGATAAGTTGTCAAGTGCAGCTTCTCCTGTAGATTTAGATTTTAATAATGATGTATACCAATCACCATCATTTGTTTCAATGACAGCATCATCTTCAACCAATGGAAACTTTGATTTTTGTGCGCTAGTAATAACATTTTCATAGTGCTTAATCAATGAATCGTATGTATTTTGGCTAATTTGATTTGATTCTAACATCATTTTTAATTTTAATTGCATATTCCCAATAGATGGTAAAACTACTTTATTTCCTTCATTTTGATAATTTAATGTTCCATCTTTTATCATGGTAATTAAACTAGCTTTAGTATCAATTCCAGAGTTTGCATCATTCATACCTACTCTATCTAAAGCTCTATCTAAAATTTCATCTTTAAACTCTAATAAACTTTGTCTATTAGTTACTAGATCTCCTATTTGAGTTTCTATTCTTTCTTTTAATGCAGATGCTTCTTCAAATGTAATCGTTGTTTTATTGTTTTGTACAATAGCAGGATTTAAATCCATAACTATACTATGTAAATTATCAATAAATTGATTTACTTCTCCAAAATTATCAGGCACTGTATCTAATTCTTTTATCTCAGGCTTTGTTTTATTTGCTAGTAAATTTTGTATTGCAATAAATGTTTCTGTTGCATCAGCAGGTTTAATGCCATGATTCTTACCATTTGTAAATATTTCATAAGCACTTTCTCGTTGACGCATTTTTAAAGCTGTATCGTACGATAATTGCCAAGAATCATTTCTCATAATCAAATCATCTAATGGCATTGAATCTCTCCAATTTTCACCATATACATGATCCATCATTCGTTCTGAATAACTTGTCCATGTTTCTTGTACTTTTGTTTGAGCTCCTGCATCAATACCTCTAAATTCTTGTGGTAATTTTCTAGTTCTTTTTATCCAATTATTTCTAATACCATTTTCAAATACAGTTGCAAATGTTTTATTAGCATTAAACGTTCCAAAATCAAGTACATTAGTTATATCTGGAGCAACTATAACTCCTGTCTCGTCCCCCCTGTCTATAGTAATACCTAAATTATTATAAGTATCTACAATATAATTTTTCAATAAACGTTGTGGTTCTTCTATGCTTTTAATAATTTGTTTTTTAGTCCAATCTTTTAATTCTGCATCTACATTTAATACACTTAATTCTTTATCATTAAATTTGATAGAAGAAATTTCTTTAACAATTTCAAATGCTTGTTCAGGAGTATACTTTTGTATATCAATAGGACTAGTAGTATTGGCATTATATTCATCAATAAGTTTTCTAGCTATAAATAATTTATCATAATACAGGCCTGTTTGTTCTATATCTAACTCTTTACTTTTTACTAATTCAGTAATATGTTTATTGTATGCAGTATCAAGGTCTACGCCATTTAAATTTTCATTACCTACATGTTGTTTAAATACATTTTCTACTTCACTAAATTCATAAGATGAATCCATTTGTTTTTTAATACTATTGCTAACAACTTTATTTATATCGTCACTCATTTTATTACTACCATATAAATAACTAATAGATTTTAATCTTTCTTTATCGACTCCAAATGTTTCTAAACCACCCATCATTTTTCTAAGTTTATTGGCTTTTAAATCTCCCATCCAACTTGGAACTTGACCTGTTTGAAATACTTTATTAAACATTGCACTATTTGTTTCAGTATGAAAACTAAATGGACGTTTTGTAAAATACATTGCTGTCATAATATTAGATGCAATTTCTTCACCAGATTCTCCAAATGCATTTGCGTACGATTCAAAGCTTAATCCGTTTCTACTAAATTGATCATAAATGCCCATCATGTTCATAGCATTTACACCTACAGCCATACGTGGTAGTGAAAAGAATACATCTTTTCCAAACTCTGCAACAAATTCTTTAGGAGCATTTACTAAAAACTTTCTTCGTATAGCACCTAAATACTCTCTCATATCTTTAGTGCCTACTTCATCTGTAGCATTTACCCACCAATTATCAGGTCTATTTCTCCATTTCATAGGTAGCTTAGCATCTAAATATCCACCAGATATTTTATCCATAGCTGTTATTTGAGACCTTAATTCTTCATTAGTATATTTACCCAATGGCTTATAATAAGCTTTTGCATTTTGCTGAAACAACCTACCTAATCTTGATATATTCTTGCCATCTGTACCACCTTTAATAAATCTTACAGGACCTAAAACAGACATAAATAAACTTTCTTGCAATGCACTTCTAGCCCATGTTGATGCCATATTCCCGTAATCTAAATTATAGTTCCCCGTGTAATCAAATTGGCCTACATCATCTCTTTGAACTCCGTATGTTTTTTGCCACATAGCATCTGAAGCTGTACGCATTGTTGCAAGAGTAACTCCAATAGCTGCATCATAAGCCATAGCACCTGCAATTAAAGATGATTTTTGACCTAATCCTAATCTACTTGCAGTAATATTTAATAATTGTTCAGCATTTTTAGGATTATTTCTTGATACTATTTTAACAGCTTCTTCGGATAAAGTATTCAACACAGCATCGTCAGCAATATTTGTAGTCTTTGCAATGTTTCTTTTTACAGAACTACGCATTGTTTGTTCTAATAATTCAGCACTTATAGAAGATTCTATTTTATTAAATGCTGCTGCATTACTTGCTACATCATATGCATCATCTATAATTTTTGAAGTTGTTTTTTGAGTAAGTAGATCAGATACTTTTTTATCACCTACTTTAGTGGGTACTTTAGCAACTTGTTCCATTAATTCTTGGGTAGATTTTTTTGCAGCCATCTTAGCACCAACACCACCTAATCTGCCAGCACCTGCAATTCCACCTCGAGTAACAGCAGCACCAATACCAAAAGAAGGCAACATACCTATCATAGTCCCCATTGTATATCCAGCTTTGCCTGCACTAGATAATTCATCCCAATCGCCACTTGCATCGCCTGCTATAGAGTCTTCCCAGGTATCAGCATCATCTCCATACTTGCCTTCCATATAAGCATCTTGAGCACCTAGTGCACCAAAAGAACCTTGTTCTAATGCTCCCCATGCTGCTTGTCCCAAGAAATCATAAAATGCACTACCTGTAGTAGATGTGCCTTCTTGATCTATAAATTCTCGTCTTTTTTCTTCTTCACGTTTTTGAAGCAATTCGTACAACGAAAGGTTGGACATTTATTATTCTCCCAATAATGTTCTTATTTTTTCTTCTGTAGCGTATCCTGATGCAACCAAGTCATCAATAATTGTAGAACTTATTTGACCTAAACGCATATCTTGCATTGCATCTAAATTTTCAAATTCTTCATATTCTTGGTTTTTAACAGATAAAAGTTCTATTTCATTTAATACTTGACCTAGTCTGTCTTGTTGAGCTTTAAATTCTGGACCTAATCCAATTCGTTGATTTTCAGTGTCATACATTAAATTTGATCGTTCAATTTTTTCCATACCTTCTGCTCTATATATATCTGTAACTCCTGCAACTGCTTGTTGAAATAAATTTGCAACTTCAAACAATGGTCCTGCACTTACAGCATTTTCTTTAAATTCTTTTCTCCTAGATGCAATTCCTTTTTGCAGTAAATCTTTCTCTTCTTCTAACTTTTCTCTTTTTTCTTTTTTATCTAAAACTTCTTGATGTAATATTTCATATCCTTCTTGTCCACCATATTTGTTTTGAATAATTTGTTCATTCATAGTAATAGTATCTAAGATATCAAGTATTTTTTTATTACTTACATCTTTAGAAAACGTGAATCCTTCATCTGCGGGATTCCCATATTCAGATATAGCTGTATTTAACATGTGCTCATTAACACTTTGAGAAAGTTCAGGATATCTATTTAAAAGATCTTTTATTGATTTTTTGCCATGTTTACCAGCATCAATCATTGTTGAATCTAAATATTTATGTTTGTCTTCGTAAGAAGTAAATTCATTTAATTTATTAAATACTAAATTATATGCTTTTTCATTTTTAGTCATTAAATAAATCCTCAAAGTTTTCAGAGTTTATATCGTTTGGATCAAGAATATCATAGTCAGCTCCACTCAAACCACTTACTAACATACTTATATTATTTCTATGAACACCATAATAATCTTCAAATGTTCCTCCTGAAAATCCAAAAATCTGTTGTGCTATATTATCTAGTTGACGTTTTACTTCTGGAGATTTAGTACTATAATTATTATATGCATCGTCAATTATACTATTCATATAAGCATAATCTGCAACCGCATCGGTTTCTTGAGAGTCAACACTTAATGCATGAGCTGTCCTATACCTTTCAAATAATCTTGTTTTATTTTCTTCGCTAAACTCTTCATTTAATAACTCAGATAATGCAAAAGATATTTGATCTCTTATCATAGTTTGTGATTCGATTGCTCTTTCAATTGATTCATTGTCATATTCATCAGGAGAACCTGCTATAGCTTGTGAAATATAATATGTATCTAATCCAGAAATATATGATGAATTTCTTATATTAGTAGCTACCATTTCTTTAGCATTTGCATAATCTTTATTAAGAACTTCCTCATTTGTTTTTGATTTATAAGCTTGACCTCTATATGCAGTAGTTTGAGTATTAATTAAATCAGATTCTAACTCTTGCATTGATTTTGCAATAGTCCCTGGGTTTGCTTTAAAATAATTTTCAACTAATTTATTTTCTCCATAAACACTTTTATATGCCTTATAATTTAAATCATCTACATCATATCGTTCAGGGTCTTTACCACCTTTATAACCAACTCCTGGAACTCCACCTATAATAATTTGTTGGGCTTTTCTTATATCATCAAATACTACATCTTGCAAAATATTAATTTTCTGTTCTATGAGTTCTGTTTTTTGACCTAATAACTCAGCTCTATCTAATAAAGTTTCTGCAGGACTTTTGCTAATATCGTCAAGTAATTTATTTAATGATTCATTTGTTCTATATAAATTATTTAAGTCTTCTAATTCAGCACCTGTTTCTAAATAAGTTTGCTCGAAAACATTATATCGATCTAAAACTTCTTTTCTTTCATCTTTAGCATCGCTATATGCAATAAGCTCTAAATCTAATTTATTTTTATTCTCAAGCATTTCAATTTCATGAGCTTGTTTGTCTTCTAATAATTCTTTTTGAAAATCCATCTCATCTTTACGAGACTGATACTGCATTATTAAAGAAGGTAATTGTTCTATAAATGTACCTAGTTCACTTTTTTTATATACTACTGCCATTGTTTCCCCTATTGCATGGATTCAATTAATCCAAGTCTTTCGTAGAATTTAGTTTCATATTCTTCATATGCTGATTTTTTAGCTCTATCTTTATCTAAACTTAATCCTTGTTGTTGTAATGCCATCCCTTCTTGATCAAGTTTCATTGAATCAAACATCGATTGTTGTTGCATCATTAATGGATTACCCATATTAGCAAATCCACTTTTAGCTTGAAATTGTCTTTGACCTTCTTTAGATTCAGCTAATTTGTTTTTAAATCCTAATACTTTTGATTTAGATGATAAGTTTAATTGACCCATTTTATTTTCAAATACTTTTATAATGTCTTCAATTTCACTTTGATCAAAAGCTGAAAAATATTTTTGAACATCATCATCTACATCCATATCATTTAAAAGTTGTTCTAAATCAGATGCACTTGCATTAGCTAATTCTTCTGGACTATAGTTACTTATATCAGGCATATTACCCTCTCATTGTGTTAAAATCAAAAGGATTTTCTTTTAATTTTGAATCATAACTTGTATTCATCATAGAGTTACTATATGTTTTTAATTCAGGTTTCTTTTTATCTTCTTTATCAGTTTTTATTTTATCCATAAGATTTTTTAACTGAGTACCAATATTATTTAAAACTGCACTTCGTTTTTCTTTGATAGTTTGAAAGTCTTTATCTTCTCCTTCTCCAACATTATCCGTAGCTCCATAATCGTCTTCTTCTGTTGAAAAAAATGTTTGAACAGATTGACCTAAAGCTGTTTTTGTAATATCATCAGTAATTAATTCGTTTAATTGTTTAGCATCAGTTTTATAAAATGTTTGGTCTCCCTCTCCTTTTAATATATCTCTATTATCTTTAGAGGAAAGCATTTTACCAGCTTCTCCACCTAATTTTGCTCCTACTCCTGCTCCTGCTGCTGCTCCTAATTTAGCTGCTCCTACTAATCCTCCAAGCACTCCGCCCCCAACAGTTCCAACAATTGTACCTAGTGTAGTACCTACAGAACCAAACAGTCCAACTTTCTCTGCTGCCTCTTCTATGGCTTCTTTATCTTTTCTGGCTTTTTTTTGCATTTCAAAGCCTGTTCTTGCCCAACTCATGCTAAACTCCCTTTTTTTGCTTAGTTTCTGTCAATATAAAATACATGTTCTTCCCTATTAATACAATTAAAAATTATGATGTGATATCCCATTTAAATACTACTGTAGCATTTGTATCTTGTGGTGCCGATGCTGGGTCTATTGATATTGCATAAATCCTACCTTTAGTTAATACATTAGTACCACTAGTTGCAGCATCAGCGCTAAAATCAAATTCTATAGTTGTGTTAGCCGCAACATCAACAGTAATGTCCCATCTACCATGTCCAGAACCTGGTGCTTCTGTCCCATCTGATGATTCATAAAGTAAATTTCTAAATGAACCATCTTGTGCTATTTCACTTCTCCACATTATTTTTTCTAACGTTCCGTCATGTGGAGCAACAAATGCCGCAAATTCATTCCTTGTAGATATACTTGTTACTTCTACTATATATCCATTCATTGGCAAAAATGACGCACTAGCAAATGGAGAATTGTATCCTACTCTTTGAATGTCATAAATATATTTGCCTATTCCAGTAATATCTGTACCAGCATCATCTGTAAAACAAAGTTCGTTAGGAGTACTGTTTTTAACCCATACTTGACCAAATGTTGCAGTATCTGTACCAGCAGAAGCTGTTTCTAAAATAGATATACCACCATCTTCAGCTTGACATTTTAATATTCCATTAGGTTTTAAAACTAAATGCCCTGCTGTTCCATCTGAGTCTGTGGTGCTTATTTGAGTAGCACCATTTCCTGCAACCGTTATAGTGCATAAGTCATCTGCATCACCTGCATTTAAAAACTTAGTAACACCTGAAGCTGGATTTAGTTCTACATTACCTGTACCTAATGATGAGATTTGCATATCATCATTTGTAATGCTACTTAGTATTGCTTTATCTGCTGTTGCAAAACTAAAAAGAGCTCTAGAAGTTCCTTCTGCAAAACTACCTGCAGTACTTTCACCAGCTGTATTTAAATATATAGTACCGTCACCTGCATTTAAATATAAAGTATCTTTAGCACTTATTTTTAAATGTGCTGTAGATCCATCAGAAATATTCCAAAGTCTCATTTCTCCATTTACATCTGTATCTAGATGTCCTATATCAGCTGCACTACCTAATAACTTTAACTCAGGAGTATTACTTGTTACATCTAATTGAGCTTTAACAGTACTGTCTGATTTTAAAAATTGAATATGTGAATTACTTCCTGCTGATTGTAAAAATACATCACCTTCACCTTTAGGTTTAACCGTTATACCAATATCATCATCATCACCTTCGGGAGTAATAGAAGGGGCATTGGTTGAAGCAGAATTAGTGTTTTTGATAAAATTAACTGCACTACTAGCTGCTGCTATATCAATAACTTTTTTACCATTAGAATCTTTAATACTAGAACATTGAACATCTGCATCAGAAGAGTCAGCTAAGTTTCTTACTCTAAGAATACCAGAATTGTTTTTTAATAATACTCCTGTACCATCACTATCTATAGAAAATGAATCATTCTTAGTGCCATCAACTTTAGCACCTAAATTGTTAACAATACTATTGCCTGTAGATATTCTAGACTTATCAGATAACGTGTTATATTTATTGTCTGATTTATATGTTTCCATCTTTGCTTTCTTGTTACCTTTATTTAAAACAGGTGACACAAAAACTCTTAATTCTATTGCTCCTAAATTATTAGAATCAGAACTACTAATTAGTGTAGATGTATTATTATTAGCATCAGACAATGCTTCACTATATATAATACTAAGACCATCTGGACTTATATGAAATTCAATTGTATTGTTATCTATTATCTCTACCCAATACCCATACCTGTTTGCATTAGGTCCAGAGTTAGATATGTGTGAATTTAAATCAATTAC
>Ga0098043_1000339_pt1 | contig 16120 bp, 16 predicted proteins | sample 9B_taG_FD_92581 | JGI IMG/M metagenome (GOLD analysis project Ga0098043, IMG submission 92581) | Marine viral communities from the Subarctic Pacific Ocean - 9B_ETSP_OMZ_AT15188_CsCl metaG | ecosystem: Environmental > Aquatic > Marine > Oceanic | place: Subarctic Pacific Ocean | collected 2015-01-10 | reverse complement strand
AGGTAGAAGACCCCGTGTTACAGAAGAAGTAGCCGCCCCTACGCTGATACAGCGAACAAGAAAGAAGATTGCAGCGAAAGCTAAACCGACAGAAGAAGCTACCACTGCAGACGATGAGGGGTTTTTTCCTGTTGTAGAAGAGACTGCCGCTGCACCTGTTGCAGAAGAAGTTACCACTGCACCTACAGTAAGGAAGCCCCCTGCTAGACCTCCTGTAGATGCAGAAACTCTTGCGGAGTTAGAACGGCAGTCAGCAGAACTTGCTGGCCCGATAATAGTTGAAGCCGCAAAAGAAAAGAAAAAGATAAGAGAGCAATACTCAAAAGATCTTACCGCGATGAAAAAACGGGTTCGTAAGTCCGTATCGTCTAAAGAGGCTCGTAAGCGAGAAATAGCAGCGAAGACAGAAGAGCTAACAAGGCAGTTTCAAGAAAAAATAAAAGCTGTAAATACAAGAGCAACTGAGGCGTCTAAGCAACAGGGAGAACGTGAGCGGGCTGCTAGAAATGAAGAGTTAGAAAGAAAGAGTAGAGAAAGAGTTGCAGCAAGGACGCAACAAGCGCCAGAAACCGAAGTCGAAGCAGAAACTACAGAAGCAGTTACCTTAAATGATTTATCTAAAGAGGAACGAGCTGCACGTAACGCAGAGTTTACGAAACTTGTCGCTGATAATAAAAAGGAAGGACTTACTCAAAAGCAGGCCGTAGAAGCTGCCCGAGATGAGCAAGCCATAAACGACCAAGACAACTTGCTTGGGGCTAGCAACATTGCATACAACGCAATAGACGCACCCATACCTGACGCAGCACTGCGTGCAGCTAAGAAAGGCGAACTGCGGCGTACTCTGCTGGAGATAGCTGAGACTGTAGACGATCCGACCACTAAGAAGATAGCTAGAACGCTAGCAAACTACACGTTTACTACTAAGATCAGCGTGCGGCCTAGCCGTTCTATCATGGGCAAAAGCCCAGTTACGGGGGAAGTCGTACCCTTAGACGGTGCGTTTAATCCAAAAACAAACGAGATACTACTAGACGAAGAATCTGGCACCTCTGTCGGCATTCTGCTGCATGAGATGACACACGCGGCCACAGATAACGTGCTGGAGAACAAGTCACACCCAAACACAAAGAAGCTACAAAGACTCTACGACGAAGTGAAAGAACAGCTTGGGGATGCCTATGGAGCAACCAACTTAAAAGAGTTTGTAGCAGAAGCATTTACCAACGCTAAGTTCCAAAACGACCTAGCGAAAATATCGCCCAAGGGTAAGCAACTAACCTTTTGGGAGAATCTGCTACAGATACTATCGGACTTTTTGGGTATTCAGAGGTTTGACCGCAGTGCTAGAGGTAAGGCGTTTAGACGCATACAAGAGATACTAGCGCCCGCACCTGAGTTTAGATATGGCCCTCTGCTGGCTGCATCAGGTAGGCCCGATGATGTGCGTAGAATCTTTGAAGAGATAAAGGGTCAAAAAGCTGGGTTTAGAACAGCCGAGGGTAGAGCGACTGCAAGAAAGAAGCTATCGAAAGAGATAAACGCCCTCCTGACAGACCCGCAAGTAGGAACTAAGAAGTACCTTACTAAGATATTTGGGTTCCTGCCAAACGGATCAATACAAGACATCGCTGAAGCTCGTAGCATACCCAACGCAAAAAGAATACTAGATGCCATAGAAACGCAGCGTGGGCGTTTAACGGAGGCAGAACAGGTTACTAGACAGACGTTAGAGCCTGTATTCCGGTGGGCCAGTAAAGCATCACAAGAAACAATGAAGACCTTCAATAACCTTGTTTATGAAAGCACTATAAACGAGGTAGACCCCAACTTAACACCTGCTGAAGCCAAGAAGAAATACGGCGATCAAACGGTAGAAGGAACTTCGCAACGTAAGGTAGATAAATATAACGAGTTACGTACATTATTTCAAAGTGCAGAAATGGGGCCAGACGGAAGAAGAGCCTATGAAGAGCTGCGTGGATTCTACAGAGATCAGTACAACGCGCTGATAGATTCTTTGCGGGGGCGTCTTGACGATCTACCTGTAGGAGAGACCACAAGAACTAACCTTAAAAACGAACTGCTGGCTAAACTGCTAGAAAACACAGGTAAGGAGCCATACTTCCCACTTACTCGTAGTGGCAGCTATTGGTTAGCCGTGCGGCAAAAGGAAGGTGATAAATCTAACGCGGCGGTATTTGCTTTTAACACGCCGGGGGAACGACTTGCCGCTATGGAGTCTTACGAGAAGCAAGGCTTTGAGGTTGATTCTTGGGATAATAGTAAGTCGTCTTCTTATAGAAACCCACCGCCGGGGTCATTCGTTTCTGATGTATTGAAGATACTAGATCTAACAGACAAGAACGTAGACCCCACAATAAAAGAACAAATAACTAGGTTGTTCATTGAAGAGCTACCAGAATCTTCTTTTGCAAAAGCGTTAATCAAACGTAAGAACACTGAAGGCTACGACATGGATGCAGTAGACGCAGCCAGAACAAAAGCCTTTGACTTAGCGCGACAGACAGAACGCATCAAGAACAGCAACGCTATATCGCGTGAACTAGATCAGATGCTGGAGCAAGTTGAAGCACAGGGGCTGGGTAGAGACAGTGCTAGGGACGCACAGCTAATCGAAGAGCTTAGAAGCCGTGCACAGTTTGCGATACAACCCACCGTGGAAGGCTATCCTAAACACCTTAACCGTCTAGCGTTTATATACACGATAGGATTTAACGCATCTTCGGCACTCGTGAACTTATCTCAAATACCGTTATTTGCGTTACCCATGTTGAGCGGTAAGTACGGGGCCAAACAAGCCACTAACGCAGTAAAAAATTCTACGTTGCTGTTTCAAGGTGCGCCTATGAATAAGGCAAGCCGCACTTTATATGGTGATATAAGAACCCCGGACAGCATAAAACAAAAACTTGCAGAGGACGGGTTATACGGAACACTGCAAGATATGTCTCTCAAGAGCTTGGATAACTACTATACGTTTACCAGAGATCCAAACAGCGGGGACTTACTCTTTTCCGTAAGAGAAGATTTAGAACTGCCCAAAGATAAAATTACTGAGTTAGAAGAGTTAGCACCGCTGATCCAACTGGCTTCTAGACGAGGACACTTAAACTCGTCATTCCTCGCAGATACACTGAGTATAGATGGTGCTGGACGTAAGATGAGTCGTTATGACGCTATGACAAACGCCTCTGCACTTATGTTTCATCAAGCAGAATTGATGAACCGGCAAGTAACTATGGTAACGGCTTATAAGCTAGAACTAGATAAACTTACAAACGGTGATCCAAGCAAAGCGACGGCAGAGCAAAGAAAAGAAGCAGCAGATAAAGCGTTACATGAAACTCAGTTAATAAATGGTGGCGCTACCCTAGAAACTGGCCCTCGACTTGCGCGAGAGGGCGTGATGCGCGTGGCTCTGATGTACAAGAACTACGGCATTCAAATGTACTACGCAATGGGTAAAACAGGTTATGAGGCTGTTAAAGTATACGCCGACAGCTACAGAAAAGATCTTGAATCAAAAGGTATGGCAAAGAGTGCGATAGACGCGCTCGTAAAAACAGCTAAATCAGAAGCGTTCAAACAGCTTGCAGGGGTGCATTTATCCGCATTGTTGTTGGCTGGGGTGCAAGGATTGCCACTGTACGGAGCAGTTTCGGCGTTATACGACGGATTTACGGACGATTACGAAGAGGATTTCGATACTTTTGTACGTAGCTCACTAAACAACGAGGCTATATACAGAGGAATACCAACAGAACTCCTTGGCATTGATGTATCTGAGCGTATCAAGTTGACCGACTTGCTTGTTGAAGCAAACAGGTTTGCATCTGACCCATCACCCGCAGAAACATTCATGCATTATGTGGGTGGCCCTGCATGGAGCGTTTTGTCCAGAGCGATTGGAGGCGCTGAGAAAATGGTAAAAGCAGAGACCGGCAGAGATCTTGTGCGTGGATTTGAAGACCTATTGCCCGGAGCAGTACGTAACGTGTATCAGGGTGCAATTCGTTACCCTATGGAGGGAGGGATACGTAACAGACGCGGCGACTACATATACGATGACATGTCAGCAGGAGAGTTGGCAGTAAAGATACTAGGGTTCCCACCAGCCGAATATACGAGAAGCGAAGCAGAAAAGCGGGCAGTAAAAAACATAGAGACTGCGGCCACGCGAGAAAGAGGCCGACTATTAAATAGCTACTATGTTGCTACCAGATTCGGCGAGTTTGACGAAAAGAGAAGACTACGTAGGAAGATGAATGAGTTTAACGCCAGCGATGCTGTCAGAATAAACCCTAAACTGCGTATAGATAGTAAAACAATAGAACGGTCTCTAGAAAGCCATAAACGCACGACCAAGGCCAAGATGTACAACGGCGTTACATTATCTAAAGGCGCACAAGATCTAGTAGATGACGTAGGGTTCTTTTAGGGATACCCCCCTACCAAGGTGTAAGGGAGGCCAAGGTAGAGGGGTTGTGGGAGATATAGGATTTTGTTGGAGACTACACCCTATGAAGCGGCATGTTATCACATGGTTCTCCAAACGCGAACACCTAATTTGTCACTTTCGGTAACAACTTTTACCGTACATTCCCAGCCAAAACCAGTAACTATTTTCAGTATTTGTTGTTTTGCCAAGTGAGTGTTTATGCAAGGCACGAACACTGAACTGCTGATAACCATGCTGGGCCAATCAATTACGATACGTATTCCATCAGGGTTTATATCATCAGTTTTGAGTACGCCCACTACTCGCCATCTATTGAAAAATTCACTACGATCACGTTTGTAGGTGGCAGTCTCATTTGCGTGCCTTTACTCAAACGCATCTTAGTGCGCTTGCCTTTCAGCTTCTCAATGAGGTCTTCTACAAACCCCGCATAGTTTATCTGCTGTTTACCACACCATTCTTTTAGTGGTTTAGGTAACAAGTACATACGTTTTATGTCTGTCTCGTACCTTGCAACAAACTTAACTTTTGGTACAGCGTCAGGCACCACAAGGGAATCTAACCCGTTTGCAAGTATGTTAGTCTCATTTTGTTTTCGTAAGTCATCAGTGCTTTTTATCCATAACACGTTACCGTAGTGCTCCATGATGTAGTCATTTAAGACTTGCTCTACTGATGCCCCCATTTCACTTACGCTCTTCTTGTTTTCTTTTAGTAGCCCCACAACCCATTTGGTAATGACTTCCATATCGTAGTCCACCAACCCCAACTTCTGAGCGATCATGCCACCAGTTATAGCGCACGCTGCCCCTGCCGACCAAAACCTGTTTTCTGGAGCCAGCCCAGCACGGCGGTCTATAGTTTGTTGCACAATACGGAGCTGTCCTTTGTAATGATCTATGTGATTCATTACGTGCTGTATAAAGATCGGGCCTGCGTGCCCATAGTGTTCTTCTATGCTTCTTTCAAAGTTGTCGGTAAGTTCTTTGTCCTTTGACTTTGAAAAGATCTGCCTAGCGCGATGCTCTAGTATCCTCTGTGCTTCTGCTTTCGGCCCAGCTTTGAACAACGATATTTTCTCAATTGCACTCATGTTGCCTGTAGTGCAGCACAATAGTTTCCAAGGTTCGCCTCTTGTGCGTTCTATGTTTGAGCCATTACTCATACGCCCGCGCTGCTGCCCGCTGGTTAATTGATACGCAAGACCACTCATCTCCTTCTCGGGTGTATTTGTAACCTCATCAATATAGAAAGGTAGGTTGTGTAACACCTCTCCACGATTCATCTTGAAAGAGGTAGTGTCATTATCATCCACCACTATCCCCTTGAAATGCCCCCACGCTGCTGCGGCCACTTTCATAGCCGCTGTTTTCCCTGCACCGCCAGCCTTATCATGTACGTGCATAGTGGCGCAGTTCTGCGGTAGAAACTGCATGAGCGGAGAACCAAAAGCAGTGCACACGATATACTGATGCATCTCCATACCTTCTCTTGATAGGTAGAAGTTAGCCATCTCCTGCCAACCCTCTAGCGTTCCTTTCGTTTTGAAGAATGGGTATGACTGCATTGTAGGTACGGTAGGTGGGTTATAAGAAATCTTATTAGGATGTATCTCTTTGTCACCAACCACAAAGCTACGGCATTCATCTGTTGACCATCCGTACTGCCGGTGTGCTGTATCTGCTACAGACTTTGCCTGTAACTCGTTAACCCATGTAGTCATATACTGCTGCAAGTCGTCCTGTTTCAAAACGGCAACGCCCATCGCTGCCATATTCTTCCTAAATTCTTCTCTAGATGTAAGTGCTGTTAGCGGTAGTGTGAACTCCCTCACTCCATCTTTAGGTAAGTGTAACCGCACTACAACCATTTCGCCGGTTTCAACATCATGCAAACGCCGTGTTACGTAGATGTCGTTTTGGTAGATTACCCGTTCATCTGTCTCACCGTCTGCATTGGTGCTTCTAACAAACACCCCACCGCTAGCTCCACGAAAGTATGGGCGCGGGTATGCGGGTATAACATGTTCTGACGTATCATCTACTAGTGCGTACTCCGGGGACTCCGTAAATTCATCTAATGGTTCCGCAGCGTTTTCACTATCGGCACAATCTTCAGATGCTTTGAACCTACGTCCAAGCACTATTGGGGACTTTATTTTGCCCCAGTGAGGGCAGTCCGTGCAGACGTTTGGATTATTTTCGTCAAACGTTGTACACCTGTATGGCCCTTTTACCAGATCCTTTTTAGTCTCTGTTAGGTGTGGGACGTACTCAGGGTGCTTTGCAGACAGCATGTGTGCTGCCTTGTCACCATCACGACAGAACTTTGTAATAGATAGCCCTGCTCTCCACATTGGCTCTGTAGTAACTTCTTGGTTAGCTACTATCAAACCAAGTTGCGCACAGCCATTACCGTTATTTGTTTTAACTAGAATGTCTTTGAAGCTGAACTCACTAGATTTTAGTAAGAACTCAGCAAAAGCCCCTGCGCTCCCCTCTTCATGCTTTGTGGGAACTGTTATCACCGGCCCACCGATGGCCTCCGAAAACCAATCGAAATCTACAGCTTTGGGAACACTGCTTAGAAGCTGCACTGGGGCGGGTGGGTTTGGCTTATAGTTGTGCGTACCTAAAACACGTAACACCCTAGCCGCATCTGCGGGAACACTGGTGTCTATTTCAAACCCCTGCTCTGCACATAGGTTCTTTAGTCTTTGCGCTACGGGCTTCCAATCAACAACGCTGACTGCCTCGCGCAGCATCCAATAGACGTGCACGCCCCTACCAGAGCTAACTATAAGTGGTTTTGGTAATTTAGTTGCTGCACAGAAACTTTGCAGTTCTTGAATTACGTCTACCTGTGTTGCGTGTGGTTTGTCGGCCCCACAATCTAAATCCAGAAAGAAACTTTGTATGTACTTGGCGTCTACTGCCTTACGAGAGTTTTCCTTACCGAAAGAACTCAACGCAAAATATACGTCCAACCCTGCCCTGTCTGCTTCTACAGCAGCACGTTCTAAATCGTCTATGTCCGTGTAAGACGTTTGCTCAAGGTTTCCTGTTTGCGGGTTGATCCGCAATAAAACGTAAATTCCTTCGGGGGGCAGCAGACTCCTCAAAAATAATTTTGTATCCATTTATGCACCTAAAAAGAAAAGACACCACGGCAGAAGTGACAGGCAGATGTGCCACTCTTTTCGGCTTACCACATACCTAGCCGTGGTGAAGTGACCATTAAAACCTAGTCTTCGTCATCCCAAGCATCAATGATCGAACTTAGATCGCCAGCGTCTGTAGGTGCAGGAGCAGACTTTTTGACGACCTTCTTTTTCGGTTCTGCCACAGGGGGCAGATCTTCCTCGTCCCCAAAACCATCGTCATCATCCTCGGTAGAGGTAACAGGTTCTTCGGGGGCAGGAGAGAACGGGCTGACTTCCGTAGCCACAAAGCCATCAGAAACAGCAGCAAAAGGACTGCTAGCTTTCATTGGCTCGTACTTCAACACCTGTACGGCGTTGATACGCAAACTAACACCAGTGCTACCTGAGACACTGTACGGAACAAATGTCACAGATATATTGACAATACTGCCGCTGGTTAGTCTGAAATCATCACCGCATGGCGTATTTTTAGAATCCACTAACAGTGGTTTACGGCTGGCATCTTTGCCGAAAGCGCCTTTTAATCGGGTCTTACCTTCGTAAGTACCGTCTTCTTGTTTCTTGAAAGGATTTGGGAACTTGTCAGGCCAGCTCTTTTCTTTTCTCTCAAGGTAGTAAGCCTTCATCGCTTTGTATAACTTCTTAGCGTCAGACTCTGACAACTTAAAGTTTAGCTCGTAGGCTGCACCGTCATCAAAAGGATCACAAGGAACTGAGCGGTTTGCAGTCTGGTCAAACTTATAAGTCTGGTCGATTTTTGGGTATAGCGCTTCTGCGCTAGGTATTATGTAGTTGGCTTCAGCCATGATATGTCTCCTTAATTTCAAAACCCTTACTAACCGGAAAAGGTGACTGTGTGTGATCTACAACCTCAAACGTTATTGTGTTGAGGGTGCTGGGCCGAGTAACGACCTCACGCACAACGTCTAACTCTTCCGTCCGCAATGCTCTCGACGGTGCAAAGCACAAGCGAGGCATGTTACTTGTAGTATCAAAGTAAATTTTTGTTACTACCGTTGCGCTTGGCGTTCCGTGTCTAGCCAAAAAGCGCGAGTAGGCTTCAAGCGACATGTTACTGTTGCTCTTGCCAAAGATGCTTGCTGACGGAACTTGCAGTCTATGTACAGTGTTTAGATCATGCTCAAAAGCAATCGCTAAAAGCTGAAAGAACCTACACGCTCTGCCGTTACCACCTATTGCCGACCCCCGTATATTCTGAGAGCAGTCGATACACCTACCAGATTGGCGAGTAGCCGCTGGCACTTGTAACGCTGGTCTCTCAGTATCCGTTGACCAACATGCAGGTAACTGATTACCTTCTGGTTGGTATTCACCAGCGAAGTAACTTCTGTGAACTCCAGAAGCATGGACGATTACTGCTCTCATTTGTGTGCAGTATGCATCTAGCTCCGGTGGCCCAGAGAAGTAACCCCCACGGATGCTGATTCTCACAGATCATCGTCCGAATCTTCCTCTACTTCGTGAATGTCATTGTTGTAACGAAGCAGGGCAAACGTCACATCAGGCAGTGAAAACCTGTAGGTTTTCCCTATCTTCACGTAGCTATTTGCGGGAATAATGTCTTGCCGAACCCACAAACGAATCGTTGAAATAGACACTTTGAAGTGCTGCGCAACAGATTCGATTGGCACTAGAGGGTCTGTCATTTCTTAGGTCTCCGAACTGATAACGAGTATTCGCTATCGACGTTCAGACCTTTTGGTAACAGATCTTCATTCTCTTCAAGAAACGTCCGCACATTTGTTTGGTGCAACCGCTTCTCCAGAAGATCAGGCAAGCCATGCTCCAGTATAAACTCATGCATACTTCCCCAATCAGAAGTCCAGTACTTCGTCTTAGTAGTGCGGTAGAAGGTGCCATTGGGTGTCCTGATAGAATCAATGTTCTGCTCTTGCAGATGCTTCAACAACTCACTTTTGATTGTGTTTTGTTGTTCTTCTAGCTGACCGTCCTGTTCCTTATACCTACTCGACAACTCTTCTCGTTGTTCTTTTATTTTCAGATAAACTTTTGTTAGCTTATCTACGTTTATTGCATCGCTCATACGAATCTCCAAAAGCGAGAAACGCATTCTGCTATTATTTTGTTAGTTATGCAACGATTTCTTTGTAAAGATCAATAATTTTTGTGTGAGTGTGTAATTTATTATCTAGAAGTGAGTAGACGCGCTTTTCAGCGAGAGATCCTGCCAATTGAATCACCGTGCATTTGTGATCTTGCCCCTGCCTGTGAATACGGGCGTTAGCCTGTTCATAGGTTTCAACGGAAGAAGTTGGCCCCCACCAAACAATAGTGTCGGCAGCGGTTAGTGTGACCCCGTGTGCCGCAGCTTGTGGCTGTATTACTAGAATGCGTGGGTTTGGAGTTTGCTGGAACTGCTTAAATATCTCAGTGCGTTGGCTTGCAGTCACATCACCGCGAACCATTTCTGTGGTTATACCGTCCTGCCGTAGTTTATCCACAAGCACATCTATAACGTTCTTGAACGGAACAAACACCAAAACTTTTTTGCTCGCCTCAGAGATAACCTCACGTAACACCTTATATCTATGCTTGATGTCAAACTCTAGAGACTCACCTTCGTCTGTGTACACGGCTCCTGCTGATATTTGTAGTAGCTTGTTGAGATTAACGGCGGCATTTGCCGCAGAGATTTGTTCTCCTGCTGCTTGCATCACCATCTTATCTTTCAATTCTTTGTAGTACTTCTGCTGCTGTCTTGTAAGCTCGACCTCACGGTGTGTGTAAACAATCTCCGGTAAGTCTAGACACTCGGCTTTGGTAAATCGTATCGCCGGTTGCAAAGCACTGAATACTATTTCTGTAGCTTCGGGCTTCGGCACCCATTTGAACTGACTTACTTTACTCATAACTTGATCGCGGAAAGTGCCAAAGAATCTTGGCACCGATTTGGGGTCTACGATCTTAGCTAACCCAAATGCATCTAGTGGACTTTGGGCAGCGGGCGTTCCGGTCATCATCCATACCCACGTAGAACCAGTTATGAGGCTGTTCAACGTCTTCCAGCGATTAGTTTGTACATTCTTATAGTGCGTAGCTTCGTCTACGATAACTAAGTCAAACCCACCTTCTTCGATAGCATCCCTGACAACTTCAACACCATCGTAGTTAATTATGACGAACTCAGCGCCTTCCTCTATTATCTTTCGGCGTTGCTTTGAACTACCGTATGCAACTGAAACGGATCTGTGCATGGCAAAAGTAAACAAGTCTTGCCGCCATGCAGAATCCATAATCGACAACGGGCATATAACTAACGCTCTGCTCACCCTACCTTTGTTCATCAAATAATCTGCTGCCCAGATAGCACTAGCAGTTTTACCTGTGCCTTGTTCGTTGAAGCAGAAAGCTCTTTTGTTCAACGTCAGAAATGAGCTAGTAGTCTTTTGGTGGTCAAATGGCTCATGCTTTCCTGTCCACTCGTACTCAGCTTCTATGGGCGAAGGTGCTTTGATATTTAAGTTTTTTAGTACGTGTGTTTCTTCAATACCCCAGTTAACCAATACTCGGTTATCAGGTAACAACTTACTTTTAGGTATAACACTAGTTACCTTTTCAGGCTGACGTAACTTTAGTAGCAAAGCCTTATTGTCTATAACTTGCATACTGTCTCCTCAGTAAGCCCGCCTTCGGCTACGCGGACGGGAACGCGCTGGAGAGGTCAATGATCGTAACCCCAAGCCTATCTACGGCGGGTAGGTCTTTTGCCGTTGCGACTACGGTTCGCGCTACGACTTTCTACCCGCACTCCATCTTTATTCGATCCACCCTTACTTAACATCTTTTTATGGCTAACGTCTTTGCCTTCGCGTTTGTCAGCCACTCCGTTCTTGTTTGCGTCTTTACTTGTTCTGTCCATCTTGCGTCTGGCGCGTTGCCGCTCCATACGAGCCTCAAAAGCCTTTGTTCCTTTCTTATCTGGCTTTTGCTTCTTACGATCTTTTGGATTTTTATAAGGCATTATCTGTTACTCCCGTTATGACTGCACTCAACCACTGGGCAGTGTCTTCTACACAAACCACTAGGGTTTGGATTCCACACATCATTCTCATACGAATACTTCATATCAGTAAACGAATCTGCCCACTTGATCCATAGTTTTTTACTGTCTGACGCTATGAAAGAATCTTTAATTAACTCGTTACACACAACAAATAATAATCCAGCTCGAACCGTGTCGATATGTGGAAAGTGCCTAAACACGGCCATCGCCATAAGCTCTAACTGACCGCTATCCGCATACCGCGCTGATTTACCTGTCTTGTAATCAACAACCCACGCTAAATTATTTTCATGGTCTAGAATAAGTAAGTCTGCTATTCCTCTAAACCAAACGTCTCTTGCGCTAAACGTGCATGGTTCTAAACGGTTTGTTAGCCCCATCCTGTATTCACATAACTTGTCACCTTCTTTTGCGTTAAGTGAATCCAACGCAGGCCGAGCAAACTCAAACCGCTTATCTAGCCCTTTACCTTGTATGTAATCTTCTGCGGCTTTGTGAAACTCGTTACCGTAGCGCACGGCACTGGTCATCTTGAACGGATACTGTTTGATTACTTTTTCGTGGTAAAACTGTTTGGGACATTGTTGAAATGCCTTTATCTTGCTGAATGACCACGGTGCAGCGTTCATGCTTCACAATCTCCATAGGCTTTAGCCACGCCACTTTCGCAGTCAAGTGGCAGTCCTTCTGCCCACTCTGGCACATAGCGCATACATTGTTCTACGTAACTCTGCGCTTCCTCTACATCATCTTCGGGGACACTAACCACTACAGAGTCATGCACGGTCAATACAGGCGGGTACTTTTTACGTATAAGTAGCATCTGCTCACCGATAATACACCGAGCAACTGCCTGACATACGTTCTCTATAACTTTCCCACCGTAGATCCGAGTTCGGCCTCGTCTTGTTTTGTAACTGTATTCTATGCCGCGCTCACCTTGCTCCCTGTCTAAATCTTCGTACCGCATTTGCAGGCCGTTTGGTAATAATACGGAAGAGTTCTTACCTATAGATCTAATAAGAGGAGGAACACCGATGCGCATTGACTGCTTTTCATACAGCATAGTTAGCATGTTTTGAGCTTCGCGCCACAGGTGGTTTATTTTCCAGTTAGCGTCACGGTATATATTGATGATACGCCGCGCTTCGTCAAGGTCTATTTGAGTCCCAAGAGATTCCAATTGTGCTTGAAACTTTACTGCACCCATGCCGTACCCCGCTCCAAGGATCGTGGTCTTGCCAACAAACCGCTGCTCTTTGGTTACGTGCTCCAGTCTGTTAATAGGTATGTTGTAGATACGTGCGGCCATTTTTACGTAAACGTCTTCTTTGTTAGCAAACGAGTCTACGAGATCTGTTTGCCCCGCAAGCCAAGCCAAAACCCGCGCTTCGATTTGTGAAGAGTCACAGTCAACTAATCTGTAACCATCTAATGCAAGGATGCTCCGTTTTAACATCTTGCCGTTTGGCCCACGGCTAGGAAGATTCTGTAAATTTATCTTGTCGTCTCCGCCCCACCTACCAGTGTGCGCGGCATAATATCTTACGGGTACAGGCAGCAGCCCTCGGTGGCTGATGTCTATAAATCTTTGGGTACGTGTTTCTTCTAAAGTGCTTTTGTTACCTAGTCGCGCTGCCACCAACGTTTGCACGTTTTCGTTTTCATGCTCTCCAAGGCTCTTGAAGGCTTCATCGGTTTTAGCGAATGCGAAGGTCTCTTTGCCTGTCGTGTTACTTATTTTGGTGGGAGGTGTTACACCCTGTTCAATCAACAACTCTGCGAACTTGTTGTTTGACATGAGATCCTTACGAGAGACACCTGCTGCACATAACAACTTCTCTTTATTCTCTTTGATGTTGTGCAGGTGAGAACTCAGTAAATTCAAATCTAGATCTAACTGCGGAAGTAAGAACATCCGTAACGTGCAGTCAATTATCTGTAATTCTTTTTTGGGGAAGTCACGGGCCATCAAAGAAAACAACTTGTAGGTAAGATCTACGTCGTTGATGCAGTAGTCACCATATAGATCTAATTCATCATCGCTAAAGTCTTCTCTGCGCTTACCGATTGCCTTGAGTACTTCGGTGCCTTTCTCTCCTATGTCATAGCGTTCTGCTAGAGCTTTTAGGCTCCCACTAACTTCAACTCCGTGAATGGCGCGTCCCATACATAAAGTATCAGCCCATACTTTAGGTTTGATGCCATATAGCCAAGAAAGAATAGCACCATCAAACATAGTGTTATGTGCCAGAACCATACTGGAAGCCCAATCAAAATCCGCAAAATAATCCGCAAGTTCTTCATGGGTGCCGCTCGCCCACTCTGTTGGCCCGTTGTTGACCTTTATACCCACGCCTATTACTTCAAAACGTGAATCGCGGACGTACTCCTCTGTTGTTAACTTAGACAGAGAGAAGTCCTTATCGTAAAAAGTTTCAAAGTCTAGCGTGATGAGATCCACTAACTTGTTTCCTCAACTTCAAGCACTTGCTGAATGTCCCGCTTCACGGTCTTCGGCAACTCTAAGTAATAACCTTCGCCATCTTCAGCAGCGAACCGAGCTTCTTCCTCGTTCTTCGCTTCAACTTGTACGCGCCTACGTATGGTCTCTTCCAATGTTATGTTGAATTTCTTTTTCGTATTCATTCAACCCTCCAGTATCGAATTGTTTGCTTCTCTAGATCTGTCCGAGTCTTATAGTTGATCCCGCGTCGCCTAGCCACTGAGCCAAAACGTCGGCCAAGTCGTGAATACATTTGTCCCTTTTTGGTCACTGTGTCCAAACAAAACTCAATACTGTCGCCAACTTCCATTGCGTCTAACGCCGTGTGAATTTCTACCGTCCTTCGCTGATGGGGCAACATTGTTGGGATGGGTATGCCTTTATCTATCTTCAACCCCATATCAACCCCCTAGCCGTTTGATTTCAGCGTCTATATAGAAGCGGATCTTCTTAGCATCGCGTAGCTGGTCGCTGTGGGATGCTTGTCCGTACCTATAGCACGATCTGAAAATCTCTCCAATCTGAGCGTTCATATCTTTATGAGATATGAGATCTTGAAGTTCTTTTGCACCTTTGGGTAACTCGTAATAACTAGCTGTGCTACCGTCCGATGTATCTACCTTCCGTGGTCGGCCACGTTTCTTTTGCATGGTCATGTGTGTTACCTGTTTCTGTGAATGCGTTTCTGTAACGCTTGAGTTAAAAACTGCCTGTGCTGCGGCTGTCCAAACCACTGACATCCTTGGAGCAATCTACGAATGATTGTCTGGTAGCTGCATGGGCTTGTGTTCTGCTCCCAATCAGTTATGCGTAACCGAAGATCTCTTATTTCTCTAATGGTCTTTTGATCTGTAAACGCTGACCATTCTTGCGAGTGTATTTGGTAAGAGCGCGTGTAGGACTTAGGCTTTTCTTTTCGCGTATCGAAACCCTTTGTTTCAAAGAAAGCATCTGCAATTAGCTCCCAATCATCTATGGTGCAGTTCGCGTATTTCGCGTAGGTGTTTTCAACATCGCTAACAGGAACCGTTGCATCAGCAATATCTACAACATTCCCTTTTACTGTGGAGGGTTCAGAGACTGCGTTTTGAGAAAGCATCATTGGAGCACGGCCATCGAGAAAAGATAGCTGTTTAACCATAACTTCTTGTACCCCTGCACCTTCATGGTATGTCCATCTTCGGGGGTTATTTAGATCTTCGATGTCGGCGTTAAAAGTTTGCCTATCGGCCAGCCGACCTAAAACTATTTGAGTGATTAGATACTCGCGCTCCTGCTCTTGGTTTAGTTTGATGACTTCCCAAAACTTAGTCGGATCATCAGGCGCTTTCTCAGTATTTCTTCTGTTCTCAATAAACTCAAAAACCATGCCCTTACGTAGGTTTTCGTATTTCATATTAGTCTCCTAGTTAAAGTTCATCTCCAGTTGCGCTGGTACAGCACCTATCAAATCCAAAACATCTCCCGCGTTTTGTTCGTTTATCACCAGCGCGATCCCACCCGCTTGGCGTATTTCTTGTAAGTTCTTCTCTTGTAGTGGGGTAGGCTTGTTGTTGCCCGCCTTACACTCAATACCAAAAAACTTACCGCGAAAGCACCCAACAATGTCAGGTACACCACTCTTGCCGTATCCACCAGTAGCAGGAAAGAAGTGATACGCACCCACTGAACGCAGTTGCTTTCTCACCGCTTCCTTAACTCTTTTTTCTGGTGTCATTGCCATCCGTTTGCTCCTGTAAAAGTTTCTCCATACGTTCCAGAACCGCCAAGATCTCATGTTGCAGATCTATTAGCCGCACAAAATCTTCTTCCTCAAGCTCCAAAATAACTTTCACTTTTCTCTCCGAGGAACTGTTATCAGATGTAGACCCAAAATTTATCCACCGCCGAGCGCATCCCTACGCCCGACACTGGTGAACTTTT
>Ga0098043_1000337_pt1 | contig 16171 bp, 13 predicted proteins | sample 9B_taG_FD_92581 | JGI IMG/M metagenome (GOLD analysis project Ga0098043, IMG submission 92581) | Marine viral communities from the Subarctic Pacific Ocean - 9B_ETSP_OMZ_AT15188_CsCl metaG | ecosystem: Environmental > Aquatic > Marine > Oceanic | place: Subarctic Pacific Ocean | collected 2015-01-10 | reverse complement strand
TTTCGCTTTCTGATGATGTCGTCACCGACAGTCATCACATTTCCAGTCATTATGTTGACTGGAGCACCTCCCATAGCGGAGCCCGACCCAGTCTTGGCTCCTGTAGCGGCATCGAGAGGTGCCCCAGTGCTACTTGCGGGACCCGTCATCTCTGACAGTTCCTCGTCATTTCTTTGGTCGTCTCCTTCAGGCCTTGCCTTTCCGGGGACTGGGATAGAGACATGCTTCATACCCTCTATCTTATCATGTCTCTTGTCTCGCTCATCCCTTTGCTTCCGGTCGTATTTTTCCTTTCCTTCTGCATCATCGCGCCCTAGGTTCCTATCTTCCTCTACGAACTCTGGGGCCTCTCTTGGATTGAAGCGCATCCCGGCAGTGGTGCCGGTACCAGATGTATTCTTCACGAATATCTTACCAGCCATGCCTTCCCTCCATGATGATGTCATTGGTCAATTCGAGTCTGCGAAGTATGTCACGGTAGAATGTGATGAGTTCAAAGGGAGAGGAGAATACACTAGCGAATGACTGGAGCATCTCACTGAACTGGTGAAACAGCAAATCCAGTCTCTCGCGTTCCTCGAACACGCTCTCTGTATCATCTTCCATGAGTATGATGTACGAGTCTTTTACCTCTCTGACCAATCGCTGATGAGAGTTGTGGTTCATGGAGATATCGTCATGGATGGGAGCGACTGCCTCGTACCACCTGTCTACCACTTCTGCTAATAGGTCCAAGAACAGCCTCATCTCCTTGTAATGGAGAGGGCGAGGCTCTGTGAGTATTTGATGCATTCTGACGTCTTTGCACATGAGTCTGTGTACAGGGACCTCGAAGAAATTACGCATCAGGCTCTTCCTCCTCCAGTAACTTGGACCTGACCCTCTTCCACACTTCAGGAGACTCTTTGGCTAGTTCAACCTTCAGGATGTTCACAGTGTCTGCCTGTATGTTCTGACTGACGTCTCCCATGGCCTTCTCTTGGAACCTGACCATGGTAGAGAGGGTCTCTCTGACCTCCTTATGGAGACCAATGATGTTTTTCACGTAGGCTGGGTCATTCCTATCGGCCTCATCGAGGAACAGTCCCAATTCGCCGTTTATGCGCTCCAAGTTGCTTCTCATGATGTCCATCTCCTTGCCTGCCGCAACTGATATGATATCAGCCGCGCTCTTCTGGACTAGCGGCTTCAGATGATGCTTCAAATGGTGATATACCGTGGATTCGCTACAGCCGATGATGTCTGCTATGGTCTCAGTCGTCATACCACCTGTGAAATAAGCCTGTTCGACCTCTGCTCGCTCGGGGTGTGTGCAGACGACGCACTCGCTGTTGGAGCCCATGTGATACTCTCCCATGTGGTTGCGAAAGTGCCTATCAGCAGTGCCTTCCCTCCATCCCATGTCCTTGTCCAGCATCTTGGGTATGATGGCTCCAGAAGTCAGTCCTTCTTCCAAAGTATCCCTATCGCCATGTTGGCAGAAAGCGCAAGATTGACGTGTGACCCGCCCGCTCACAGGGTGTGAGAACAGGACCGCTCTCTAAGGGCTTTCGTTTGTCGCGGGCCAGAAAGGTCATGGGTGTGCCCATGGATATGGAGACTGTAAGGAGTCTGAGGCGAGCAGCGAAGGACATTGTGACGCAGAACAACGCACCTCAAGAGGAACTAGAGCGTCGACTAGCGATATGTGGTGGGTGCGAGCACAAAAAAGGTGCTAAATGCAACCTCTGTGGGTGCTTCCTGAATTACAAGACACGATTAGCCAGCAGTGAATGCCCGATGGGAGAGTGGTCAGCCTTTTTCCCCGAGACGTCGATAGACAGTCCCAGTAAGCAACAGGCTAGTGAATAGTATTCCCATAGAGTACATCATCTCCTCTTGATTCATGTCATACGCTGCGTAAGCGATGAGGAGGAAGGCGCCCAGAGTTAGGGATATCACTTGCACCATTATCATGTCAACTAATGAGGATTTCTTTATCTGAGTCATATCGTGTATGCCGAACATGACGTCATTGAATGTGTCTGTTGGCATCATATCGCCCCCGCAGTTGGTGTGGATGATGGCAGACCAAGCGCACCTCTGAAGATACTGCCTATCCCTGAGCCCATGCTCTCCATCATTCCGGGGTTAGCCATCGCTGCACTGAGAGCCCCGCTCATCATGTTCTGTTGCACCATGTTGAGAATGGCTTGCTGCTGTTGCATGGCTTGGTCTCTAGTCATGGTCGCTGCGTTCTTCAGGTTGTTGGACTCCATGGTAACGCTATCTGTGGTAGGTGCATTGGAGAACGAAGAAAAGTCGAATACCATCTTACCATCCGAATTCTCAGTAATGCTGACATTCTTGAGGACGTCCACAGTAGCCAAAGCGCTGACCTTGTAGAGGAGGGAGACTAGCATCTCCATGTTAGGACCGGCTAACCACCTATCCATGGGAACGCTCGTTTGTATCAAAGCAGCCATCACCTCTAGGTCAGAAGGTGGGGCCATTGGAGCAGCCGGGTTCATGCCCATGGCTCCCATCATCCCAGTACCGAAACCCATCCCAGCCTGTTGCTGAGGCATCCCATACCCCATTGGAGATTGACCGTAGCCCTGCATGGGCAGAGTCTGCTGATTGTTGGGCAAGCCAAGCGAAAGAGCCCCATTCTGCTGAGATGCCGAATTGCCAAATAGACCGTTCATTCTGTCGCCTCCGCTGGGGTTTCCTCTGCTACGGGGGGAGGAGCAGTTTGGCTTAACAGTTCCGAGAGACCCATGCTCGGGCTTACTCCCGGCAAATCCATCTGGGCCGGTGGCGCACTCATCGTCGCATCCGTGAGTTGCCTGTTATTGCCACCGTCTTGGAATTGCTTCATGTCGAAGATGACTATCACCTGCTCGTCCTGCCCTGCTGCGTTCTTGAGTCGCACTACGGGTATGTTATCCTGCTTCACCATGTTGAAGAATGGCTCGTAAGGTGCCAGTGCAGGGGGTGTGTTGTCTTTCATAGCGAACCCTGCTACTGGTACGGTGACCATGGACACTCCTTTGTTCAGTTTGTTCTTGAGGCTGCTAGTGCTACCACTCTCCTCCTCCTGCTCCGCTTTCTCCCACTTGGTCAGCAAATGATACAGATGGAGATGCTCCGGGCAGTAAGTCCCACGGAGAAGCCTTCCACTCGTCACATTCTCTCTGGCTTGGAAGGCCTGAGGTGCTCCCGTGACAGGGTCTTTGAAATACAAGTCGAATAACGACTCTCCTGTCTCTTCGTCCTTTATCATCTCGTAGACATTGCCTGCAGCCCTGAGTAACTCGTCTATGTCGCACCCATCCACTACGCACCTAGTGGCGTCTCCAGTGAAAGCGTACTTGCCCCCGAACCAGTACCTCCTCGGTGAGAATATGCTTCGCTTGGTAGGTGCGAGCAACTTGTAGGCCTGTCTGATGTCTGCTCTTCTGGCCTTTTTCGGGTTGGGGTGGTTCGATGGGTAGAAGTTTACCTTGGGTATCTCTATGTGGCGTTGCATAGCAGCATCTTGCATCATGTTCTGGGCTTGAGCCATCTGTTGCAACTGAGATAGTGGCACTTGTGAGTTCGCCGCTACGTTCAGCATCTGCTGGCTAGTCTGTGCGGCTAAAGGCTGTCCGGCTGTTTGTCCAAAGGGGTTTATCGTATTCATCACCATTTCATATCACCAACTGAGCATCTCCAGTAGGCTCTGCTCGACGTTCCACCCTATCTTCGTGGCCATCATGTTGACTCGGCAGGGTATCCCTGCTTTTTGGAGTTTCACCATCGCTGGCCGATAAGGGTCGAATATGTTGTGTTCTCGCAGTCTTTTTGACTGCCATAGGATGTTTGCGTTCTGGTCCCACCACGTGTCTGCCTTGTTGGCTATCACCCAGATTTGCTTGGGAGCGTACTTCTTGCCTTTGAACCACGTCTTGATGCTGCGATATCGCCATTTCCTCTCGATGAGGGAATCGACTAGAAACTCCAGACCTCCCACTGCGTCGATTAGGTCGCCATTGTTCCCGTTCGTGGCCCTGTCGTCTATCATGAACACCACGACTTCGACTTGCCTCTCTACCATGTCGTCTATCCACAGGTTCCAGAATCTCTGTTGTCCTCCGATGTCTGCGGAGTGGACGACTCTTTTCTCCCCATGCCACCTCACTCTTTTCCTCGTAGCCTTGGGGAGTACGTGACCCCCGCCTACTAGGCGTGAAGTATGCATCGTCCTCTCTTCGATATCGTCCATCTCTCCGGGAGTCGTCATGTACCTGTCTAACGTAGTCTTTCCAACCATGGACGGCCCGTACACTCCTATCTTCCTCGGTTTCAGAAAATTGTAGAGTTCCTTGCCGTAGACCACTGCGCCCATCAGCACTGAGCCTGCTACGCCTACCATTCAACGAATCACGTCCATCCATTGACCTTTTCTTGAGCATATTCTACGAACCATTTCACAGTCCTGTCCCATACACTGATATCCAAGGCTTTCTCGGCATAAGAAGTCACGAAGACGGCGACAGTGGTAAAAAAGAGGGTTCTGGCCCATCCCCAGCCGTACTCGTAGTAGTTGTCCAAGGTATTTGCCATATGCAGACCCCTGAGGGTCGCTTCAGTGGTATCGTCGCTCGGTGTATGGAAAAGCCAACCCATAATCAGTCCTTCTTGGCAAACTTGCCGCTCTTGTCACGACCTTGCGCCTTATTACTCTGACTCTTGCTGACTGCACTCGACCCACCGAGGTCTATACTGTCCTTCGTAGCGGCGGAATGTGATGGCATGCCCATATCAGTATTCATGTAGTTTTGGCTAATGCCGAGTTCGTTTTCCTTTTCTAACATCTGCAATTGCCTCATAAATTGGGCTTCTTGCATCCTCATCTCGACTTCCATCTGCTTGTTAGCCATGGCTTGCTGCATAGTGTTCATCTTGCGTGACCTCTCTCTGTCCATCCTAGCAAAAGACGCTCTGTGGTCTAGATTTTCCTGCATTAGCAGTTTGTAGAGGACGAAGGACATTCCTTGGAGCGTAAAAGCGCCCATGGAATAGGTTACTGCGTTAGTGCGAACCTCTCCTTCCATCTTGAGCCACAATCCGGCGTCGAACACGGCGATTGCGGCTCCTACTAGTATCGAAACGAAGGTTATGAGCCCCAAAACTCTAATTTCGTCGGCGTTTGTATCTTTAGGCGACATGGGTGGCAGGCTTGACATTGTCATAGCGTCTTCCTCGCTTATCCGACAGAGGTGGGGCACATATACTCTCCTGTGCTGAGAATGACCACCTTCTTGATTTTCTTCTGTTTTTCTTTAACAATAATAAATATACATTATTAGAAAAGAATCATATGATATTCTTGAGAATAAAGAATGCCGAATCTAGGGGCGCATCGAAGGACGTCTGTACATTTGTCTCATCAGGTATCTGGACACGGCTCATATCTTCTTGTGCATAATCGTATATTGACGACATGGCTGGTGAATGGGGCACTGTGTCGTAAGCCTCTTCACCCATGCTCCTCATTTTGGCGTACTGGTCCCTGTACATCAAACGTAATTCTTCTGGTGTTTTGCCTTTGACTTCATGCTCGTAAGGCAGGAAGTATGCTGGTTCTAAATCCAAATCCTTTGCCAGTTGGATGAGTTCTTCTCTCGTTATGGATGCGGTTTTCGGGTCACCATGCCTGTTCAGTATCTCTGAGGCTTGTCTTGGGGTGTAAGTCATTCTGTTCGCCATTATGCCTTTCTGTCCCTCTCCAACTATCCTATGGAGTTCCTCTATTCTCTCATCGGGTGACATTCCGATGCTTCTATTGCCTATGACCTTCTCACGGTAGTTTTCCTTCTCACTATCTGAGCCGGGCCTGCCCAATGCGATGTTTATGTTACCACCATGACCTAAGGGCAGGTTTGACCTCACGAATGGAGCGCCATCATCCATCAAGTCTAGTAGTGCTTGCGCTTGGTCGGCAGGAAGGAAGTGCACACTGTCTTCTTTGGACTCTTGGAAAGCCTTCTTCCCAAAAGGAGTGTCCTTGTCCTGCCGTATCGCCATGTCACCCCGATGGGCATTGAACATGCCTAGTTTTATCTGAGTCATGTTGATGACTAGTTTGTTCAACTCCTTCAGTTCGTCATATTCTGTCTTTCGGATGCTACCCTCGGCTTGACTTGCGTCTCCAGCCTTCTCCCTTCTGTCTATCTCGTCTTGCAACTCACCAGATGTTTCAGCCATCCAAGTCTCAGGGCTGGCCCAGCCACTTATCACGTGAGTGGGAACTCCCTTCTTCTTTCTGACCGCACCTTCCTCACCTTCCTCCCATCCTTCGATATGCTTCTCTGCGAGACGTTTGTAGTCTGCATATTTTTTGTCCCATGGGCTGCTTTCGGACATTAGCGCATTAATTTTTTTGATGAATTCCTGTACCTCGTTTGGCCTAGCGAGTGCTAGGAACCCGTCTCCCCACCCCTTGTCCAATCCCTTGTTCGTGAAAGTTATGTCTCCACCGAATCGCTTCATTCTCGGAACATTGTGCCCTACTCGAGCACCCCACCCATGGTGAGGTTTGATGAGGCGGAAATTATCGTCTAGTATCGCATTCACCTTTTTCATTATCATAGCAATGTGGTCACTTGCCCTAGGTACTTCTTTGAAGCGATTGATGACTCGTATTTCGCCTTCTGGGGCGTTGGGGTCTTGAATCCGCCGTTCCTGTAGGGTTATGAGTCTGCGTCTTAGTGCGTCTTTGAAGGTCTCCTTGTCTGACTTGATGGAGACTCCCTTCTGCTTGGTGTGATATGGTGCTGCTGTTATTTTGTCATAGCGGACTATAGGTTGGACTTCCTTTCCTTCTGCGTCTCTACGTGGTATGTATCCATGTCCGTGACAGGCAGGGCATAGGTTTCCTTGAAGTATCTGTTGCCCGGAGCACGACTTGCAAATAGTCACGCCAGTGTCGATGTTGCTTATGGCGTTACCACCCCTAGCCATTGCTTCCAGTCTCTGTCGCAGTAGCGTTCTTCCTATTACGATATTATGCGAACCACTCGTAGAGGCATGAGAGACTTCCACTCCACCGTAGTTTCTGTTGCGGAGATATTGAGACAAGGCATCAGCGACATGGTATCCGGTCTTCTCATCCTCCTCTCCTTGAGGTATCTTGACGAAATGAGAATGTTGTGATTTCGCTCCGGCACGGCTAGAATAAGGGGTCCAATACTGCTCATGGCTCAGTTCCTTGATGTGCATCCCTGCTAGTTGCCTGAGTTCCTCCTCAGTATGAGCACCACGCCTGAATGTGTCTTTTAGCAGTCTATTCCAGCCAAGGTGGTTACCGTGACCTAGAGAGCCATCCGCTCTTCCGGGGACTCCCGTGCGCCCTCGTACATAACTAGAGGTCTTGTGCAAATTAGTCTCCATCTTCCCGATTGGGTTAGCAAGGCCGTGGGTGTCCCAACCAGCATTGAGATACCTGCTTTTGTTCGGGTCCTTGCCTTCTATGGTGGTCACCCACCCCTGCTGTTTCATACGGTTCATGTGCTGCTGGTATTTTTTGTACTGTATCTTGTCGTCCTCTGTCATAGTGAGCAATGGTCGAATCCAGTTTTCCCTATCCAGCACGGTTTCTACTTGGCCGTTCGCGTTCACTAGCAATGGCACGAAATGGTCATGCTCCCTATTACCGAAGAAGATAGGAACGCCATTCTTGCGGCCATCTTCGTCTCTTTCCTGTTCGCTTCTGACAGCGTTCATTATCGCTCTTCTAATGTCCTTCTTGTCTTGAGCACTCAAACCGCTTTCTTTCTCTATGCCTAGTTCCTTCATGCGCTGCTCTACCAGTTCTTCTCGCTTATCAGCAACGAAATCGTCTAGTTTCTTCTTCAGGCCGGGCTCCATCCTATTGTACTCGTTCTTGAACAGGCCTTTACCAGTGCTTTTCACTCTGGTAATCACAGGGTTGCCATTACTATCTAGCAAGGGGACAGCAGCAGTCTCTGATTCGTCTTGTAGAGGGCCTCCGTACATTCTTACTTTACTGGCATCGAAACCGAACCTCTGTTCGACCAATGGCCTGTCCTTGTCGGGTTTTCCATCTTTGTCTTTGGCGTACATAGGCTCTCCGTTCTCGTCAGTCAAATAGAGGTCCTCACCATCATGCGGGCCTTCTACTAGCGCTCTATGCAAATGGTATCCTCCCACTATCCTACGCCTCTGGCTTTCGCGCCACACATCAGCGCCGGAGAAGAAACCACGAATGTCTCTCTGGTTGGTCATGCTCTCTCTCAACATCTCTTGTTGGTCTTCCATTTCCTCCTTGGTCTCTCCCGGAGCCAGACCCGCCTTGACTAACTGCTCTCTCATCCCATCCAGTTCCTCATCAGGTCTGGTAATGGTGTCAAAGATGGGGTCTCCAGCAAAGAGATGAGCCAATTCGTCTTTGAACGCATCGACTAATTGAATCTGCTCATGTGTGAGCATGGCTCTGAATTGCTCTATGCCTCCGGTCAGACCTATAATTTGACCATCTGGCCCTTTCAATGACCTAAGAGCCATGTCCAGTTCGTTCTCCCTATCGAGGATGTGTGCTAAGGCTGGGTATAGGGGGTCTACTGGAAGAGGCTCTACTTCGGCCATGTCAGGGTGGTATTCCAATGAATCGCCAGTATCTATCAGCCCAACCATGTTGTGATACGCTTTGGTCATACCAAGAAGCAATCTCTCTTGTGCTTCACGAGCCCGTGGGCTCATTTCGGAATGGCCATGACCATCACAACTCGAGCACGAGCAACCACCCTTGCAAGAAACGCATTCCGCGGATTGCAAAGGAAGCCACTTCTCGAAAGGCAGGGGCTCTCCTGCTTCATCATATGGGACATCTCCATGTTTCATGTGGTCATCATAGACCTTCCTCCAATTGTCTTCACCCGGCTCATGACCGAATGGTGCTAGGTTATCGAGGATGTATTGAACGACATCTGGGTCGGTGAAGTCATATTGCCCATTCTCGTCAGGGTAGAGGGTCTTCAGACTCCCATCGTCTAAGTCTTTGACGAAGGGACGTGCGGTGACCTTGTCGTTCGGTTGCTCAAATTCTAGTCTCGGTTTCAAATGCATGGCCAAGCCCAGAGAAATAGTACCGTGATTGCTGCCCCTGCAGACAAGGCATCTTGTCGCCCTCCCAAACTCATTGGCGTTCATCATGGGGAATCTGGTAAGCGATTTCTCCATGAGTCTCGTACTCCCTTCAGGGTTGTCTGCTCTGAGTTTCATCTCCTTGGCTATATAGTGATAGTACTGTATCAGGTGTGCATCCACTCTCGCTGACCCATCTTTCCCGACTAAGTCTTCAGGGTCAGGCCATCCACCGTCACCGCCGTGCTCATGGTGGCCACCTGTGGCGTATTCCCACAGGAGACCGGGGAAGGAGAAATCAGAGAGGGTCTCGTCCTCGAACCTAGCGTCCAGTATCTCATCCCAACTCTTCCCTTCCATCTTCATGACTTCTGGCAATTCATCTTCTGCATGCCTCATCCACGCGCTGATGATAGTGGGGTCTATTGTTTTAGTGAGATTGGGGTTTAACAAGTACTCCAAAGATGGGTGATGCTCGAAAGGGGTCAAGAAGCCAAACTGGTCTTGGTTCATTTTAGCGTAATTGACGAATTCAGAGAGATTGACACTGTGTATCCTCAATACTCCCATCGTCTTGGCCAAAGGGCTGTCCGGCCTCATGTCCAAGAAAGGAGAGTCTGATGACTGCTCAGTTCGCCATTTCGAGTCCAATATGCTCTCCGGTAAGATATCGCCTTCTTCCTCCTCCAACAACGGTCCTGTTTTCCTGATACTGCCTAATGGTGTGTGCCTGAAGTTCTTGTAATGCTCCTCGAGGCGCAACAGGGGTGCTAAGTGAGAGAAGTGGTCTCTCATGTAACTCACTGTGTCATACATCACTGGGAAGTCATTCATGCTCTTTATCACGCTCTTCGCCCAGTCGACTCTCTTTTGCGCGAGACTGTCTTTGTTGTCAATAAGGGCGGGAGGCCTGTATCCAAGCACATTGGCAGGGGCTTCGTCTGGGTGGAGGATGTACAATGCGTATAGTCTCTCGAGTTGCTTGTCCTGCGCCTTGCTTTGAGGCAGGTGCATTCCGTTCTCCAACGTATTGAGGAAGGTGAATAGGCTATGTTCGTGCTGCAAGTCGCTTTCCTTTCTCTCTATGGCGTTGGCTCCTGTGAGTTTCGATAGTTGAGTTCTCATGGTCGGGTCATTCATTCGAGACCACAAGAGAGTCTTGGCTAGGGGGATTCGCACATCTGGCAGTCTTATCATAGTCCCTCCACCGATATCTATGTTTCTGCCATACCCTTCCTCACCCAAACCTAGATTCTCCTTCGTGAGATGCTCGGTGATGGGTTCGAGAGCGTCTATGCCATAGGCTACTCTCATGCCTTTTTCTCCCAGTCTCGCTCTTTGCTTGTAGGCGTTACTATCCTTAGCCAAGGACATTACAGCGTCGTAGTAGTCTATATTGCCATAGCCTCCTTTCTTCTCGTTGATAGCCTCGACCATGTTCTTGCAAATGACGTCTCCCATCGAAGTGGCATCACCTAATTCACCACCAGTCTCTTCCATCTCCCTGCTATACGCTGTCTCATCAGCGAGTGTGCGTATTGCGCTTTTTGGGATTAAGCCCTCCACATGCAACTTGCAACAATGAGGACACTTCTGTTGGAGATGGTCTTTGTCTGGGCTGAAATGACTGAGGAACTTAGGTGGCTCGAAAGCCTCATCGTCACGGGCTAGAGCACCCATCGCATCTAAATCAAACTGAGCGCCCAGTGGTGAGTTCTCGTTTATCTCCTTGAGAATTCTCCTTTGCTCCTCACCGCTCAGAGCATCTCTTATCTTGTTTATTGCATCCTCTGCTAACTCTTTCCGGTAATCTTCGGGATTGCCTCTCTCCATGGCTTGCTTGAAATCTTCCAATTTAGTCATAGCGCTAGTGAGAACGGACAGGCTCCCGTAATCAACTCCGTTGGTTGAGGCTCGAGCCAGTGCGCTGGCTGGCACTGCTTCCGGGTTCAACAAATGAGCGCTATGGGTTCCTTCCCCACCTCGGAATATCTCAGGGGCCATGCCGTGGTTGCACGTAGTGCATGAATGACGCCCAAGAGGGACATGTCCTATGGTGGCCTCCAAACATGATGTTGGTCTGTCAGGGTCTCTGTGCACCTCTATCTGCTGGAGAATCTGAGGTGGGTAATTTGCGTACATGGGGTTTCTGCTGATTATCATCCTGACGCCCTCCCTACCTGTATATCCGCACTTGGAACAGTGTTGGCCATTGCACTGGCTACAAGGGCCGCTTGAGAATCTACCATCATCAAGGTGCATGTTGTTGCCATCTATGTCTTGGTCCCATACCTTCTTCAGCAGGTTTCGTATTCTAACAGCAGGGAAGTCTCTCTTGGCGTTTCCAGCCAAGACACCAAGCAGTGCCTGAGTGTGCTGGCTCTCTATGAAGTGACGCACGTCGTAGTTTGACATGTAATCTTGATGGGGGCCTTCTGGCTGGAGGACTCTGTTCGCTTCTTTTCCCAGTCTTCTAGAGAGGGCCTCCATGACTCTCTCTTCAGTCTCTGAATCGCTATCTACCCTCTCTCTGGATTTTATGTCGAGGAACATCCTCTCTAGGTTATCCATGGAAAGAGGCCCACCATTGAGATGCATCACAGGCAATAAAGAGAACAAGTGCCTATCGTACTCATGTCCTTGAAGCCCCTTCTGTCTAGGTATGATACCCTTTGTCTTCTTAGCCTCAATCTTATCTTGAATTTCCGACCTTGTCCCTCGTATCTGTCGACTGACAGCACGCTCTATGGCCTTCAACTTATCCTTGTCTGCTTGGGTGTATAAGTTGTCCTTACCAAAGGAACCCAAGACGTCCTTTGCGAATAGCATGGGGTCGACTACTTTGCCCGTGCCGTTGCACGTCTTGCAATCTCGCTCAGGATAACCAATACCACACTCAGGGCAGGATATGATACCAACATCTTGCTGTCGAGCGACCCGGCTAATCGCAGAGTATAGCCTTTCAGTGTCACGAGCGTGGTCTTTTCTATATTGCTCTACGAGTTTGAGGCTGTCTGCGTTGACTATAATGGCCTTCGTCTTGCGTATAGGGTCTTGGCAACCCACCCATTTCTGGAGCAAACCTTCCGGGAGGTTGTTATACGACCTGAATGTCTCCTTAACTTGCCGGACGGTGCTCATGCACTTAGTGCAAGGGGTCCTTAGGACTCTCCCACTAGGGAGCGTCTTCAGACCACTGCCATCACAAGACGGACATCTGTGCTCTTCAGGACTGTCTCTAGTCGGGTCGAAATCGGCAATAAAGCGGCCATATTTGGATTTGAACCCATCTGAGTTCAGGACGTCAGAATCAGTCCTCTCCCTACCTGACCTGTCTGTGGGCCTCAAGGCTGTTCGGGCCTTGCGCCATCGAGTCATGAGTGCAGGAGAGATGCCCGGTAGTCCTTGCAGGCTGTAATAGCCCATGGCCGCAGCAGTGCCCGTCACACTATCCCAGTTCTCCTTGTCCAGCCAATCAGCCAAGGAGTAGTTCTTCCCTATGCTCTCATAGTCCTTGGTATGACGTGCTTCTTCCACTTCGTCTACATGAGGGTCTCTATCCTTACGTTGCATGCGGTCGTACACGTGCGCGTAAATCATCTCAACAGGGGTGATTCTACCCTCTTCACCGTATTTGTGTTTGGAATGCTCTGTGAGGATGGCTTCGACCGTGTCTTCGGGATTCTCGGGCCCAAGGACATCGTTCTTCACGCCGAGTTTCCTGTCGGCCATACTCATCCCTTTGACGTACACAGGCTCGCATTCTTTGCCGAAGTAGTCTTTCCACACTGACATCCTGCTATCGGTATCAGTATCCTCTCCTGTGACTTTCATGTGATTAAGATAATTCATCAATTCTTTTTTGTTGCTGCTTGTAAATAATTGGTTATCATGCTCTGGGTCTTCTGGGTCTCTCTCTTTCCTGCGCTCTGCCTTTGCCTGACTCTCCAATACATGGTCTACGAACGCTTCGATGTATGTCTTTCCGTCTATGGTGGGCTCTCCTTTGTCATCTAGAGGGAGAGCAGCCCCTTTCCCCCGAGCCGCTACGTCGAACAGACCACCCAAAGTAGGACGCATGGGCCTCAAGCCTCCTCTTGGGTCTGTTACCATGTTCATCATTATGCCCTTCTCACGATTGGTGAGCCTGTCCCAATTCATGAGGATTCTATTCCAATTGGTTTCTCGGTTCCGCATCTTTTGCTCTACATCTCGAAAGAAGACACTGGAAGTGCCTTGAGAGATAGAATTTACTAAATCGTACAACTTACCCACTATTTCTGACACATCTCCCAGTTGAGTGGTCCTGATGACATCTCTTCCTCCTTTCTCATCTCCTCCTATGATGGCTTGAGTGCGTTTCTTTTCCAGATAGTCAGCCATTGGACTGCGAGGTATGGTATTCCCATAGAAGTCGGTAGTGAAGCCCATACCCGCACGCAGTGAGACGTCGTTCAGACAAGCGTTGACCACGTGTCTTTTAGCAACTTGGTCTATTATTCTCGTAATTGCTGCATACTCTGCTCGCTTTTCTCCTCGTGTTACAGCCTTGTGGACATCAGCGTCGTTAAACTCCCTAGGCACTTGTTCTACATTCGCGCCCAGAGACAGAGCCTTGATGTTTTTCTGCACAGCAGTCCTTCGCTGTGATTCTCTTTGCTGCCTTTCCCTGTCGAGGTTCGCCTTTCCCGCTTCCTCCTTCGCATCTGCATGCTCGTCTGACATCAGGTACTTGTCTATCTTATTGAAAAGTTCACTCCCCAAGCCATCTATATCCAGATACTTGTCTATGGGCTGGTCGCCAATCATAATGCTTCTTACTAACTCTCCTTGGACTTTCTCAGTGTCTCGCCTACCATCATGCACAGCCTTTCGCACTTGGTACATCGTGTCCGCGAACAGTCTGGTATAGGCTCTTACGATTCTGTCTTTTATGTCATCAGTCTCGAGAGTGGCTAAGTCACTCTGCCCTTGCCAATAATGGTGCGGTAAGGCATTACTGTCATCCAACAGACTGAGTCGGGCAAGCAACTTGTTGGACCTTCTACTGCTTCCAATCATGCTCCCCATGAGTTGCTCGCTAGTCAAAGCCGCACAGGCCGCTTGGAAAGCCTCAGCATGTTCATGATTAAACATACGGTCATATAGCGTCCTCCCAAGTTTGGTCTGATGCATAGTCAAAGCCCTGAGAGCGGTTACCGCTTCGGGATTATCACCTGTCAACTCTTCCCATATGGACTTCTTGTCTCCGACTCGCGTAACGAAGTCACCCAGACCGCCGTTCTTCACAGGCCCTTTACTGGTGAAGGGCTCTGCGCTTTGGGTCTGCTGTTTTATTTTTTCGATTTTGAACTTATTGTATGCTCTCCTAGCGTCTTCCTTGGTAGGGAACCGCTTAGTTTTGCTGCTCTGGGCCTCTAGCCATTTCTCAAATGACGGCACTGCGAGAAAACGACTGAAATCCATGGCTGGCCCATGCCTACGATTTTCTTCTGATATCTTCTTGGGCTTGTACGCTAGATTGCCGTCAGTGTCATAATGTCGTAGATTGTACAGGAAGTGGTCAAAATGTGAATCCTCATGAGGGAAGTACCTATCGAGGAACGTGGCGATGGATTCTTGGTCAAGAGGTATCTCGAGAAACTCCATCAATACGTCTTTTTCTTCCTCAGTTATCTCCCCTTCATTCTCTGCTTTACGCAGATAGACGTCATTGAGCATATACCGCCATGCTTGACTGAGGGCGTCGCTGGCCACGATGCGCCTAAAAGGCGTCTTACCATGAAGGTTGCCATTATCAATAGACGTCGTCTTCTAAACTGCTCGGCCCTTCGCTATGTGGGGTGTGTCTTACGTCAGTAGAGCCTGAATTCATCAAGGACTGCGTCTCCTCATGCTTTCTCTTTTCAGCCTGTAGGAATTTCAAAGCCTCTGACATGCCCGGACTGTGCGAACCCGGTGGACCTAGTTGACTTATCATGGCTTCCAATAACCTACCATGGTCATTATGCTTGTCTTTCTCCCTAGCGAACAAATCTTGGAGGTAAGGGTCGTTTGCGACAGAGCGCAATGTGGCTCTGCTGTACTCATCGGCTTTCTTCGCTTTCTTGTCACCCTTCGCTTCAGGAGTTTCTTCCTCACCACCGGGAGCCATTTCGGCCATGGGCGGCCTTGCAATGGGGCCTTGGTTGCCAAAAGCGCCTTGCACTTGCTCGTTAAAGTTCCGAGCAAGGGCTTGACCGGGCGCTTTGATGATATCGAACGCTTCGTCTAGCGCAACCACGGTTAGCGCAGACAGCCTCTACCTAAGAATTTTCTCTCATTTCCTCTCGCCGCACATTACAAGGCACGCAATAAGAGGTACCGCGTTTCGCCATGGCGTTGCAACCGGGTGTTGCACACCATCTAGCATCAAAACCACCGGGGTTTCGCATGATGTTCTGGTTGTGGTCTATCTTCGCTTGGTCACCTTTCGGGTCTCTGTACATGCTTTTGAGCACAGACCACGCTTGCTGCAAAGCCATTTCACTCATACTCTTCGTCATTATCGCCTATTCCGAGGATGTTCGCTACTGATTGCTGGAATTTAGGGTCTACGTTCGTTCGAGGCTCTTGCTTTGGCTCGTCCTCGGCTTGTAACTGCCTCAATTCCTCAGCCATTTTCTTTCTCTTGAGTGCAGCAAAGGCGTTATTTCTACCCCCTACTGGCTTTTGAGCAAGCATGGCTCGCAACTCCCTTATTCTATTCAATTTGGTATCGAAGGGGTTTGCAGGGACCGCGTGTTGTTGTCGAGGCCTCTGCCTCTTGAGGATTGACCACGCAGCGTCTAGCGCCATGGCTAACGCAAACGGCATTTCCCTATGAGATTTTTTACACCAAAAAAATTTTTTGCAGCAAACAGGAAAATAAGCCTCTCATGAAATTTTCTCGTCTACAACGCACGTTGCTAGAACGGCAGTTAAGCATGGCAGTCAAACGCAAATCCGGCTAACAACGGTTTGCTGCTCGGCAGTCATACAAACAAATCGGCCCCTACGGGCC
>Ga0098043_1000336_pt1 | contig 16184 bp, 11 predicted proteins | sample 9B_taG_FD_92581 | JGI IMG/M metagenome (GOLD analysis project Ga0098043, IMG submission 92581) | Marine viral communities from the Subarctic Pacific Ocean - 9B_ETSP_OMZ_AT15188_CsCl metaG | ecosystem: Environmental > Aquatic > Marine > Oceanic | place: Subarctic Pacific Ocean | collected 2015-01-10 | reverse complement strand
TCTTTGCCAATAGCACCCCAATCTAAATTAACTCTCTCTCGTCTAACGTATCCGTAACTCATAAATTATTAATTTCCTGTTAGACCTGGCATTTGATAACCTGTGAATTGGTTGAAAGGATTGGTCTGATCTACAAATACTGGCCCTACTGGATCAGGCGCTGCCATAGGGTTAAATATAGATGTTCCTAAAGCCACACTATTATTACCTATTGAATTCAGAAAACCTACTTCTCGCCTAGGTTGTCCAAATATATTAAACTGACTAAACGAATCTGAGGTTACAGAACTAGTAGGATCTATTTGTGAGGTAGCCCCTCTTGGTCTATCCAAAGGATTTTGGTTTGATATAAGCTGTTTACCAAAACTTGATAATGTGTTTGCAGCGTTTTTATTTAGTTGGGCCGCTTGCTCATCTAAATCAGCTGCTCTCATTTGCTCACCTTGAGCTTGACCTAACTTTAAACCAGCTAGATTTCTTTGAACTCCTGCTGCTCCTAGTCTTTCACGAAAGTCTGCTTTAAACAAAGCGTCATCTGAAGCTTTTCTGATTGTATCACTTAAAACGACACCTGTTGCGCCTGCTCTACTTCCTGCTGCTGCCGCACCTCTAGAGCTTCCTTCCTGTGCCCCTTGTAATGTTTGCGCTATATTTTGTATAACTAAATTTCTTTGTTGTTCAAAGCCTTCCTTAGGTATACTCATGCCTGCAAATTTATTTTCCGAAGCTATTTGTTGAGCATCCGCAAAAGCTTTTTCAGCCTTATCTGTAGCCTCTCGTGCCTCTCTTTTTCTTTTTCCTGCAGATATAAAACCTGCTGTTGAAGTACCTACCGCCACAGCTGCACTCCCTATCGCCGCTACTGTTGCCGCCTTAGCTGCCGCTGCTGTTCCTACTACTGCACCTGTTGTTAAAAATCCCATATTATAATGCTTTAATCATTTCAGTGTTGTATTTATCCCCTTCTGTATACCCACACTCTTTATATATTTTTTTTAAAGGTTCGTTGTTTATAAGGGCGTAACAAAATTTAGCTTTACTGTTATGTGCAAGATGTGTTAATGTTTCAATAAGCATAAACAAAGCTTCTTTTCTGTTCTTCCTATTTGTATATTTTTTATTAGATATAATCCAATCTACCCAAGCCACCTTTGAATTACTAAGATATAAAAAGCCCGCGCATATTGGCACTTTATCATCTGAAATTAATATACCACCTGTTCCTTCTTCTGGTAAAAAATCTTTAATTGGAGGTGTCCATCCCCAATCTTTCCACCATTTCACTAAATATATATTATAGTCAGAAGGCTCTAGCTTTCTTATATTAAATTCCATTCAACACAAAGATACTAAAAATTAAGGATAGCTTTTAAACACATCAGCTGTTAAAGCAAAAAGCTCTGTGTTCGCACCAGATCCGTTTTCTATGGTGGTGATCATGTAATGACCTAAAAGACCGTGTGATTCAGCAAGGGTGTTTTTTGCCGCCAACATTAAAGGTGTATTTGATGTAGGATTTGTAGCACCAGGTATAGTGCTGTCTACAGTTATTGAGCTTGTTCCTATAGCTGTTATTATTCCTGCTAACTTTGGTTGATTGTCAAAAACATTTATATAATATAGAAAGTCTCCTATTGATATTATAGAATCAATAGGCACAGAAAAATTAAAAATACGAGGATTAGTTACATTAAAACCTGTGGTGTTACCTATACCATTGATAGATCTAAATCTAAATGTATTAAGGGTAGCAGGTGAACTAGCAACATTTTTTATGGCTGCATAATAATTACCTTCTTTAAGTTCAAACCAAGCGTTTTGTATCGCAGCGTTTTGACCTATATCCGTGTTCATAGTAGATGTCCAAGCGCTGTCAGACTCTAAAGATAATGTTTTAAAAACCTTGTTTCTTAGTGGCTCCATGTTAAACACCGTAGTAATTTTTGCAGGATATTGAACTCCATAAAAGTTATTTCTTTTTTCATTTGAATTATGACGATACAAGTTGGCCCCCGCAAATGTGTAAAAATAATTATTCATACCAATCATAAAATCGGGATTATAAGAATAAAAAGATGGCCAACCTTTTACACCCTCACTATAGGACAATGTATATGGGATACCTGTTGGAACTTGAGGTGTAGGTGTCGGGGCTTCTACTACAGGTGTTGCTGTTTGTGTGGGTGGAGGCGGAGGAGTGGGTGTTACTGTAACCGTTGGAGGAGGAGTTGGCGTTTGTGTAACGGGTATTGGAGTAACAGGGCCAGCTACAATATTTCCGAATATACTTAGTTGCGCACTACCTTGAACAAGATAATATCCACCATCACCAGAGAAATCCCCAGGGTTTCTGTCAACATTATCATCGATTTGAGGTATAAAGGTAACTATCTCATAATCACCCGCAGGTAATGTTTTGCTGTTGTTAAATGTAGGGTTGCGTAACTCAGTAAAAACTTTCTGATTATTTTGACTAGCAGGATTTATTAAACTATCAGGATAAAATGAAAATAATTCTTTGCCTGTAGAATCTAGTATCACACCTAAGCCTGTTAACTTACCAGGGGTATGGCGGCTTAAAAATTCTGACTCCATAACAGGAGCAGCGCCAGCAGAAAATTGTATATCTTCAGGTATATTACGAGTTATTCTAGAACCTATATAATAAATTAAACCATTTGTGCCTTGATACTCCCCTATGCTAGGGTCACCTGTGTGTACTCTTATTCCTCGATATTTTCTAAGTGTGCTCATCTCGTTCTAAGTACAAAAATACAACTTTATATTCAATGCTTATTGAATGAGCGGTGGATGGAATCAGCCCAACCATTTTCTTTTGTGTATCCCCACATTAACCACTTGGAGGGAGACTGTCCTATGTATTTAATATCCAAACTAACATCATCCCAATCTTTTATTTGATCTTCTTGGTAATCATATCTATAGAGTTCTTTTCCGTAAGCGTCCTGAAATATCAAAGCTATAAACTGATATTCTTTGTGTTTAAATTCTGATCTTTTAAATTTTACATTTAAAACAGTAGATATGTGAAAAGGCTCAAACCTTATCATCGGCAATTCATTGTCTACTGTAGATTGTTGAACTGATCTATTTATAAAACGAACTCCTATATAATTTTCATAATCTTGAAGGGTGCGTTTATTTCCTAAACCATATCCCTTTAATTGGTTTTCCACACATGGAGTGCATTTAGTGTTATCTATTCCTAACAAAGCCTTCACTCTTTTTATTGAATTTTGATTTAAGGTTGTCCAATCAGGATGATCATCCCAATGTTTTTCTCTGTAATTTCTTGTGTACTCATGCCAAGCTAAAACTCTGTGTGGGTGGAACAAAGAGTAGCCGTGAGTATAAGCTCGAGCTGCTATAGTTATTTCTTCTCCATGAAAATATAAATAAGGATCGTGCGGAACTTCTTTGCAAAATTCACCTACAGTAAAAGCAAAGTGGGCTGAATAAAAACGAGCCCTAATTGGTTCCTCTTCACGATTTAGATGATATGGAAGAAAAAACATAACGCCTTCATCGGTAAACTTATCAAACCTCATACCCCAAGGAATTTGTTCTCTTTCCTCTGGATCATTGTTTGGGTTGTAAGAAGGTATGTAACTAGTTAAAATAGGTTTTGGATCAGCAGGTGTTTGGACTTGATAAAACATATTTATACATTTTATATCCCAATCTTTTACAAACCTATGATGAGAGTCTAGTTGTAAAGTAAAGTCTTCTCCATTATAATGTTGTTGTATTTGATTTCTTGCCCAACAAGTGCCTTGTGATTCATAGTGAGGTATATCAATAATAATAAACCTGTCATCATTTTTAAATTCATTTAAATTATCCCAACCATCTTTTTTTATATCATGCTGATGAGCTATACATATTTTTAGATTTTCAGGATGTTTAGCGTTAGATATTAAATCTTTTATCGTGGGTACTAACTGTGGGTCTCGATAGCTTGCTATCTGTATAAATATTGATTTCATTTAATTTAATTTAATTTTATTTAATATAATTACTGACAATCACCGCATCCACCATCTCCTATTATGTTGCTTTGTGTTAATCCGTATGCGCCGTATTCTCTACTTTCTGCTTCACTTACCCTTTTAAATATTTCAAAACATACACTTCCTGCAACTTCAAAAAGCGTGCCTATATCAGCTTTGGGCCAAGAAGAAACACCCTTATATAGCCTATATATTAAAATTCCTGTACCATAAGCATCCGTACAGCTTCTTACAAGATAATAATCTTCAGGGCATCCTCGTGCTGCATCAAAAGCAAACCCTCCTTGAAACCTAACACCTCTTATATTTACAGGTAGTAAACCAGTTACAAGTGGGTCGCTACTAGGAGCATCTTTTCTTTGCTCTAATACATAAGTGTTTCCTGAAGCGTCTGCATATCGTGTGCCAACGTCTGCTAAAGTTAAGCTATCGGTTAACTGCTGAGTTAGCTCCATACAAACTACAGGGTCGTCACTTGGTGTAGGGTCACACATTCTAAAAACACCAAATTCTTTTGGAATAAGAGCAGGGCAATCAAACTCTCCTGCCACTTTAATAGGAGTCAAACTACCATAATAACCAGATCCTGTTCCCGATAGCCTGCTTTTTTCTGTTTGTGTTAAAGTTGTTTTTGTAGGATTGTTTCTACTGTCGTTTTTGTCGTAGAATAAAAATGAAACAGTGCCGTATTGACCAGTTACAGAATATCTTTGATTTCCAGCTGCTGCATTGAGCGTTGTTAATTCAGCATCACTTACCTCTAAAAACACACCATCTTGCCCTGAATAATTTTGTTCAAACAAAGTACCACCTTGACACGCACCAAGAAAGATATATTGGGTGGCTGGTGTGGTAGCAGGTATATCTTCTATAACGCCTGTTAATATGTTGTCTACATTTATATTTGATGCGGGTATTGTAATACCTTGTCCATTTATAGATCCATTAAAAAGATCGCCTGCTCTAAATCTTTTTCCAAGAGCTGGCGTTGCTGTAATATTAAAACTAACAACGGCCCCTTCTACACCGCATTTTATAGTTGGGTTAGCTGTATCTCCAGATAATGTGAAATGCACACCCTCTACCGCGGCAGCTCCTGTATCTAATGTAATTTGATTTACAGGAAATTGACTTACACAATATTCTGTCGGTGTTGGTGGTGGAGACCCACAATTTGGACAATTAACAGCAGGTTCTAAAATTCCATTCTGCTGTCTTCTCACTATTGTTTCGTCAGAGTAATAACCGTCTGGAGCTTTTGTCTGTAAACCCCTGTCTGTAAAAACAGCAGTAGCTGTAGAGAAACTTGCGGTGTCGATATAAAAAGTTGCTTGTGCCATTTATATTATTTTATGCGCTTGGACATGATATATCATATACCTCCCACCCTGTGTCGGCTGGACTGTATACCTTTAACGTACAAGTAGTTGTCGCTGTTAGTTTGTTAAATTTTAAAATCCCATACCCAGGGCTTTCATTAGGGTATTGTGTGTTTGCCACAACTCCGCCATTTGCCAAAGTAGGAAGTGCCTGTGTGCCTGGATTAGATGCAGAACCGTAAGGGTTTCCTGAAATAGGATCTACAAATGGCCCTCCTGAATTATTATTCATTAGTGCATTGTGAAGTTGAGGTATAAAGTTTGGATTGTTACCTGTTCCTACACCTGTGCCTGTTGCCCCTCTATATTGAGAGTCTACCACAACAGCTCCATCAAACTCTATTATGAATCTATCAAGAACTGTTTTTGCATCAAATGTTATTGTTACTTCTCCAATAGCAGCTCCTAATGTTATAGTATATTGAGCAGGGTAAGTTGAATTTATACTGCTTACAGCTATGTTTTCTCCGCAAGGAACAGTTGGTGATAAACCACCGCACCCACAACAAGCAGTGTTTGCTGTTGTATCAGAACATAATCTTACTGATGTGGACTCTCTATAATCATAAATTAAATACAGATTATTGTCCGTTGCCGTGCCAGAAGGCATGGTAAAATTAGCGTAATATTGTGTGTTTGCTTTTACAATAGGTGTTGCTTCTGCTGATGCTGCTAGTAAAGCGTTAATGTCTGTAGAGTTATTGGTATAAACTGTAGAGGATCGTAGGTATCTAAATTTATGTACAGATCTATTAAAATCAAAATCGTCAGGTGCTATTTTATTTGATATTATACTCACTAAAGCTCCATCTCCTGGAATAGCGCCAGTACCCATAATACCAGAGACTACACTATATTGAGAGACTATAGGATTGGTTGGGCTATTGGCAGCAAATGTCATTTGTCTAGAATGAATAGGTGAAGAAAAAACATTGTCCGTCCATCTATATTCATTATGTATCGTTTTGTTTGCTTGATTGTTAGTACTCAACCCTATTTGATAAACATTTAAATCTGTTTGTGAGGGACAGCTTACAGTCATTTCTATTTGAGCTGCTTCAGTATTACTTGTTGTGATTTCAACAAATATATCTTGTTCTTCAATTAAACTTTTGGGGATAGTCAGAGTGCCACTTATATAAACATCTCCAGATGTGTATTTAACACCATTATAATAAGCGTTAATTAGATACGCTGTACCTGTTAATGTTGCTTCTGACACTATATCTACACTGTTGTTTTGATCTACTATTTGTACATCACCTGCTCCAGTTGGTGTATCTTCTTCACTATGTACAGGAGTTAAATTAGATTCAGGTATAACGTAAGATATTGTTACTGTTCCTATGTCTTGGCCCACATTTACACAAAAATTCGCAGAGGATGACTCAGAACCTCCTATTTGAAATATTTGTGAAGTATTACATGGTTGGCAATCAGTTAAATCAATACTAGACTCTGTATTGCTAGCTAATACAAATTCATTCATGTAAGGATCATAAGCTCCTAATTTCTGTGCACCAATAGATTGAGCAAAAAAATCTCTAAACCAAGACCTCATTCCACTTTGAGATATAACTTCTAAATTATCCCCCCTTAACTTGATGACTGCAGATCTTTTTGAGTCTGTAAAAAACACATCGTAACCCCACACAGCAAAGCTTTCTGGGTTTTTACTAATACCATATTCTTCTAACCTTGGTATCTGTGTTCCCAATACTTCTGGAACCGAGGTTAGAGCGCCTCCGCCACTTGCATCTGTAAGCAAATCTTTACCCACTAGAACCCTAGATATTCTATCTTCTTGTAGAACTAATATGTCATTTAATCTTGAGTGTAGTTTTCTAACAGGGCCAAAAGAATCTTCTAGAGGTTTGAAGTTTAACAAACCTAAATTAAATTCATTAAGTTTATTGATATTTGTTTCATCATTAAAAACTCCGCTGTAAGTTAAATCAGCAAACCTGTGCGCTTGTTTATATAATTGACCTGATGTTGTAAAAGTTCTGTTTCCAAAGTTAATCTCTTTACCTTTGATAGAATCTCTGATTTTGTAACTTTCTACTCCGTTTCCAAAAACAAGGCAGTTTGCAAAACCTGTGTCTATTATAGCGTCTTGTGCTGTTACAACTCCTTGGTTTTGAAAGTCTATTAGTTGGTTTTGACTAGAACCCGTGTGTTGTCCTTTTGCGTCTATAGCAAAAGATTTGTCGTTTTCAAACCATACATCTGGTAAAGCTTCTCCTGGAAGTGTCTCAAACACCACACCTGAATCTGCTCTAATTACTTCTATTGTAACACTAACAAAAGAAGTTTTTCTGCTTCCTCTATTTCCACTACCACCACAACCATGTGTACCTGTCATTAAAAATGTTCTTTGCCCATTGGTAGTATTATTATGAAATCTAAAAAAGTTTGTTTGAACTGCACATCCTGCATCATCCAAAATAGGTCTCCCTGCTGCAGACGCTGGCGTAGAGTTGTAACTAAACAAAACTTCCTCTGGGTCACCAGCCCCAGGTGTTTTTATGGCTATAGCGGGTAAAACATTTTGCAGGTTTTCCCCTTCAAAAAACATTTGAAACGCCCCTTTATTTAATGGATTTGCAGCCACTGTTCCTTGCTGTGTGTAGCTTTTAGATGCAACCACCGTTGTTTCTATAAAACTAGTTCTTTTTTCACAACGTTTACCTGATCCTCTTCTTACATGATCTATGAGAAATTTAACCCTAGAGCCTGCAGGAATATCATAATCTATAAACTGATTTGCGTTAGCAGGGTCTTCTATATTTACAGGGTATATAGCAATAGGGCAACCATTTTTGCTTCCTCTTGTTCCTGTAAAGGTTCCTTGAGCTATTACATTATTAAAATTATCACCATCATCTAAAGCAAAGTTAGGTTTCATTTTCATATATACCCCAGCGGGTACTTCTATATCAGTTCCTGTATTTAAAGGATCATCTATACTAATAAAATTTTTTGGTTGAGTTGATTTATCTAATACTGTAGCAAACACGCAACTCGCTTTTGGGCCTCCCGCATCTTCTTTTACAATCAGTCTATCACCTGTTTCTACTTTGTTTGCATTTTCCCCTTCTAATAAAAAGTACACATCTCCAGCTCCATCAGGTTTAAAAAATATACTAGTGTATATCGTTTCGTATGTAGCTTTATCTGGTTTTATACAGAACTTATATCTCGTAGCCCAGAGAGGAGCTATTTGTGCAGGAGGGCCTCCAGGTTGCCCCCCAGGTATATTTACCTGTATTTTGTTTATAAGGTCAGAGTTTCCACACGGTACATGAATGGTATTAGTAGGGCTAACCAAAGCAGTGGATGATCTGTTAAATTCATCCATGTATATTATTCCTATTTCATAACCTCGATTACTATGTAAACTAAAATTACTTGTTGAGCTTGAGAATGAAACTTCAGAGCTTATAAATTGATAATATTCAACTATGACATTAAAGGTGTCCACATATTTCATTGCTATCGGTTGGATACCAATCGTGTTCTGAGAGCTTGTATCTGCGAATATTCGTATAGGTTCATTAAAAGCTGAAACTCCACTTTGATTTTTAGTATACGGTGATAATGTAGTAGCAAGAGCACAGTTTATAACATCAGTTAAAGTAACGCCATCGCACGCAGTAGATACGGGTTGTATATTAGATGCTGTGCCCATTTTGGCTTGAAAATCCGCGTCTTGAGACAAAGCATAAGCTGAGTCATAGTCTTGTAGCAGAGAATAGCTAAAATCTATAGAGACATTACTGTTTATGTCAGAAGGAAAGGGAGAACTGCCGCTAAATGCAGAATGAGTTAAATTAAAACCAAAATTTATAGATGACCCTTTTACTAGATCTATACCCTCAAAATCCATAGTCATAACACCTGACGGCACTGGTATATTTCCAGACAAAGTAAACGTAGCTTCACTAAATACTGTCTTGTCGTCTAAACTATTATCCTCAACTAGTTCTGTAAGTAGAGTTGTATTATATGTAAAATTTGTTGCTCTTCCAAATGAATCTTTTAAATCATACCCTTCAAAGTAGTTTCCATAGACTAGCCTGTTACCCATTATTGTTTGAGCTTGTGCGAGTAAGGGTACGTTGTCGTAAGTTCTTAATATTTCAAATTCAGGAAGAACTGTAAATATTTTTTGATTATCAAAAGTAAAAACGAAATCTGTGTTATCACCTATACCTTCTGTGTCTTTATTAAACTTTTCAATAACTTTAATAGTATTGTCAGTCATTTCTTTAAACAATAATTCAAACCCAACCACCAAACTATCTCCCGTGTTTATAGTAATATCAACCGCATTAGTTGTGTTTACCATACCTTCATTTAAAAAACTATCAAAATCAAAAGAAAAACTTGAAGTTGTAAAAGCAGGAGGGCTAAACTGTGATACAGCAGAAAACTCACCGTTTTGATATTGGTATCTGTAAGCAAAACAAACAAACTTGTCTTCTAAAAAAGTGTTTTCAGAATTACTTAATTGTTTGTTGAAAATAGTAGGTGCTGCTAAAGGTGGTTTTTTTATCACCAATAAACTTTCTGCGCTAAATTGATCTATATAAGGCATATTATAAAGTTAAAGTATAAGTTACACCATCTACTAATGTCAATCCTTGTAAAACCACAGTACCTGTTGATTCTGGATTTTGAGAAAAACCACTGTCGTCTATTTGATTTATTGGTTCATTTCTAAAATTACAACTGTAAGTCCCACTACTTCCATCAGAACCTGTAATCTTGCCCGCTATGTTACCGCTTCCAGAAACACTACTTCCGTCACCAACAAAGAAACTCATTGTTGTTACATTGTTTGTTGAGCCACTAATGTCTGTGATAAATTCTGTTAGTCTCATATTAGAAGCTTTGTTTGCTCCTTGTATTCCAAAACCAGGTGTTATTTTACTGCTTGCTTGAGTTGGTTGTGTTAAAGTGTAACACCCTGTTCCTGGTAAGTTAACTGTCGTTGTAGTGGGTGCGGCTCCAGCACCTACTCCTCCTGTAGCTACAGGACATCCAGGTAGTGTCCCTCTATGAAAACCGATTTGAGCAATACCCGCTCCCGTTGTTAGGCCTGCTGTAAAAGCAAAAGCAACTACATTGGTTGTTACTAAAGCAGCCTCTACAGGTTCTTTATATGCGTTTCTAATATTTATAAAGCGGGGTGGATTAAAATTGTCTGTAAAGAAAAGCAAATCTCCTTCTTTATTTATACCTGTAATTAAATTTTTAGGATTAAAATTTAAAGTTGTATTTACTCCAGAGCCGTCATCTACACTAACAACATGATAACGAACTCCACTTGTTAAATTGTTAAAAGAAACAATCATATCACATTTACCTGTATCTCCTAAAGGGAAAGCCCCATCATGTATAAACCAATACAATGTTTCGTTTGCACCATCCTCGAACGCTCCTATACACCGCGCATTATTACTTAAAGTAACGTTGTTGCCGCTTATAGGATCAATAAAATATAATCTAGTTATTTGGCTATTACCCTTGGCTTTTTCTACAGCACCTATTTCAGATTCCTCTGTAGAACCTAACCTAACATTAAGTGCATCTATATATTCACCATTAGGTATCAGCCTTTCATCAAGGCTTTTGTTCATTCGTCCTCTTACAAAATTTCTTTGTATTCTAGCCATTTTACTTTATCCACTTATTTTCACCTCTAAGATTCATCAATAATCTGCTAGGATGGATGTTGCTTAACCTAATTTTAGCATTTCTCAAAAGTGAGCTTTTGTCTTTTCTTGCTCTATTAACTATATATTCTTGTACTCCAAACTTGTTATTCAACAAAGCGTATTTGATTGCAGCATAAACATATTCTTCAAATAGTTTGTTGACACTTACGGCATCATCATTACCATTTTCCATTCCATCAGATATGTATTGTAATATACAGCTCTGATTTGCCATTGTTGAATCAAAGTTTATAACCCCTGCTTTTCTATCTATAGTAAAGGTAGGATTAAAATTAGCGGTTTCTGTGTTTAAACCATAACGCGCCCCTATTCTAGAGTTATATATATCGTCTCCATCAAAATCAAAAGAACCAGAGTTATTGTCTGCTTCACCTTCATTTCTTAAATAAACACTTTTTAAGCTACCATTTTTTCTTGCTGTATCTAAAGCAGACTCTTCAGTTGTTGCATTGTCATCAGCATCATAAGTAAAAGATGCGCTAGCTGTTTGTAAAAAAGATGTTGCGGATTGAACCTGTACATTCTCAATCAAATCTCTAATTACATTATTTTTAAACAAGGATAATTTTACCCAGTTTACAAAATCAGGTGGCAACACAAACTTTAAGTCATCATATATAGTTAACTGTAAAGATTTAATAATTTTAAAGGCATCATAGTTGAGTTCTTGTATTGCTCTTTTTGCGTGAAATAATATCTTATATCTGTTTACATTATTAACAAGATGATGGTTGCCCTGGTACATCAGTAAGAAATTGCTAATTATATCTTTGAGGGAAACATATTGATAAGACCCCCAGTTAGCATTTGTTGGGGTAACCGCGTCATTAGTGTAATATTTTTTTTGATCTATGTAAGCCATAATTATTCTTGTTTATTTTCTTTTTCCTCCTCAACAGATGCAAATTTGTAAATATCTCCTTCTCTAACAGAGATACCTGCGTACTGTAATATTTTGTCAACCAAATTATTTGAATCGTCTGCTGGCAATTCAAAGTCTTGGTAATCTGCTTGACTTTGGTCAAACACGGGTGCTCCACCTGCGATGGTGCTAAATGTCCATTTTGGATCTAGGGGATACCTAATATACTGTGCCTCTATATCATTAGCGCCATTAAAAGTATCTGGAAACACAGTTACTTTACTTGCTTGCTGAGTGTATGCAGGAAAGTTTGTAGAGGGTGCAGTTAAAAGAGAACCGTTTAGTAATGTTATTTTTGATTGAGATACTCTTTCAGCTTCACCTTTAAACGTTCCTCCACTTGAACATAATATTTTATTAATTAAGTAATAATCAGTAGGCATTGTGTATACGTTAGTGGCATCTTGCGTCAGTTGCGCCGTTACAGAAAAAGTATCAATAACTTCTTCATAGCCTTTTTTTATATCTGCATAACCTGTTCCAGAAACTCTAGCATTTTCCTCGTTTACTTGTCTATTATAGTTATAAAAATACTCATCAAATATATCCAACTGCGCCTGTTTAGCAAACAAGTTAAAATCTGCAGGAGATATATACCCGTAGTTGTTTTTATTTATAATCGCTAATACTGTGTTTCGTACAGAATTTATCATCGTACTTGAGTTTGTACAAAGATACGCAAAAAAAAAGAGGCCGTTAATTTTGACCTCTTCTTACATATACAATAATGTTTATTTATTTTTAAGCAGTCCTTTTAAGTGCTTATAAACTTCAACACCTTCATCGCTTACAAAAAAAGATGATGCCATATACACTGGATCTTCTCCATAAGGAACATTCATCAGTTTCTTTTTGTTAGATGGAGTGTTAAACCAAATCTCTTTGTCTTTGTTGCGTAGCGTCAAAAGATTAACATCAAAGAATCCTTGAATTGTTGCGTTCATTTTCAATGAAGGGTCTTTAAGTATTCTTAAAAAATCTTCAGGTTGTCGTTTTGCAAACCTTAGTATTTCTCTTTTTAGCTCTTGCAAACTATATCTTGCAGGGTCTTTCTGAAACAAAACTCTAGATATGTTTTCTACTTGGTCTACCTCTAGTTGTCTTGCCTCAATCAACGCATCTACCTCAGTTTCTATGATTTGATTTTCTTTAGCCGCTTCGGCCTCTTTATTTATTTCTACAAATATTCTACCATTACCTGGGTGAAACTCTAAAAACTTTTGTAAAACCTGGTTGGTTTTTGGAACAGATAGAAAACCATTTTCAAAAACTATAGGTTCTAAAATAGCGGTGTCGTCTTGTTCATCTTGAAAAGGACTGTTTTGATTACGAGCATAACGTAAAGGTCGGTTAATACCTGACTTTTCGTCAAACCATAATAAAGGGAATCTTTGTGTATGTCGGGATGCTAATATTAAAGATAACGGAGCGTTCTCTTTAGTTAGCTTATAAGCTTTCGCTTTGAATGTATTTTTCATTTAATTAGATTTAAAATTTAAAAATAAGAGAGGGAGACTTGCCCCCTCTCTCTACTTAACTACTATTCTTGGAATAAGAAGAAGTTGTTAGCACCTAATGTACAAACAGCTCTTTCTGACAAGAAGTTAACTTGCATATTATCCACATCAGTAGTAGCAGCGCCACCAGCTGATCCAGTAATCCAAGTTTTATATCTTCTATCTTCAGTCTCAGAAGCTCTGTATCTTACATGAAGGAATGGTCTCTTAGCATTTTTACCAAGGATTTGGTCGTAAACGCTAGTTGAACCAGCTGGAACAAGTAGGCCGTTAATTCTGCCTGAACCTGCACCTGTTGGTAAACCACCTCTCATTGTAGGATCGTTAAGATATTTCCAATCTGTTTTATAAAAGTCATAACCTCTTCTGAATCCAGAGAAACCTAAATTTAAAGCCATCTCTTCATCATTATCAAATAGACCATAAGAAGTACCATTTGCACCATAAGAATTTTGTGCAGCTAGCATATCATCAATGTCGAATGAAAATTGTCTGTCGACAAATATTACATTCTCTTCGATTGAACCTTGCTTATCTAGTCTACTGATAATAGAATCGAAATCAGCTAATGTAGTTGGGTTTCCACCGTCCCAGATATTTCCTCTTTGAGAAACTGAATAGAATATTCCATCCGAACCAGCTCCTTGAGCTCCAGCACCAGTGTTTAAACCGATTGCTGCAGTAGCACCTGAATTGACTTCAGCTGGAACTGCTTCTATCATTGCAGTTTCCAAGTAATCATCAAATCTTAGTCTTGTTTCATGCTCAGACTTTAGATACCATAGGTATCCAGTCGCACCATCTTCAGTTGTAACTTCAATCCAACCGATTTGGGCCATGTCTGATCCATTAACAGTGTAAGTATCTTTGATGATAATAGGCTTGTTTTCAAAGATAAAGTCGTTAGCTTCTAAAGAACCAGCCATTCCTGCTGTTCCTTTTTGAAACTCTGATCCATATATAAACACAGTAACGTCTGCGTTACCAACACCTGATCCAGCAGTTACAAGACCACCTGCTTCATAAAAAGCACAAGTGAATTGTCCTCTACCGCCAGCAGCATTGTTTACTGCAGTTACAACAGCTTTGTTAGATCCTGAACCATTATTTTGAACAACTACAATAGTTTGACCTATTCTAATTACCTGCTCTGCAGCAGTTGGATCTAAAGTGTCATTAACTTGGAAAGTAGCTGTATCCGCATTTAGAAGCGCAGCTGTTCCTACGTTTGTGTATTTAGTATGTAATCTACCTTGCTCTGCCCATTTGATAAGGTCAGAGTTAGTTGGCATTTCTGCCCCCACCATTCTTAAAAATGATGAGATAGTTCTATTTCCATAGCGCTCAAACTCTTTTTCATAAGTATCAGGTAGATACTGATTCAAAAAGTCAAAGTTAACTATGTAGTTTTGCGCAGTTGGAGTTCTTTCTGAACTCGGTGTCAACGCAAAAGTCGGGGTTGTTTTTACCTGTCCTGGCATAATTTTAATTTTTTAATATTTAACTTCTTTTTATACTCTTAATTCTTAGTCCTCGGCTTGAAGGCTGAGAAACTGATTTAACTTTAAACCCTCCTTTACTTAAAACTTCTGGTGCTTTACGCTCAGACATATCTATATTTTTAGTCTTTCGTATAACATCATCTGTTGCCGCTGATTTACCCTGCTCATAAAAGAACTTAGCAAACCTTTCGGGGTTCATAGCTACTGCCAAAGCTTTATGGTATCCTGTTGCGTCCTTTATATACCCTTTATCATCTAAAAATTTTTGTACAAAATTCATAGCTGTTTGTTGGGCTTTCTTCAACTCGGATGCGTTACCAGGAGAAAAAACTAGAGATTTATCGTCTACATCGAATTTAAAACCTTTAAAATCGTCGTTAAAAACTTCGTCAGTTTTTTTGACAAACCATTGAGATCTATATTCATTTTCCTGCTGTTGAGCTTTAGCATCTTCAAGAGACTGCCTGTAAGCTACATATTCTTCATCAACAGCGCCAGAACTTTCCCTTGACTCAAGGGGCTGCTTATACAGCTCTTGTTGATTTCTAAAGAATTTTTTTGCTTTAGCAATTTCTTTTTTCTTTGCAAGCTTTACTTTTTTAATTTCATTTGGCTCATCCACTTCTTCATCGTAGCGGAAATCATCCATCATCATATCTATATCTTCCGAATCTAAACCTTCTTCTGTTATAGAATAATATTCTCTTAGTAAAGCATCAGGATTTAAATCGGAAAAATCTCTTTGCAATTTTGCATAGTCATTTATTCCTCGTCCTGTTTCTTTTTTATACTTAAAGTATGCAGCAACATCTTTTGGTAATTCCTCTTCTTTTTCCCTTTCAGTTAAAAGCTCATCCATAGATGTAATCTGCTTACCGTATCTCTTATCAATATATGAAAGAACATCTTTGTCTTCGATTTCACGAGGTTGAGGCTCAGGAGTTTCTTCCTTAACTTCAACTTCTTGCTCGCTGACAACTTTTTTTTCAGTGGACTCTTCTTTTACTTCTGGTTCAGAAGTTGTTTCCTCCACTTTTATCTCTTCTGTAGAATTTTCAGTTGGTTGTTCTACTAGAGTTTGTTTTTCTT
>Ga0098043_1000333_pt1 | contig 16283 bp, 25 predicted proteins | sample 9B_taG_FD_92581 | JGI IMG/M metagenome (GOLD analysis project Ga0098043, IMG submission 92581) | Marine viral communities from the Subarctic Pacific Ocean - 9B_ETSP_OMZ_AT15188_CsCl metaG | ecosystem: Environmental > Aquatic > Marine > Oceanic | place: Subarctic Pacific Ocean | collected 2015-01-10 | reverse complement strand
TCCAAATCTAACTGTAAAACATTATCATTTAAATGAGGCTCGAGGTAAAGTTAAAAAATTAAAAGAGGATAAAGATTTTTATAATGAGTGTTCAAAAGAAACAAAAAAATTATATGAAGAGCATTACTCAGAAAAAGTTTTTGTTGAAAAGATGAATAAAACATTTAGGAGATTATTAAGTGAAACCAATTAGTTTTATACAACCAAGTAGAAACAATCTAAAATATTTAAAATGGTCTTACAATTCTATTAGAAAGAACCTCGGTTATACACACGAAATATGCATGGCCGATGATTTCTCAAATGATGGAACTTGGGAATGGATGCAAGAGATTCAGAAGAAAGACCCAAATATAAAAATACATAGAAACGAAGGCCCTACAAGATTAGGACACACGATTCTATACGATACATTGATTAATGATTACGCTACCAATGACATCGTTATGATATACCACGCTGACATGTATGCTTGTCCTGGTCTTGATGTAGAGATAAACAAACACATCAAGAAAGGTGTTGTGGTTAGTGGAACAAGAATAGAACCACCACTACATCCAGATGGTCCAGAAAAGATATTAATGGATTATGGTATTGAACCTGAAGAGTTTAAAGAACAAGAGTTATTGACTTGGTTAAATTCATCACCTGAATTAACACACTCAAAGTTAGGTAAAGAGACAACGGAAGGTATATTTGCTCCGTGGGCTATAATGAAAGAAGACTTCCAATCAATAGGAGGACACGACCCATTGTATGCTCCACAATCAAAAGAAGATTCAGATATATTTAATAGATTCCTTTTGAACGGATATAAATTTGTACAGACTTGGAGAGGTTTTGTATATCATATGACTTGTAGAGGTTCAAGATTTGCTGATGGTGCTAAAAGAAATCCAAATGGTGAAGTGTTTATGAAGAATCGAGAGACAGATGAGTGGATGAAACAAAACATCAGAAGTACCCGTAATTTTATTCGTAAATGGGGACACTTTGTGAAACACGACGCTTTGTTAAAACCAATTGTGCCACCAAAATATAATATTGGTTTTGTGATAAAAAATTGTAATGAACAATTATTAGAACTGTTAGAACCTTGGTGTTCTACATTATACGTTGATACATACGCTGAACATTATATAAATAGAGAACAACCAAATACAGATTTTGACTTAACAAAAAGAATTTATTCTATTGACGCTGAAAAACAAAACGATATAGAGGTCAAATTTGATGGTTTGAAATTTAATGAAGAAAATTTTAAATATATCCAACAATTATCAGAAATACTTTCGAATGATGAGGGAATTGAAGAAGATACCGTGGGTGAATTTGATTTAGGAATATTTAATATTACAATAAATAGTGTGAGAACATATGAAAAAAATCTTATTAATTGCAACAGTTTATAGAGTAGGTGAAAGAATATATTCAACCCTACCAGAATTATCCAAGGAATTTAGTGTTGATGTTTTAAAAACTGCTCAAATGGGTAATAAAATAAAATGGTATGGTGACAACGACTTGAGATTAATTTTCGATAACAAGTACAAAAATTATATTCAAAATCTTTATTACAAACCACCAGATTTAAATAAATATGATTTGATATTAATGGACGATGACAGGCCAAGACATGGTAATAAAGAAATTTATGATAAAGTAAATGTACCTGTTATAGGTCAACATCATGGTAATATTAAGTTTAGGTCAGATGTAGCGAAGCACACATCTTGGGATTATATTTCAGTATTTGGTCAAAAAGAAAAAGACATTTATATAAAAAATAAGGGCTCACAATTTGGGAAAAAAATTTTATTAGGTGGTATACCATCAAACGATTTACTGAATGAGTATGAGAGAACTGATAAACATATATTAGTAATAGTTAATTTTTTAGGTAATAGAGGAGCTCCTTTTAAAAAATTTGATAAAGATACTTTTACAAAAATGGGATTAGTTGAGTTACAAAAAAAATTTAATAAAAAAGTTATTATTAAAATAAAAAGTAGAGAAGCTTTCGCCAACCCTCACTTAGATTTTGAATATTTAGACAAAATACTACCAGGTAATTTAGATTATGAAGTGTTAATGGATGTTGAAGATGACAATAAATTGATTTGTGATTCATTTTTTGTAATATCTGCTCCATCTACGTTAGCTTTTAAATCAATACAAAAGGGCATACCTACTGTTTTATTAGAGGGATATGGTTTTACGGCTAGTTTTTATGATTATAATGGTTTAATAAAATTAAATACACAAAAATTATTTGATGAACTACAAAGACAATTTGATGTTGGTCGAGATGATAAGTTTATAAACTACACCATAGAGGGTGGTTTAAAGTTTAATTCATCAGAAAAATATATAAACAATGTTAGGAGATTATTAAGTTAATGAAAATTCTATGTTTAACACCAATTAAACACTTACAAGGAATATATGAATACCTTGAAACATTTGGTAATGTAGATTATAAACCTGACATACGAAATGATGTTGACTTTGAATTTATAAATATTAGTAAATATGATGTTATATTCTGTAATCCAAATAAACAGAACTATAAGTTAGATGAATATATATTAAAACACTTCAATGGAACTATATTAACAGCTAGCACTGGTTTAAATCATATTGATATTGATTATTGTAATGAAAAAGGTATCAAGGTAATGTCTCATAAAGAAGATATGGATTTGTTAAATGAATTACCATCAACATCAGAATTAGCATTTGGCTTAATGTTATCAATATTGAGAAACATACCAAGTAGTTTTGAAGATGTTAAAGTTGGTGGTTGGGATTATGATATGCATATGGGACATCAATTAAATGGTAAAACAATTGGGATTATAGGATATGGTAGATTAGGTAAAATGATGCAAACTTTTTGTAATGCGTTTGGTATGAATGTAAAGATATATGACCCATATAAGGGTTTCAATGAATTTGATACTTTAGTCAACCAATCAGACATAATCTCACTACACGTTCACGCGAATGATGAAACAAGACACATGATTAATAAAAAAATTCTTGTAAAAATGAAAAATAATTCGTATATTGTAAATACATCTCGTGGTGAGATTGTAAATGAACACGATATTGTAGACGCTTTAAGGAGTGGAAAACTTAAAGGATACGCTACAGATGTAATTGAAGACGAGTATGGAGATAGACATAATAGTCCAATACTCAATGGGGTTAAAAAAGGACTAAACATAATAGTAACACCACATGTGGGTGGAATGACTTGGGAGGGACAACAGAAAGCTTATATGTGGTCAATCAGTAAATTAAAGGAATTGAAATGAAACACGATTTATCAGTAGTTGGAATCATACCAGCTAAAACAGATTCAACAAGATTGTTAAAGAAAAACTTACAAGTTATAAATGGTAAAACATTATTAGAACATTCATTAGATTATGCTAAAAACTCAGAATACATTAAAACAATTATTGTATCAACTGAATCAGATGAAGTTAGAAAAATATGTGAAAAATATGATGACATAATTGTTTTAGGTAGGCCTGAACATTTATTAAAAGACGCTGAGGTAGCTGATGTTTATGTAGATATTTTTCAAAACCTTAATGATAATGTTTTAAATGTAACATCAGGTGCGACACACATGGTAGCACTTCAACCTGACCATCCAGATAGGACAAGAAACATAGATGATATGTTAGATTATTTTGTAGATAATACATATGATGACTTAGTCACAGTTGATTCAAGTGGGACAAGAAATGGTTCAATTAGAATCACAAAAGCTCAATATGTTAGAGATGGTTCAATGAGTAGAAGAGTTGGTAGTATGTTGGATGATTGCACAAACATACATAGTGAAGAAGATTTAAAACAAGCTGAAAGGAACATTCAAAATAATGAATGAATATATAGATAAATTAATCCAAGATGATAAGTTAAGATTATCAGTAGATAAATCTAAAACATTTGGATTTCAACTTGGTAACAAATGGGTTGGTAAAGATAAAGTATTAATATCAGGTCCTTGTTCAGTTGAATCAAGAGATATGATTATAGATTGGTCTCAAGACTTAAAAGAAGTTGGAGTTGATGCTATAAGAGCTGGTGCTTACAAACCTTGTACTTATCCAATTAGAAAAGAAGTTAATGGTTGGAAAGAAGGAATGAGAGAAGAAGGATTGAAAGCTATGATTGATGCCAAATCTCAATGTGGATTACCAATGGTATCAGAAATTATGGATGTGAAACAAATCACAACTCTTTCAATGGACGCTATTGATGTGATTCAAGTTGGAACAAGAAACTTTCAGAACTATTCTTTATTAGATGAGTTTGGTAAATTAGATAAACCAATCTTATTAAAGAGAGGAACGTGGGGAACACTTGACGAGATACTTGGAGCTTGTGAAAGAATACTTGATGGTGGTAATGAGAAGATAGCTATATGTTTAAGAGGTGTTGTTGGAGCACCTTCTTATAGACATATATTTCCATCAACGAGATGGGCTCCCGATTTAATGATGATACCAGCATTGCAACAATTTACAAACATACCAATCATATACGACCCAAGTCACGCAACTGGTTACAGAGACTTTGTTGTACCTGTGTCTAAGGGAGCTATGTCGATGGGAGCAGATGGTTTAATAGTTGAATGTCATCCAAATCCAACCAAGTCAATTAGTGATGCAGACCAAGCGATTGGCATAGATAAATTAAAACAGATAAAGGAGTATTTAAATGAAATGTCGTCTATGTAAAAGTCACAAACTTATTGAACATCATATTATTGATGACAATCACACTGTATATAAATGTGAAGATTGTGAGTTTGTTCAGTTACGAACTGATTTAGTTAATGATTTAGATGATACCGCAAATGAAGAATCTATAAATCAAGATAAATACAGAAAAACATCTAAAAAAGATATGGAAATGAATAGTGATGTAGATTTTCCAGATACTATGAAAAATTTAGCACATGTAATAACTCAAGATACTAAAAGAGTTGGTGAGTTAATAAAAAAATTAAAAAAACCAAATTTTAAAAAATTTATTGATGTTGGGTCTGGTTATGGTCACATTGGGTTTGATATTGGAAATAATAATCCAGATTTAAGTGTTCATTTATTAGAAACAAGTAAAGATAGAATAGATATGGGTATAGAAACTTTCAAGCCTAATGTTGATAAATTTACTTTTCACCATGAATTATTAGATTCAACATTTAGTAAAAAGTATTTTGAACACTTTGATATATCTTTTTCATTTCATGTATTAGAACATGTCTATGATATGATTGATTTTGTAAAAAGTATGTATAATATAACAAAGAAGGGTGGATATATAATTATTGAAGTTCCAAATGAAGATGATGACCTTCAGCACATATCAAGTAACTATGAAAAAATCATAAGATTTCCAGCACATGTTTCTTACTTTACAAAAAAATCACTAATGGTACTATTAGAAAAAGCTGGTATAAGTGATTCAGTCGAATTTATTGGTGTTCAAAGGTATGGGTTTTTTAATTATATTGATTGGATTAGACACAACGACAAACAAATGGTATTGAGTGATGATTATATACCACGATTAGATATGTCTTGGATTGAAGAGATGTGGTTAAACCATAAAAAGAAAAATTTAACCACAGACACCATAATGATGATTATAAAAAAGGATTAAATTATGACAACATTATATGATAAAATAAAATCTGGTAAATTCATTATCGCAGGACCTTGTGTTCTTGAAGATTATGACACATCTTTAATGTTGGCAAAGTTTGCAAGTAAAGTATGTGAGAAATATGGATTTACATATATATTCAAAGCTTCATTCGATAAAGCTAATAGAACATCGGTAGATTCATATCGAGGTGTTGGTATAGAAAAGGGTAGAGAAATTCTTAAAGAAATAAACAAAGATTTTTATACTCTTACAGATATTCATACACCATCTCAGGCGGAGAAGATAGCAGATAGCGTTGATGTTATACAGATACCTGCATTTCTATGTAGACAAACAGATTTATTAGTAGCAGCAGGTGAAACAAACAAAATCGTAAATATTAAAAAGTTTCAAATGTTGGCTGGTAAAGATATGATAAGACCTATAGAGAAAGTATTAAGCACTTCAAATAATCAGATAGTTTTAACAGAAAGAGGAACACTTATTCCTTATGGTAATGTAATGTTGGATTTAAGAAACTTAATAGATATGAAAAAACTTGGTTATCCAGTCGTAATGGATTGTACTCACACTTGTCAATCTTTAAGTCCAGGACAAAATAAAACCTCTGGTAGAAAGGAAATGGCAACTATTTATAGTAAATCAGCAGTTGTATGTGGAGTCAAAGGGTTTTTTACAGAGATATACAAAAATCCAAAAGAAGCCTTGTCAGATTCATCAACATCATTAGATTTTTCACAATTTGAAGAACTTGTTATAGGAACAAATAAAGTATTGGAGATGGATAATGAGTAATAAAGAATATGTATTAGATAAAATTTTAAATTCTGAGGTTTCTACCTATCCCTGGAAACATTTGATAATAAAAGATTTTTTGCCACAATCTTTTTATGAAGCAATTAAAAGAGAAACAAATTTATATGTTGAAAGTGATAAAGTAAAAAGTAAAGTAGAAAAGGGTAAAAGAGCTTATCGTGTAAATATTAATAAATCAGTAGGTGTTTTTCCTAAAAAATCTGAAACAAATTTGACCGAATATTATAATATTTTATTGGATAGTGATATAGAAAACGCTATTAAAGAAAAAGTATTTGTAGAGGGATATCACAAAATTACAGAATCTGTTGATATGTATGGTACTTTTGATATTATGACTTCTGGTTTTACTTATGACGAAGTACATCCAGACCATGAATCTAAAATGATTACTATGATACATTATTTTGCAGATGATAACAATGATGAAGATATAGGAACTACACTATATTCACCAAATAAAGATGGTTCTAAACTAAGTGTTACTGATGATATTCTGTCTAATGCCCCATATATACCAAATTGTGTTTTATTTTTTGCACCATGTTGGAAGAAGGGACATATAAGTAATCATTCAATGATGCATCATTCTAATAAGACTAAGTTTAGACAAACTATGCAAAATTTTTGGTTAAGAAATAAAGTCGATTGGACTAAACCACAAAGAGGAAGAATTAAACTGTGATAGTTTATTCATATAGAATAGGTGATACAAAAAAAGGTAAACTTACTTTTACAACTAACGAAAACTTAAAAAAAGATTTTCCAAAAACATTTGGTGTTAGTAAAACTGCAAACAAAAAAGATTTTGAATTTAAAGAACCAAAGAATATAAAAAGTTTAGAGGGTTTATCTGAAGACTATTTTCCAAGTACACCTATATTCACAACCGAAAGGGTGTTGGTTGTTGGTAATGGGTCTTCATTATTAGATAATGAGTATGGGCACATTATTGATTCATATGATATTGTAATAAGAATTAACCATTGCCTTACTGAAGGTTTAGAAAAATATGTTGGAAAAAAAACTGATATATGGGCAACAACTCACACTAAATATCATAAAAATACTGATGAGACTATATTTTATCCAAGTGATAAACATAATGTTAAAGCAATTTGGAAAAGAACACCCCACGTTAAAATAAAAAAATTCGAAAATGCACATTTATTTACCATGTTTAAACGAAAAGATAAACATAATGTTATGCAAGACTTTAAATGGAAAGAGTTAGGAATAAAATATGAACCTTGTACAGGTTTACTAACCATATGCACTGCTTTAAAGTTTTTTAAGAATGTAGACGTAATAGGATTCGACTTTTACACAGATTCTGACAAACCTACTGACTATTACAGAGAATTTGAATTAGATGAAAATGGAAACCATCCGGAAGATAAATACTATGAAAAAGTTAGGAATAAATTTGCAAGTAAAGATAACGGTGAAAAAAAATTAAAATTTTTACAAAAGTTAGAAGACGATGGTTATTTAAAAATAGGTCTTAGAAAAAATAATAACAAATAGGAGATGAAGTTATGAAAATACAAGGAAAAGTATGGGGTAAGACTCAAGATATATTTAAGAACTCTAACTTTGAACTTCATAGAATAGAAGTAAATAAAGGTGGATTTTGTTCAAAGCATAAACACGAGCATAAAATAAACGCGTTTTATATTGAAAAAGGAAAATTAAAAATAACAATACATGAAACAGATTATGAATTAATAGATGAAACTATAATCACAGATGGTGATTTAAGCATTGTAAAACCTGGTAAATATCATGAATTTGAAGCTTTAGAGGACACAATTGCATATGAAATTTATTGGGTTGAGTTAAGTCATGATGATATAGAAAGAGAAACTGTTGGTGGAATGCCAAAATGAACTTAGGTGTAATACCTGCGAGATTAAATTCTAAAAGATTTCCAAAAAAAGTATTAGCAAAAATAAATGATAAACCGATGGTTATTCATACTGCAGAACAAGTGGTTAAATCTAAACTGTTAGATAGAGTCATAATAGCAATAGATAGTGACGAAACCTATGACGCCATAAAAGATTTCGGTTTTGAAATAATGATGACATCTAAAACTCACAAATCAGGAACTGATAGGGTAGCAGAAATTGTAGAACAAATAGATAATGCTGATATAATTATTAATATACAGGCAGATGAACCGTTTATTGACCCATCTTTAATAGATGATTTAATAAAATCATTCGAAGAGTCTGATACAGAAATGTCTACTCTTATTAGTACTGCGATGTTAAATGAAGATTTAAAAGATAAAAATGTTGTGAAGGCCTCTTTAGATGACAATAACTGTGCTATAGATTTTAGTAGAGATTATGGTAAATATAAACATTTGGGAATATATGCTTTCACAAGAAAAACTTTATTACAGTTTGTTTCCTATTCACAGACAGAAAATGAAAAAAATAGAAAGTTGGAACAAATGAGGGCATTAGATAATGGAATTAAAATAAAATCAGTAATTACTGATAAAGATAGTCTTTCAATCAATGTCGAGGGAGATATTAATAGTGTCTAAACTAAACAAAATAGAGGTCAAAAAACAGTTAAAAAACATAGATGGTCTTAGAAAAAATATAGAAAGAAAACAACCGTCTATAAATGATGTAATTATGCATGATGGATTTCCTTTATTCAGTTGGTTAGAATTAAATATAAATGAACTTTGTAATAGAACATGTGATTTTTGTCCAAGACACGACCCTAAAGTATATCCAAATCAAAATTTACACATGAGTTTAGAAACTGCTGAAAATATAGCAAACCAACTTTATGATTTAAAATACACAGGAATGGTGAATATAAGTGGCACGGGTGAACCTTTGATGACCAAACATGTGACTGACATCGTAAAGTTTCTAACAGATAAAAATATACATGTAGAAATTGTAACTAATGGTGATAGATTAAAACCAAAACTAATTGAAAAGTTATATACTGCAGGGTTAGCACAATTAGTTGTAAGTATGTATGATGGACCAGAACAGATAGATAAATTTAACAATTTATTTAAAGAGTGTGGTATCCATGAAAGTTTGTATTCCTTGAGAGATAGATGGTATCCACCAGAAGATGATTATGGTTTGTTATATACTAACAGAGCAGGATTTTTGGGAAAAAAATTAACAGAAATAGAAAAAAGAGCTTGTTTTTATCCTCATTATTCCGTATATTTAGATTGGAATGGTGATATGTTGTTATGTTGCCAAGATATGTACAACAGAACAGTTAAATTTGGTAATGTAAAAGAAAAACAACTTGTGGAACTTTGGAAGGATTCAAAATTAATGGAGTTTAGAAAAAAACTCAAAAAAGGAGACAGGTCATTATCACCATGTAGTAATTGTACGGCGAATGGATTAATATTTGGAGAAAATCACGCAAAATTATGGTTATAAAAAAAGCTAATAAATGTTATATTGAAGATGTTAATGGTTTTAAATTAATTGACACAACTATGGGCTCAGGTGCACAGATAATCGGTCATAACAATCCCTTAATAAAAAAAATAGCTAAACAGATTCAAAAAGGAACAATTTACACTATCCCAAACATATACACCAATGAAGTGAATAATTATTTAAAAAAGTATATAAATCCTAATTTTCATAGTGAGTATTATTTCTGTAATACAGGCACTGAAGCAAACATGAGGGCCATAAGATTAGCAAGAGCTTATACTGGAAAAGAAATAATTGGTAGATTTCATGGCGGGTGGCATGGTGGTTTAGATGGTTTTTTAGAAGAGCATCCTGATAGAAAGGGTATACCGACAGATGTTAACAATTTATTTAAAGTGTTACCCTATAATGATGATAAATGTTTTGAACAAATTACCTCTGATATGGCTGCAGTAATAATAGAACCAGTCCAAGGTTCAAATCCAAGAGATGACATAAAACTATTTTTACAAAAATTAAGAAGTAAATGTAATGAAAAAGGTGTTATATTAATATTTGATGAAGTTATGACTGGATTTAGATTATCGAAAAAAGGTGGTTCAGGTGTGTTTGATGTTGAATCTGATTTAGTAACTTACGGTAAAGTTTTAGGTGGTGGATTTCCAATAGGAGCAGTTGGTGGAAAAAAAGATATTATGAAAACTGAAGGTGTGTTTTATGGTGGAACTTTTTCAGCCAACCCATTAAGTATGTATTCCGCAAAACTAATACTTGAAACAATTATAGATAAAAAATATATCAATTATAATAATCTAAATGAAGTTGGTGAAATATTTAGAAATAAGTTAAATAATTTCTTTATTAAAAATAACAAATCAATGAGAGTTATTGGCTGTGGGCCAATCAATAGAATTATATTTACAGATAAGTTTATAAGAAACAGAAAAGATAGAGATAAATTTGAACCAATAAACGCTCAACAGGTTTTTACAGAAAAATTAAAGAATGTTGGAGTTTTTCTTAATGGTAATGGTTTGTTTCATTTTTCTATGAGTCACACATCTAAAGTTGTTACAAAAATAATTAATAAAATAAAGGAGATATGTTAATGGATAATGTATCGGTTATAATAAGAAATAGAAATGAAGAAAGATATATTGGATACGCCATACAATCAGTATTAGATACATTTAAAAAACCTGAAATAATAGTTGTAGATAATAATTCAACGGATAACTCAATGAGTATTGTAAATACTTTTGATTTTGAAAATATAAAAACATATAACATAGATTCATATACACCTGGTAAATCCCTAAACTATGGTATAACAAAGTGTTCTAATGATTACGTTTTAATTTTATCAGCTCACTCACAAATTATGAATTGTGGATTTGAAAAAATCCAAGATTTATTAGAAAAACATTGTGTGGTTGGTGGAAAACAAATACCTGTATGGAATGGTAAGAAAATAAGTAGAAGATATGTTTGGTCTAATTTCATAGACAAAGATGGTACAAATCTTTTTAGTAATAATGAGAATAGATATTTTTTACACAATGCATTCGCATTTTACAAAAAAGATGTTTTAATTAAAAATCCATTTGATGAATCCCTATCAGGTAAAGAAGATAGATATTGGATTAATGTGATGATTAACAGCGGGATGAAGTCTTACTACGATTCTGATACTATATGTCATCATCATTATACAGACAATGGAGCAACTTGGAAGGGGATAGGATAATGAAATGTATAGTAACAGGTGGGGCTGGTTTTATAGGAAGTAATCTCGTGGATAGACTAATCAATGATGGACATGATGTCATAATTTTAGATAACTTATCCACAGGAAAACAAAAAAATATTAATGCAGAAGCTAAGTTTTATAATATTGATATAAGTGAAATGGATGTGAGAGGTAAGTGTTCTATGTTTGAAGGTGTAGATGTCGTGTTTCACACTGCAGCAAAAGCTAGAGTCCAACCTTCAATAGAAAATCCACTAGAATTTAATAACGTAAATGTAAATGGAACATTAAACATGCTAAAAGCTAGTGTTGATTATGGTGTAGGTAGATTTATATTTAGTTCATCGTCTTCTGTTTATGGTGATGTTGAAACAACACCAACACCAGAGACTCACAAATTAAACCCTATAAGTCCATATGCTTTACAAAAATTAATAGGAGAACAATATTGTAAGTTGTTTTCAAAATTGTATGGTTTAGAAACAGCGTGTTTAAGATATTTTAATGTATATGGGGAAAGACAATTATTGGAAGGTGCTTATTGTTTAGTGATGGGTGTTTTTGCTCAACAAAAACTAAATGGTAAACCAATGACAATTAGAGGTGATGGAGAGCAAAGAAGAGATTTCACTTATGTTGGTGATGTGGTTGATGCTAATGTAAAATGTATGGATTATCCATTAAAGTTAAATGGTGAACCATTTAATATTGGTAATGGTGATAATCGTTCGGTGAATCAAATAGCTGATATGATTGGTGGTGATAGGGTTAATGTTGAACCTGTTATTGAACCAAAAGAAACATTGGCTGATAATATTAAAGCACGTGACCACTTAGGTTGGAAACCAGTTAATAAAATAGAAAATTGGATTATAAAATATAAAGAGGAATTAGGATTATGAAAATAGGAATAGTAGGTAATGGATTTGTTGGTTCATCAGTAGCATTTGGGTTTTCGCCACAGACAGGTTGTGATGTGGATGTAAAAATATATGATAAAGATAGTTCTAAAGCAACTGATACATTAGAAAACACTCTAACATCAGATTTTATATTTGTTTCAGTACCAACACCATCTAATCAAGATGGTTCAATTAATTTGGATGTAGTTTATAATGTTTTTGATGAGATGAATAAATTAAACCATAGAACTGATAACGTATTTTTATTAAGGTCTACCGTAACACCTGGCACTACGAGAAAGTTACAGAGAAAGTTTAGAAACTTAAATATTGTGTTTAATCCTGAATTTTTAACTGAAAGGTCTGCTAAATTAGACTTCATTAATCAATCAAGATTTATACTTGGTGGATTAAAGAAAAATGTAAATAAAGTTGACAAACTTTATAAGTCAAGATTTGGAGAAACAACACCTGTAATAAAAACAAATTATGAAACCGCTGAAATGATTAAATACATGAATAATTGTTTCTTTGCGACAAAAGTTTCATTTTTAAATGAGATGTATCAAATTGCAGATTCTTGTGGTGTTGATTGGGACATGGCTGTAGAGGGATTTGTTAGAGATGGTAGAATTGGACACTCACATATGAACGTACCAGGTCCTGATGGCAAGTTTGGATTTGGTGGTAGTTGTTTTCCTAAAGATATACAGGCTATGATTAATTTTGCAAAAGGTTTAGGTGTGAATCCATCCGTCCTTAATGGCGCATGGGATAAAAATTTAGACGTAAGACCAGAAGAAGATTGGAAAGATTTAAAAGGTAGAGCTATTGTTGATGAATAAAAAGCTTGACTCATATAGTAAATCATTCTTATATTACTTTTATGTAATATAATGAAAAGGATAAAAATATGATTAAAAATATAATTAAATATATATTTATATATACAATATGTGTAATGACAATTGGATGTGAAAATCCAATGTCAGTTCAAACTTGTGATTATTGTTACTTAGAATTAGAGGCACCAGATTTACCAATGGATGAAAATGGTGTGTATCAATTAGATTTTAACAACGGTTCTTTGCAAACTCACACACGATTGAGAGCATATGTTGGATATGATTTAGAATATTTGGGATGGACAACTAATATATCATTTGATGGTTGTACTTGGGATTATTGTGAAAATATTCCAATTGTAAATCAAGCTAGTTATTCAGGTGATGATGGATATGCATATCAAATGATGGGAGTGTATGAAGGCAATATTGGACAAACAGCTACCATTTGGGTTGGTTATTACGACAACTACGGAACACAATGGTTAGATAGTATAAAGGTAAAAATAAATGAATAAATTAGGAAGTTATATTTCAAAATTAATGACAACCGTTCTTGACAATGAACAAGAACAATTTGTTAAAGATTTAGCATTAAGTGAACTACAAAGACTTAATGTTGATGTTAGTGAATTTATTAATAAACATTTAAAAGATGATATTGATAAAATAAAAGAAACAGAAAAAAAGTTACTACAGGAGGACAACAAAAATGTCAAAGATAAGTAAAGAAGGATTTGAACAAATCCAAGTAATTAAAAACGCATTGGATTCAATGTATGATAAATTAAATAAAGTTGTTTTTGTACCGAAAGGTAAAACACCAAAAAACATTGATGGTGATTATAACAAAGTCAATCTTTTTAATGATGTAGAATCTGAGTTTGAAGCTATAGCAGGTATCGTTGAACAGAGTGGTACTTGGACGGAGGTTAAGTAATGGCTGTGAATAATCCAACGGGTGACCATTATAACCCACCAAGTAATTTAAGTCAAGATTTTGAAGAGTATTATTTTGAAGATTTAGAAGTTGATGAATTATTTTGGCAAACTAATAAACCAAAGGAAGAACAAATTCCTTGGCGTAAAACAAGTTTGATAGAAGGCAAGAATCTAAAAACTCAAAAGACTCATAGTTTTAATAGAAAAACAAAAGTATTTCAAAAAATATAATGAGTAAAAATCGTCCTTTAAACATTCCTGGTAGAAGAAAAGTAATAACCAAGAATATGATATTGGAGGCTCAGAAACATACGAAGTCCAATATGGCTGCGGCTAAATGGATGAATGTATGTTACACCACTTATAGGAAATGGGCCAAGTATTATAAAGTATTTGACCAACATTTGAATCAGACAGGCATAGGTATTCAAAAAGGTTGGGTAACTAGAACCACAAATGTTGAAGATATAATACTTGGTAAGAGAAAAGTTCCAAGAAAGTGGAGTCAATCAACAGTCAAGGAAGAATTAATTAAAAAAGGCTATTGGTTAGAAGAGTGTCACAATTGTGGTTATAATGAAACTAACTTAGCTACAGGCAAAGTATGTTTAGGGGTAGATTTTAAAAATGGTGATAGTAAAGATTGGTTAAATGATAACATTAGATTATTATGTGCTAATTGTTATTATTCATTCAATGGTTACTTTCCAAGTGCTAAGAAATTTTGTAAATAGGAGATAGTTATAGATGAAAGATGTACGAGGATATACATTAAAAATAAGTGACAGAGTTAGAATCGAAGAAAATATACCATCAGTTGATGGTATGTTGTATGAAAACACCATATGTAAAATTGACACTCTTGAAGAAAGTAAATTAAGAGTTCAAGATAGAAGCGGAAAACTTTGGTGGGTTCAATATAGTCAAGTAAGTGCGAGTTTTTTATAATGGGATATGATATGGAAATGGAGGACTTTCACGAAGATAGAGAGTTTGAAGAAAAAGAACTTGAAAAATTAAAAAAAGAAATAATGGAAGAGGCTAAAAAGGTTGTTGATAATTACGTGGATAACCCAAGTGAAATATCAGGTAGTGTGGTTAATATACACCAAAACAGTCCATTTTTAGATACAGACAAAGAAGATGAACCACTATTTAGTGGTAGTCGTTGGACAAAAGTAATAAAGAGTCAATAATGTTAATAAGAGAATTTATATCAGAAACAAATAAAAATCAAATGATTTCAAGATTATTACAACATTACAAAGTTGGTAGTGTTAAGTTAAAGTATAAATCAATGAAAGACTTTGCACACTTTGATGTTGACAGGGGTGAATTACAATTATCAACAAGATATAAATCAGTTAAAAAACGAGATATTGAAGAGTTCTTAACCACAATCATACACGAAATCTATCATGCTATGGATGCTAAAAGATATGGTTGGAAAAAGTTCAAAGAAATGTATGAAATGGAAATGAACTTACAAATAGCTTTAGGTAAAGACGAGTATAAAGATAACAAGTATGAAATAGCCGCTGAAAAGTTTGGTAAAGCAAATTGGTCTAAGTGGAAAAGAAGATTTAAAAAAGAGGGTTTAATTTAATGTATGAATTAGTATTAAGAGATGAAGTGGTGGATAGAGCACCATTGAATAGTATAGAACAAGCTGAAATATTCTTTATGAAAAGAAAGCAAATGACAAAAGAACAATTTGAACAAATAGGTTATTTTGTTAGATTATCACCACCACAAGAAAAAAAATAATTAATGGGGCTGTAACTCAGTTGGGAGAGTGCTTCCCTTGCACGGAAGAAGTCGTAGGTTCGAATCCTATCAGCTCCACAATCCAAATGTAACAATTCTGTTACAAACTGTTACAATTTAAGTATTG
>Ga0098043_1000330_pt1 | contig 16335 bp, 17 predicted proteins | sample 9B_taG_FD_92581 | JGI IMG/M metagenome (GOLD analysis project Ga0098043, IMG submission 92581) | Marine viral communities from the Subarctic Pacific Ocean - 9B_ETSP_OMZ_AT15188_CsCl metaG | ecosystem: Environmental > Aquatic > Marine > Oceanic | place: Subarctic Pacific Ocean | collected 2015-01-10 | reverse complement strand
GTAAAGACTCATAATATTTTATTACCCTTTTTATTCCTGTTTCTAAATCTACTTCTGGATAAAACCCATAACTATTTGCTCGTGTCATATCCATAAGTCTTTTGTTATCTCCGTTTGGTTTTGATGTATCGTATTCTATTTCTTTTCCATAATGTGTCGCCACAATACTTGCAATATCTTTGATACGAACTCCGTCCCCACTACCTAAATTGATAGGTTCTGTAATTTGGTTTTCATACGACATCAATATACCTCTCGCTACATCTTCTGCGTGTATAAAATCTCTTATTGGTGTTCCGTCTCCCCATACTGATAATAAGTCGTCGTGATAACCTTTCTTAACTAATGATGCGATTACCGTAGATTCTTCACCGAACTCATCATACTCTCCGTAGATATTTGCTGGTCTGACTATTGAATAATTTTTTAATCCGTAGTGAGTTTCAAAACAATCTAATTGTAATTCACCCAACCTTTTTACCCAACCGGCATATTTGTCGTTTTCACTTGGATAAGTTTTCCACACATCATCTTCTTTGAAAACCTCTGCTGGTTGATATACTCCAACCGTAGAAGTGTAAACATACCAATCAACACCCTCTAATCTTGACGCCTCTGCTATATTGGTATTCATTTGCAACATTGGTGTAAAGTAATCATTTGGTTGTTCTGCTGCTCTTTTTGGTGAACCCTTGACTCCTGCGACGTGAAATACCACATCAATATCATCAACTAAAATTTTACATCTATCAAAATCTCGTAAGTCTGCTTGAAAGAAATCAAAGTTATCTCCCCAATATTTTTCCTCTAAGTATCTATCGTCCAATCTGATATCAATCCCTCTTACATAATATCCTTTGTCTAAACACATATCTACTAAATGTTTTCCTACCATACCTGATGCGCCTGTTATTAATATTTTAGTCATTTATTTTCTCCAATAATTTTACTTTATTTGTTTTTATATTCATCAAATTTAAAAAATGTTTTTGATTGTGTTCCAATATAGGAACAATACTTTTCCACCAACCTTTTAATTCATCTATTGGTGTGGTTCTAATTTTATCAAGTTCTTTAAATATCAATTCAACTCTTTTTTTATTGTCTTCAACTTCATCATAAGTCTCATCAATAAAACTTCCAAAAGTTTTAAAACCTAATTCTCGTAATTTTTTTAAAGTGTGTGGTGTGGACATCACAATAAACGGGTGTAGATTCAATAATGGTTTAGCAACTTTTTCTGATAGAAATATAGCTTCTTGTTCAAATAATGTTTCAGACACAACACTAAAAAATGTTTCTAAATATAAATCACTTCTATCTGCAAACATAGTGTTAAATCCACTCTTGTCTTTTTGATGTTTGGTATCTATTTCAATAGGATTTAAATCCTCAAGTTCCAATAAACTATTTTGATATTTGTTAGGAAGATAATCTACTTCACCACTTCCGTGTGGTCCGTCCCACTCAACTTTTAAAAAACTAATATTGTTGTCTTTCCATAAATCGTGATACTGATAATAAGATGCTAATGTTTTTCTATGAAGTTTTTGTGAGTTCCTAATAAATGTTAAAAACAATTTACTCTTTTTATCAATATCTATTTTATTTATATCTGGCATTTTCCAAACATATCCCAAATCTGTATTTCTTCTAAACTTTGAATCATAGGCGTCAAAAGACATATTGTTTAAAAAATGCATAGAAGGAATAATATCAACTCCATAACCCTCTAATTTAATTAAATTGCCTGTCAAAATAAAAATATTTTTTAGCTTGACTTTTTCTTTATTTTTTTGTATATTATATTGGAACTTTTCTAAGTATTTCCTATCTAAGTTGCCTTCGTGTTCATAATCAATTACAATAGAACATTTATCATTATTTACCAAATCAATAAGTTTCTGTGGCAATAAATCAAAAACTTTTTTTAATCCGTCATTACATCTTATTTCAATAACATAAATACATTTCTCATCTTTTACTTCGTCAAGAGTTAATTCATTAATTGTAAAGTTTCTTAACTCACTACAAATAAAAGGTCCTGTCAAACAAGGGATATAATTAACATTATCCACATTGTAATAATTCTCATCACTATTTATAATATTTAAAATATTACCCATTTGCCTGTACCGTAATGCGGGTATTTTGATTCGTATTCATAATAAACTACATCATCAGGAATATCCCTTGTTTTATTCCAAGTTGCTTTTGTTGGTGTTTGTGTGGAAACCTTGTTGTCCTCTACTACAAAGTATAATGGTAAATCAAAGTTTCTGGCATACTTATGAACTTCATAAAATATACCTGTTTCAAAAGTCATATCTCCAACGAAACACCATACTTTCTGTTTTGACTTTTGTCGTTTTAATCCGATAGCAGTTCCAAGTGCAATTGGTATCACACCTGTAACGATTGCTGATGAATAAAAGTTGTGGTCAAAATTACATAATGATATTGACCTACCCTCTAATATTTTATCTTCAATCCACTCTGGTGAAATTCCGTGAAGTAATGCGTGATAATGACTTCTCCAAGTAGAAAATACATAATCACTATAATCAATCTTACTAAACACCTCTATCAATTCATCTTCATTACCATTTGATAAATGAACTGGTGCTCTTATTTGTCCGTCTTCCCATAGAGAAACTATTTTCTCTTCAAAGTTAATCAAGTCCTTTTTAGTAAAAGGAACCTCTCTAACTTGTGGATATTTATTTAGATTCTTCAATGTATCTCCCATAGTCAAAATTATCCCAAACTCTCTCGTGTATATAGAAAAATAATATTCCTAATAAATTCATTATTATTGCATTCCAAAGTGGTATATCAGTAAAACCTACTGCTAATACAAACCAAGAGTTTAAAAACGCTATAACTCTCCAACTAACTGACTTTGATGTTGAACGACTTTTTGTTTCTTTAAACTTCATCTTCCCAACTAATCTCCCAATCTTTAAACTCTGCTGCTAAACAATCTGTTTTATAATCTTTTCTACCACCAATACACTCTGCTATTTTATTACCTGCAACATTACGAATACCATTTAGTCCGTGTGTCAAATGTAAGTTTCCACTCTTTTCACCATTACGAACTTTTGTTTCGTTATACCAAATGTGTGTATTCATTTGTGCCAATACAATAATAGCTCTTATAGTCTTTGCGGATATTTTTCCATTGTTTTCTTTTAAAATTAAATCAATGTCATACATCATATCTTTGATTTCTTTCGCATAGTTTTCTTTATTCTCTGGTATAAAAACTTCTTTTAACTGATGAATACTTAATCTATCAATCAATTCATTTAGTGTCGGTAAATATTTTCTATTTTCCATTTATCTTCTCCAATATTTTATCTGCTATTATTCTGTTTCCCTCAATGGAATAATGTAAATCATCATAATAGCCGTTTGTCTCGTGTTTAAAAGTTAATTTATTTTTCATTACAAAATCGTGTAAATGTCCATTTGGTTCAAAATAAATTAAATTATCACTTTTTAAGTTTTTAGGAATATCCTCGTGAAACATCCAATATACTTTTTTGTTTAAACTATCAAATAAATTTACCATCATTGATACTTGGTCTCTCGCATATTCTCTATTGAATCTGTTTAAAGTGTGAGTGTCTATATCATTTATGTGCTCAAATATTTCCTTATATTCGTCCCATTGATATCTTCTTGAATATATTGTTAATTGAACAACACAAATATCAAATTTTTCGTGATGTTTGTATAATTGATTAAAAATATATTCATTAGAACTACGACCTTTACCAAAGTTTTCAACTTCACAATTTAAATTTTTTCCAATTAAAGTAGAGTATCTAAAACCTTTTCTTGTTTTTTCATATTCACCCTCATATTCTTTTGGTATTAAGTTATTTTTTATTGCGTATTCGTTAAACACCGGCGAATTCAATCCACCACCCTCAGTAAAACTACACCCAAAAAATCCTATCTTCATTTATCTCTCTCCGATAATATTGGATTGTCTATTGGCCAGTTTATTTTTAACATTGGGTCATTCCACTTAACTGACATTTGGTCTTGCCAATCTACATATTCATTTGGATAAGATTGAGTGTAGTGAAATACACACTCGTCTGATAAACATAAATGTCCGTTTAGAAAACCTGGTGGAACCAATACACTTTTCATATTTCTATCGTCCAATGTAAAACTATCCCATTGTAGATAAGTTGGACTATCCTCACGATAATCAACTACGACTAAGTAAAATGCACCATAAACACAAGTGATATGTTTTGAAGTTTCATTATCTCCGTGTAATCCTCGTAGAACATTTTTTCTTGAACGAGTAAATTTAGATATTTTAGATTGTGGTGTATCCATTGAGTTTTCCCAATAGGTCCACATTGTCCCACGATAATCTGTGTATGGTTCAGGCGTAAAAACCTTAACTTCTGGTAATGTGCTTACCTCAGTTTTATATTTGAACATAAAAAAAATCCTTACAAATGTAAGGACACTATAAAGTGCCCCCGTTAAGTTTATAGTCTAAATGGTCGGTTGGGTCTTTGGTTTTTACCTGTTAGCACCATTTGACTCTGTATATAAATATCAAACTAAATTGTTTTCTTTAATTTTTTTTATTATTTGTTTTGCTATGAATTGATGACCATACGAATTGAAATGAGTATCAGGAATATTTCCACCTTTATCTTTTGCCCACCCAAAAATTGTGTAGGGATGTGGACGATTACTTGGACCTTCAGTAGATAGTTTTTCAAAACCTGTTAGTTCCTCACCACTTTCAAATATTGGAACATAATTTTGTGGATAATGTTTTTTCATAACTTTACCCATATCCTCAAACCAAGAAATACCAACCCACTTAGTATCACCGATAGCATCTCTAATTGAGTCAATCTGATGTTTTGCGATTTCATCAATCTGTTTTGAATCAGTAATTTCGTGTTCACTATGATGAGAACGTTGCCAATCAGTAAATTGAACCACCACTAATTTACATTGTCCTTGTGCACCTAAAACTCTCATACCTGAATCATAAAGTAAATTTTTTATTTCTTCATTGTTACCACCATTTCCATTTTTAGCAAGACAATAAGCACTATCAAAATACTTTGCTACTATATTGGGAAAGTGTTTTTCTTGTCTATATTTATCTGCTTTATATGAACAATGTTCTAAAAAATAATCTGGTGGTATCATTTTTTGTATTTGTTCAAACGAATAATTTTCTTGTTCAATTAAATATTCGTATTGTAAACCTGCTCCCCAAGTAAAACTACACCCTACAAATAGAATCATTATCAATCTCCTTAAAAATTTTCATCTGCGATTCTTCATATTTTTTACCATACTCATACATCAAGTTTCTATTATGAACTAAAATATCTTTCATACTTAAAAACCACTCGTGCATTTCTGTATCACTCATACTACATAATCTTTTTATTTCTTTTGTTATTTTTTGCATTCTTCTAAATGGTGATATTGTTTCGTCATATGACTCATCTATAAATGGACTAAATGTTTTGAACCCTAATTCTCTTAAACTTTTCAAAGTAAATGGCGAACCATAAACTATAAACGGGTGATATTGAATCATAGGACGAAATATTTTTTCTGATGAAAAATAATTTCTTTCTGGAAATGGTGTTTCTGTCACGATTGAAAAATATGTTTTTGAATAAGGTTCTTTATTTTCGTGACCAGGTCCCATTATGTTTGTAAGATTTTCATAATCTATCGTCATTGGTGATAGTTCAACAAGTTCATTATAGTAAGACATATACGAATCTCTTAAAATTGTTTTACCCATAATGGTGGTCATAGTATGTAGGTCTGGTCCGTTTTGTCCTAAATGGTTTAAATCTTTTCCTCGTTCCAATGAATAACTAACTAAGTTATTTTTTAGTAAATTGTTGTGATGAAACATAGCAATCATTGCGTATCTGTGTGGTCTGATTCTACGATTAAAACAAAGAAACCTTTTTTCTCTTTTGTTATCTAATTCATCAGCGTTTACAAAAGTTCCGTGATTTTTGTATAAGTCTTGACCTTTTAAATATAGTTGTTCATTAGAATTTATCATAACTACTTTAATTTGTAAACCTTTATTCTCGCACCACGATTTGTAATTATCATATGTGGACCAATTATTTCCTGTTATATAGTAAATTTTATCAATATTATATTCATCTAATTTTTTATGTAAAAAAATTATTGAGTGTAGTTCTATTCTACTTTCTTCAAGCGACAATACAACTATTTTACCATTGTTGTTTTTTATTTTATCTAATGAACTTTTACGAATATGATTTAAAAAACAATATTCTTCATATTCCTTTTCCTCTCCTATCAATTTATCAATAGCACCAAATTGTTCAATCGGATATATAAAATCTTTTTCAACATCATCTATTAGAAATTTTTCATTTTGTAAATCTCTAAATAACGGGTGAACAATAGGTTCTTTGCCAGTTTCTTTGATATACAAACTTATATCATCATAAAATTTATCTTTTATCGGATAACAATTAGGAACAAAGAAGTCATCTATTTTTCTATCATATACAAACTTTAACATAACTTTTTTATATCCTTGTCAAAATGGTTTATAAAACTTTTGTGTGCCGAAAATTTACTATGAAATCCGTCCGACCAATATTCTAAATCATTTATAGTGGTGTATTCATACAATCCATATTTGCCCTTGTATAGTAAAAATAAATCCCAATCAATAAGGTCATACAAATATTTTAGTTGTGGATACTTGCTAATACTTTTAAATATATCTTTCATAATAAACATAACACATTTTATATCGTCAGATTTACAAATGTTTTGTATTAACAATATATTTTTTAAAGTGTTCATAAGTGATACTTCTTCATTGTAAAATTTATAATAGTCTAATATCCAATTTCTTTGTTTTTCATTTCTGTAAAATTCTTCATTGTGTGGTTTACCACCGGGTCTTATAAAACCTGATGTAATTTTATGTGTGGATTTTTCATCATCTAATAAATTAGACCAAATATTATCAGTAAAAATTATGTCTCCGTTATCTGTATCTATATCTAATGACCAATCATTTGTAAAAATATCATTTCTTTCTATTTCACTCCACATTACCACCATAGTTATATCTTTGTAGTTTTTTTGTTTAGCATTATCCAAACTCCATAAAAGTCTTTGTGTAATTAAATCATTACCTGCTGCTCCCAAACCACTATGATAATAAAATTTATAATCATACTTTTCTTGAAAATATTCTACCCAAGTTCTTTTGTCTTGTAATTGTCTTGGAGCTGAAAAACTACAACCACCTGTAATTAGTAATTTAGATTTTGTCATCAATAATATCCTTTATTATTTGGAATTCCTTTTCTATAACTTTTATATAATTATAATAATTGTGTTCTAATTTGTCATATAAAACATCATAATATAAATTATGTAAATCTTTTTGTGTATTGTTTTTAAACAAATTATTGCACTCGTTAACAATTTTACTAAACCTTATAGTGTCATCTACTTCGTTGTCATAACTTTCATCAATTACTTCTGAAAAAGTTTCAAACCCTTTATCTTTTAAATGTTTTAGAGTGTAAGGTTGTCCCAATAAAATAAAAGGGTGCATACCCAGCAAGGGCTTTGTTAGTTTTTCTGTTGTTATAAAAGTATCCACTTCTCTATTATGACTTTCCGTAACTAATGTAAAATAAGAATTTAACATATAATCATACGGTATTCCAACCGTATCAGCGCCTGTATAATTACCTGGACTACCCTCTATCTTTTCTTCATCTTGTAGTATAATTGGTAATCTTTCGTTAACCATATCCATAGTTTTTTTATCAATATCTAAAAAACTATAATTGTATGAACCTGTATCTATATCTGTAATTCTCTTTTGAAAATCTTTGTAGTCCATTGGTGCACATAACATTGAATTATATCCTAAATCAAAAATATCATTTTCTAATAATTTAATTATAATGCCAAGTCTGTGAGACTTTGGATATTTGTTCATATTTAAATATGCCTTTTCTCTAATGGTGTCTTTCATACTTTGTATAAGTTTTGGATAATCGCTTGGGTTATCAACATACTTTGATTTTTCGTAAAAACTTCTATAATAAACATAATTGAAATAATACTTGTCATTATTTTGAAGTTGTCTAAATTTACTTGAACCTTTTCTATCAAATGTTTTTAATTCTAAACCTAACACATAGGTATTACCAACTTTCTTGGGCCATTGGCCTGTATAATCGTCATTGATTAAAATTACCTTTTTAAATTTTGATGATAATTCTTCAATCGCATTAGGTATTCCCTTGTTCCAATCAAACCTTTCTATTGTTCCGTCACCAAATTGTTTTTGTGATGCTAAACAAATATCATTGGGACGATTAGGTATTGATTTTAGACTTTTAATTGATGTGTAATCAATACCTAACCAGTCTAACACGTTTGATGGTTTATAGTCCTGCCACTTCACATCAATTGTAAATATTTTCATAATACTTCCCACACTATAACTGAATTTTCTATGAACAATCCACCAACTCTTGTTCGTTTTTTAAATAATATTTTTATTTTATTTTCTCTTTCTAATTGTAATAGTTTTGAATAATAATATTTTAGATAGTTTCTTTTTTCACAATACAATTTCATCAAGTTATCAAATTCATTATTGTGTGAAAATTCTAATATAGGTTCAATGTTTATCACTCTTTTTGGTTTTTTTTCCAAAACAAAATCTATAAAACTATCAATATCACCACCCACTTGTTCAAGTGCAGAAGTCGTAATGACTGCACTATTTGGTTCAATATCAATATCAATTTTATTTTTTATATCTATCATATCATAATCCACATCAATACCCAAATAGTTATTTAATTCTTCTAATATTTCAACTGATACTTTTGAACTATCACTTGCGTGCAATTTTATCTTTTCAAATAATTGATTTATCAAATAAATATTTATTCCACTACCAGAACCGAAGTCATAAACATTTTCAACATCAAACAAGTATTTAGAAAAAATTATATTTCTAACTGCCAATTGATATTTCCAATCTAAGACTTCTGTATTTGTTGTGCAGAATTTTTTATCAATAACATAAAATTTATCATTTCTGAACCAAGTTGGTTTTAGTGAATTGACAACATCTTTCTTTTGTTTGTCAACTATATTTTGTAAAATGACAATCCAATTTCTATCAAAGTCTATATCAAACGATAATTTGTTTAGAATTTGTAGAACTAATGTCATATACTCTTGATATTCTTCAAAGTTTAATTCATTGTATTCAATGGGAAACAACTTATCTAAAAAGTCAATAACATCTTTTGATAATAATTGTTCATCAACTTCAAAATAAGTCAGTAAATCTTTTTTAGTTATTTTATTCAAAAATGAACTCATCAAAAAACCCTTTTATTTGTGTTGGATAAAAAACATTATGTAAATGATTATAGTTATGTTTGTAAATTTCTTCCATACTCCAATACCAATCGTGTATTTCTTGTTTAGACATACTACATAATTTATCTATTTCTGTTTCAATCATACTAAATCTTTTGTTGGCACTTATTTCTTCATCATAACTTTCGTCAATATACGGGTGAAATGTTTTAAACCCTAACTTTTTTAATTCTTTCATATGACCTTGTCCGTTGACCGCAATGTATGGTTGAAAAGCATTGATAGGGAATACATTTCTTTCGTTAAGGTAAAAGTCAAGTGAACCCTCTATGTCAGACTCTACAAAAGAACTTTCAGTTAGTATGTTGAAATAACTATTTTTATACGCATTATCAGTTTTATCTATGAAGACTTCATTTGGTGCTGAACTATGCATTTGATTATTCTGTGAATATTCTTTTAGTTCTTGCCAATTCACATCAACATATAATGGATTGTCATTTAACCAATTGTAAAATTTTTGAACTTTACTTCTACTTAGTTTTCCAACCAACCCATCAAAAAATTGTTCTCTATATTGTTCACTATCTTTTTCGTGAAAAAATGAAACAAAACCTTTATCTAATAAATTACTATTCCACAAAAAATACATCAAGTAAAGTCTATGTTGTTTAGTAACACTTTTGTTTAGTGTCATATAATATTTGTTTCTAATATAGTTTTTGTTTTTAAAATTAGATTGAGTATCTGGCAATTTTAGATAATGTTGCCAAGCAACCATTAACCAATTGTAATACTTAAACTTGATATTGGTTTCATACTTTTCGTTTAGAGATTCCATATTATTTTGATAATCAAATATTAAAACATTTTCCTCTAATATGTCGTATTGTTTTAAAAGATTTTTAAAGTTAGTAAAATACATATGATAATCTTCGTTAGAAAATTCTGTTAATGAAGCAAATATTAATTTACATTTGCCAAGTCTTATATCATCAATTATAAATTTACTTTTATCATCTTTTAAGTAGTGGTAGAAAAAAGATAGTTCATCTTTTATTGTTTCATTATCTACATCTATACCGACTAAATGTCTAAACTGATAAAACTTTACAAAAATATTATAAGGTATATTTTTGTCTGATAGTTTTTTTATCTGATTAATATCCTCTAATTGATTATAGTTTAAGTCTAAATTTATTTTGTTTGTGATTGTTTCGTGAAACATACCTGTAACCCAATTAAAATTATCATCTCTTTCATTTGGAATAATCCAAGTTCGTTCTGGCACACAATCAGGTGAATTCCAATCTATCGGAAATATATTAAGAGTTTTCATTTATAAACCTATGTAATTTTTCTGCTACTACTTTACCACCCTCTAATCCAATGTGATTATCATCAAATCCTATTTCGTCTTCAATTAATAATTTTTTACTTCTCGCATAGCCCCATATATCAGAGTGTCCGTCTAAGTTAATTATTTTACTTTTATTCATAGTATAAATTTTATCTCTATTGTAGTTATCCAAACTAACATAGTAATTTAGATTCATCTTTTCAACAAAAGCAAAGAACATATTTATTTCTCTCCAAGTTCTTTGTTCTTCATATTCCCAAGACCAAAAGTTTTGATGATACATATTAAGTTTTGATTTATACTTTTCTGTAAGTTCGTCTGGTGATATATCATCTTCAAACCAATTCATTACCATATGATAATTTTCGCCCCACTCTGGCTCACCTATAAATCCATTAACAACTCCAAATTTATTATACTCAGTAAGAAATATTTCCATTCGTATTCCTTCTTGTAATTCAAATATAAATGTGGTGTCTTTAAGTTTATTCAAATTATTATTAATCCAATCATATGAAGTTCTAACCAATCTTCTTATACCACTACCACATTTTGCTAAATTGATAGGTTGAGAATTTAATAATTTACCTAAGTGATATGTGTATGTGCATTCATCTTGAATAGGAACCTCAATACCTTTTGATTTATAAAAATCTCTTACATTTTGTCTATATTGATAGTTTTCAAATCCACCACCTTTTGTAACTGATGAACCATTTGTCACTAAGTATTTCAATGTAAATCCTCCATATCTCCAATTAAATTAGAAATGCATACTCGTTTCCAATCTGTTCCTCTATCAAAGTCACCAAACTCTTTATGATTTTTATCTGTGATTCCAAAAATCACACACTTACTTGGTTGTATATTTAATTCTTTACAAACCTTTAATTGTTTCTTATGATATTTGTTTTGTAAGTAGTCTGTGTCGAATCTATCAATTAATTTTAAACCAATATCTGGCCCTATCCAATTTACCATTTCAAAGGAATTAAATACTTCAACTCCGTCGTCTATATATTCTTTTGTGAATCTTATTCCAATTCGTAAATGTTCTGCTCCATAAAATCCTTTACTCATACTAAATGAAACTCCGTCTATACATTTTCTATTGAAGTCAAATTCTATGTTTCTTGCCATTATCATATAAGCACAATCTACAAAAACCGGTATACCCAATTTATCACATTGATTTAAAATCATATCTGTAAATGGATGAATATCACCATAATCACTAAAAGGTAATGATAAAATTACTGCGTCTCCTTTTCTTAATTCATCATCAAAAATATATTCCCACTTGATTTCATTTCTAAACATTATTTGATGATACATAAAATCACCTCTCAATATTCTAAATCTTTTGTTATGATGTTTTAAGTAAAAGAAATCAAATGATTGTGCTGTTCCGTGGACAAATTGTATTGATTTAAATTTGTTTAGATTTTGTAAATTATTTAATTTTGATGATTGAATCCAATCTGAATATGAATTACAAAAGTCTTTTACAAGATTTTTTTCATATATAGATTTACCATTAATATTTTTTGTGATAAAATTATAAGAAGTTTTATCTGGTATTGGTCTTGCGCCTTTCATTATGTAACCCCTAATTCTCCTTGTGGACAACCTTTACAAGTATCTGGCAATTTTCTTTCGTGTAGTATTTTTCTAAATCTAATAGATTCAGGACTTTGCCATATCTCCATTGGGTCATCTGTAACTAAATTACCCCATATGGTTTGTTTGGTCCAAGTGGTTTTTCCAAATAAACTAAATGGTGTATCTTTTGTATACCAAGCACAAGGTGAAACATTACCCTCAACATCTATTTGTAATGTGTATGAAGCTCCACCACAACCTAATGGTTTAACATAAGTTCTACGATAAAAGAAATCCATACCTAATTCATACGCTCTAAGTTTGGCTTTCCTATAAATCTCATCAACATACTCAACTGGTTTTGTCCCTGCTAATGTAAATGGTGAGAACTTAACCTCATATGGCATTAGTGTATTGACCTTGATTGATTCAACTCCTAAGTCTGAACAAAAGTCAACATACTCAATTAGTTCATCTATATTGTCTTTGCTTGATACAAAAATTGTTCTTGGTGCTATTCCGTGTTTTTTTAGTAGTTTCATATTACGAATTACTCTATCATACTTTACACCTGTTTTAATTTTTTCTACGGTTTCTTTTTTACACCCGTCTAATGATACACCTAAATCTATTGGCATCCTTTCTTTTAGTTTTAGAATATTTCTTTCATTTAACAACATACCATTTGAATCAATTCTAATTCCAATGTCTGGATTGATTTCTCGTAGTGTATCAATGATTTCCCAAATGTCTTTATGAAACAATGCCTCAACCGCTGTGAAGTTTACTGCATTTACGTGTGGTAAAACATCTCGTAAATTATCAGCTATCTTACGAAACATTTCTATTGGCATTTTACCTTTTGCAAATCTACCTTTTTGCCAAGGAACTCCGTCCTCATCTAATATCTCTAAATAACAATGAGCACACCTTAAATTACAAATATCCATAATTTGTATTCCGATTTCGTGTGGATACCTTTCCTCAAAAGGTGTATCGTTTTCAACTATCGGTGGTAAATCCCAATTTTCTTTCCATTGTTTTTTCTTCAAAATACTACCACGTGCCCTTCTTCATTTACAAACTTTTTCATCAAGTGATTACCATTACCACTTTTATCATAAATTTTATATCGAGTTTTTCTTTTAAAATCAAAATCAGCAAAGATTTTATTTTTACCCTCTACTTTTAATTTTTTTACTTTACCAAACCAATTACCTCTATACTCGTCTGGTGCACTCAAATGATTATCACAACAACCCAACCACAAATATGAGTGTTGGTAATCAACTATATTGCCAGACAACTCTTTAGTTTTTTTACCTTCGTTTGTTTCTATGGTTATTGATTTGTTTTTTATATAAGTAAATTTTATGTCTCTCCAATCTGAATCATCTTTGGTGTGGTCAAGTTCTACCATAACAACTTCATTGTGATTTTCGCCATTTACTTCAGTCCATACCTCACCTGCTATTAATCGTCCACCTAAATCATCAACTTTACAAATAATTCCAAAGTGTAGTCCGTTTAAAACTGCTATACCTGCAAACTTTTGTTTTGATTTTTTAATCATATCCCAATCGGTTTTTACTGATACTTCAATTACAAAATCATCTTTTACTAATTCTCTTAGTAAATATGTAGAAACTGCATTACGACTATAACTTGGAATCAACCAAGTGTTAGCAACATTATTAATTTTTATCATAATTTTATCTCCAAACAATCACGATAAAATGATTCTAATTCAGGAAAAGTTTTACAAAAATCTGTTCCTCGTCTTTTGTCGTGTTCTTGAAAATACTTACCAAAGTTATATCTTTGTTCTTTTACTTGTTGTTCTTTTTGGTCCCAATCAGCTACTTTCCAATCCCATATTCTTTTTATTTTTTGTATTTCAATATCTGAGTATCCGTGAAATTGTTTATCAAATGCAGGTATTGAATAAAAATCTGCTAATTGTGCTTGTTCATATATTGTTTTATTCCAAACTTGTGGTAAAACTTGTACGGTTTGGTGTGTTGGGAATCTTAAATAACTTGAATCTAAAAACAAAGCAGATTTCCAATATCTATCATCTGAACCAAATTGTCGTTTTAAATCATAAACTCCGTCGATTAGTTTTGTATAGTTTGGAACTGATAGTGCATTATAAGTTGACATAATCGTTACAACTGCTCTATCCAATGATGATAATATTTTTTCTAAATTATACCAAAAACGATTAAACTCCAACCCATTACGAATATAATCTGCTTGGTCTCCCCAAGTATCTACTGATGTAAAAATTACTAACTCTCTAACTCTATCCTCGTCCTCTATTCTTTTTAACTTTTCAATTAACTTATCAATTAAGTTATCAGGAACACCAAGGTTAGAATTGATTGCAAGATTTAATTCTTTGTTTGGATTAGGTTCGTCAATAATATAATCCAATACTTTCCAAGTATCATTCGATAACAATGGTTCTCCACCCGTGATTCTAAATGTATGTAAATCACGATATAAATCTGGCCACCATTTCCAAAAAGCATCCACATAAGGATTTGGGTCTCTTTTAGGTATTGGCATTTTATCCTCAAACTTGTTATATTCTAATGAATTAAATTTGTCTGTCGTTGGATATGCTCCGTGCTTTTCAATCTCTTGCATCCAAGTTGTTGAAAATGCTGGCGCACAATAACTACATTTGAAATTACAAGCATTTGAAAATGCTACCTCTACATATCTTGGATTAAAGTCTTCTCTCCAATCTGCATTTACAATCTCATCAAAGTGTGGTTTGGACCAATTTTCTTGTGATTTAAATGTTCTGTCTGAAAATCTATCTGAGTTGTCCTCTACATTCCAACAATAATCACACTCCTCAGGTCTTTTACCCGTGAGCATTTCTCTTCTACGAAGTTTTTTATATTGTGTGTTGTGTAGAGCACTTGGATTTCTTGCGATTTCTTTTGTATTTATTTTATGTGTTCTTGGGTGGTGACAACTATGATTGTGTCCTGTTTGTAATTGTAAAGTTACTTGTGTCCATTTTGCTAAACACATTCCAGGCCCAACCTCGTTGAGTTTATTTTCCATATCTACATAAATAGGATTTTCTAATTGATTTCTTTTAGCCATTAAATTTCACGTTAATTAATTTGTGTCTATTATAAATAGTGTCGATACTATGTATGTTATATTTCATTGAGTTTAGTCCTGAACTATCAATATCGACTTCACCCTTTTGCATTTTCTTTCTGTATAGTATTTCGTTTTTAGATGTTTGTTCTACATCTCCTTGAAACTGATTGTTAACTATACCCTCGTCGTCGTGATACATACACTCCATAGTTCCATATCTTCTATGTGGTGCTGGACTATCTTTAATAACTTCTTTTGTTTTTAAAAATCTAATATTACGATTGAATATTAGTCCGTGGTTTCCGTATTCACTCAAATCTTTAACAATATCTCCTTTACATCTACGACAACCTTGGTCACAACATATTGATTTTGTCATATCGTAATGTAAAACTAAATCATCATAGGCGTTCCACATTTTTACTTCTGCTATTTCTCCTTTAAAAAATCGTTGTCCTTCCCAAGCATTAGGGTCATTACACCCTAACCAAAAAGGAACATTAGCATATCGTTTTAATTTTTCTTCATATGATATTGTTGATTGTTGTATACCGAACTTTTCTCCTAAGTCTTGGTCATTGATTTGAAAACTGATTTTCTTGTTGTCTTTGTCGTGTATCAAACTAACTTTTGTCCAATTATCTTGGTATCTTCTTCTCCAACGATATATGTGATTATTTTTCCAATCCCACATTGAAGTTGCGAATGCATTTGAGTTATTGTAATCAATACCGAAGTCATATCCTATTTTAGATAACAAAGGATATTTTAAATATTTGTTATTACCTTTACCAATTAGGTGTTCTGGG